>Ga0070666_10000253_pt1 | contig 35588 bp, 30 predicted proteins | sample KBSS23metaG_FD_64677 | JGI IMG/M metagenome (GOLD analysis project Ga0070666, IMG submission 64677) | Switchgrass rhizosphere microbial communities from Kellogg Biological Station, Michigan, USA - KBS S2-3 metaG | ecosystem: Host-associated > Plants > Roots > Rhizosphere > Soil ... | reverse complement strand
AATGAATGGCCTTCGCCGTAGCGGTCGGTGCGCCAGTGCCGGTCCCAGCCGGTGTGGACCAGAACCGCCTTGCCGCGAACGTCGAGGCCTTCGAAATGGGTGGCGTCTATTGCGATCCCGTCTTCCCATGGACGTCGAACGACGATTCCCGGCAGGTTTGCGAGGGACGCCAGGTCCAGGTCGGCGAGGTCGATTCCGTCGGCGTAGCGATGAAAGGGCGAATCCAGGTAGGTGCCGGTATTCGCGACCATGTCGATGCGGCCGATCTGAAACGTCGACCCGTCGTCGTAGTTTGCCGCCGAGCCTTCGCGTGTCCAGAAATCGCAGATGTGCGGTCCCGGCAGCCCGGGATAGGTCGTCATGCCGTGCTCGATTACATGGCTGAGGTCGACGATCCTCTTTTCTTCAATATCCGCCATGATGCCACCGCTCCGATGAGCAGCCATAGCACGTTGAGCGAGGCGGACGGCAAGGCGCCGTGCCACCAGCCGTTGATCACGAAGCCCGCCGCTCCGACGACATTCATGCCCTGGTAGACCAGCGACTGGCCGGTCAGCCTGCCGGCGGACAGCAGCAAATAGGCGAACAGGATGAGCGCCGCGCCGGCCCAGCCGGCAACCTCGACCGCAATCTGGATCGCGGTCAGGAAGCGAGCCTTCTCAGCACGTAGTGGAGGATGCCGCCCGCCCGGAAATATTCGAGCTCGTTGTAGGTATCGATGCGGCAGCGGGCGGTGAAGCTGAACTCCTCGCCGCTGTCCCGCGTCACCTTCACTTCGACATCCTGCCGCGGCTTCAGCTCGGCAACGCCAGCGATGCTGTATTTCTCGGCACCGTTCAGGCCGAGAGTCTCCGCGCTCTCGCCTTCGACGAACTGCAGCGGGAGCACGCCCATGCCGACGAGGTTCGAGCGGTGGATCCGCTCGAAGCTCTCGGCGATCACTGCGCGCACGCCCAGAAGGACCGTGCCTTTCGCCGCCCAATCCCGCGAGCTGCCCGTGCCATATTCCTTGCCGGCAATGACGACGAGCGGGCGCCCGTCCTGCTTGTAGAGCATCGCCGCATCGTAGATCGGCATGGTCTCGCTGGTCGGTGCGTAGCGGGTGAAACCGCCCTCGACATTGTCCAGCATTCGGTTGCGGATGCGGATGTTGGCGAAGGTACCGCGCATCATCACTTCATGGTTTCCGCGGCGCGATCCATAGCTGTTGAACTCGCCCCGGCTGACCCCGTGCTCGAGCAGATAGCGGCCGGCCGGGCTGTCCGGCTTGATCGCCCCGGCGGGCGAGATGTGATCCGTCGTGATCGAATCGCCGAAAACCGCCAGCGGCCGCGCACGATCAATGTCCGTTAGCGGGGCGGCCTCCATCGACATTCCGACGAAATAGGGCGGATTCTGGATGTAGGTCGAAAGCGGCGGCCAGCTGTAGGTGTCACCTCCGGTCACATCGATCTTCCGCCAGCGATCGTCGCCGCGATAGACGTCGGCATAACGCCTGCGGAACATGTCGGAATGGACGTGCGCATCGATGAGCGTGCGAATCTCTTCGTTCGTTGGCCAAATGTCCTTGAGGTAGACGGCTTCCCCATTGGTCGCAGAACCGATCGGCTCGTTCACCATGTCGGACCGGACGGTTCCCTTTAACGCATAGGCGACCACGAGCGGTGGCGAGGCAAGGTAATTTGCCCGGCAGTCGGGCGACACGCGCCCTTCGAAATTGCGATTGCCCGAAAGCACGCTGACCGCGACCAGGTCATGGTCGTTGATCGCCTTGCTGATCGGTTCGGGCAGGGGTCCCGAATTACCGATGCAGGTCGTGCAGCCGTATCCGACCAGGTCGAAGCCCAGGGCGTTAAGATCTTCGCTGAGGCCGCTTTCATTGAGATAGTCGGTCACCACCTGGCTGCCCGGCGCCAGGCTCGTCTTGACCCATGGCTTTGCCGTCAGGCCCTTCTCGCGGGCCTTTCGGGCGACGAGGCCGGCCGCAATGAGAACCGACGGGTTCGATGTGTTCGTACAGCTGGTGATCGCGGCGATCGCCACGTCGCCATTTCCGAAGTCGAAGCTCTCGCCCTCCACCTGAACGCGCGGTTCATTGCCCTTGCGATATGTGTCTTCGAGCTCCTGGTTGAACTTGTCGTCGACTTCGCTGAGCACGACCCGGTCTTGCGGGCGCTTGGGCCCGGCGAGCGACGGTTCAATGGTGGCCATGTCGAGCTCGAGCGTGTCGGTGAACAGGGGTTCGGGCGAGCCGGCTTCGCGCCACAGACCCTGCGCCTGCGCATAGGCGCGGACAAGGGCAATCTGGACATCCTCGCGACCCGTCAACTTCATGTAATCGATCGTGCGCTCATCGACCGGGAAAAAGCCGCAGGTCGCGCCATATTCGGGCGCCATGTTGGCGATCGTCGCGCGATCTGCGAGCGGCAGGTTGTCGAGGCCCGGGCCGTAGAATTCGACAAATCGCCCGACGACACCCTTCTGGCGCAGCATTTGCGTGACCGTGAGGACAAGATCGGTCGCGGTAATGCCCTCGCGAAGCTCGCCCGATAGGCGGAATCCGACGACCTCGGGAATGAGCATGCTGACCGGCTGGCCAAGCATGGCCGCCTCGGCCTCGATCCCGCCGACTCCCCAGCCCAGCACGCCAAGGCCGTTGACCATGGTCGTGTGGCTGTCGGTCCCGACGAGTGTGTCGGGATAGGCGACCATTTCGCCGCTCTGGTCCTGTCCCGTCCAGACGACCTGCGAAATATGCTCGAGGTTCACCTGGTGGCAGATTCCGGTTCCAGGCGGCACGACCTGGAAATTGTCGAACGCCTGGCTGCCCCACTTCAGAAATTCATAGCGCTCGCCGTTCCGCTCATATTCGAACTCGACGTTTTTCCCGAAAGCGCGCGGACTACCGAACTCGTCGACCATGACGCTGTGATCGATCACCAGGTGGACCGGGACGAGCGGATTGATCTTCTGGGCATCGCCGCCGAGCTGGAGCATGGCGTCCCGCATTGCGGCGAGGTCGACGACGGCCGGAACGCCGGTGAAATCCTGCATCAGGACGCGTGCCGGCCGGTACTGGATCTCACGGTTGATCCGACGCTCCTTGAGCCAGTCAGCCATGGCCTGGAGATCGTCGCGGGTGACCGTCTCGCCGTCCTCGAATCGCAGGAGATTTTCCAGCAGCACCTTCATCGAGAAGGGGAGGCGCGACACGTCGCCAAGAGTCTCGGACGCCTTGCCCAGCGAGTAATAAGCGAAGTTCTTTCCTTCCACTTCCAGAGTCGAGCGGGTGTGGAGGCTGTCCTGGCCGGTGGGGATCATTGCTGTCCTTCGAATCTTCGTAGAAGCGGGCTGAAAGAGGTGCGCGCTTCAAGGGGGCGAGCGGGCCCTTAGCAACCTGCTCCAAACCCCGCAAACCGTCAGCCGCGCGCGAATTCTTGCGGCAGGATGAACGGCCTCTGCGCCAGACGGCGTTTTGCGGCCCTGGCAATCGTCTCGCACACGCAATAAATCCTAGGAACAAGAAGCAGGAAAGCGGGCCGAACGTGACCCACGACACCGAATATTTCCGGCGCAGGGCCGCAGAGGCCCGGGCTGCCGCCCATACAAAGGATGAACCCGAACGCGTCGAAATCGCGGGCGAGCTGGCGCTTGCCTACGCTGCTCTCGCCAGGCGCCGTGCGAAGGCGGCGGCAGAAGCCGAAGATCGCTCGGCCATTCCGCTGGAGCAGCCTGCCTAGATCCAGCCCCGCCGTTTCAAGTACCAAATCGGCAACACGGCGCTGGCGACGATGAGGACCAGCGAAACAGGATAGCCATAATACCAGTCGAGCTCCGGCATGTGGTGGAAGTTCATGCCGAAGACGCCGGCGATCAAGGTCGGCGGAAGGAACACGAGAGCCGCCCAGGAAAACAGCTTCATCGCGGCGTTCTGCTCGATACTGATCAAGCCGAGCGAGGCATCGAGCAGGAATTGCAGATTGTCGGACATAAAGCTCGCATGCTCGCTGAGCGAGGTCGCGTCCGTGCTCATGCTGACAATATGATGCCGGGTCTCGGTATGCGCCTTGTCGTGGACCCAGTTTGAGCCTGAGAGAAAGCTCAGCATGCGGATGGTGCTGACCGCGGAGTAGCGCATCTTCGTCAGCAAATTCTGCGCCCTGCCAATTCGCGTCAGAAGCGCCGTGAGGCGCGCCGCCGGAATCCGGCGATCGTCCATCTGCCGCTGAAAGATGTGCGCGGAGATCTTCTCGATCTCGCTGATCTGGCTCTCGATCTCATCGGCAAGGCGATCGATGATTGCGTCGACCATCCGAACGAGAACCGTTCCCGCGTCGCGCGCGAGATCCGGCTCGCGGCGTACATGCTCTTCGAAGGCACGGATCGGCTTGGGACTCGCATAGCGGACCGTAACCAGGCGGTTGTCAGCGAGAACGAAGCTGATCGGCGTCGTCGTTGGCGTGCCGTCGACGACGCCGCAGAGGACGCTCACGGTCATGTAGAGGGCGCCGTTTCGCTCGAAGAGCCGGCTGGAGGGTTCGATTTCGGCCATCTCGGCCTCGGTCGGAACATTGACGTGGATGCAGCGCTCGACGAGCGCCTCCTCCTCCTTCGTCGGCTCTTCTAGATCGATCCAGGTCGCGTCGTCGGGAATCTTTTCGATTGAGGCCTCGACGACACTTCCATCGCAACCGGGACCATAGGCGCGCAGCATGAAGGCTTGTGTCGTCTGAACTGCGGGTGTTTGCAAGGCGTGCAGCTCTGCTAAGCCTCTGTCCCGATGTCCCGCCGCGCCTGGCTTCTAGCCCTACTCATCGTCGCGGCTGCTGCTGCGATCCTCTTGGCCATGGGCCGAAATCCCGTCTGCACCTGCGGCAGCATCGATCTTTGGGTCGGCACTCGAGATAGCCCGAAGACCAGCCAGATGCTGGCAGATTGGTACAGCCTTAGCCACATCGTTCACGGGCTGCTCTTTTACGCGGCGCTTTGGCTCGTCGCTCGACGCTGGCCCGTCGAATGGCGATTTCTTGCGGCCCTGCTCGTCGAGACGAGTTGGGAAGTGATCGAGAACACACCCGTCGTGATCGATCGATACCGAGCGACCACTGCAGCTCTGGGCTATACGGGGGACAGTGTCGTCAATTCGCTGTCCGACATCCTGATGATGTCGCTGGGATTCCTGGCCGCACGCAAGCTACCGGTCCGCTGGGCCATCATTCTTCTGCTCGCGCTGGAGATCATCCCGCTATTTACCATTCGCGATAACCTGACGCTCAACGTCTGGGCGTTAATCAGTCCGAACAAGGCGCTGCAGGCGTGGCAGGCCGGAAGCTAAGGCACCATTGGCATGGCCGTGTGTTGTGTTAACCGCGCCCCGAGGAGAGTTTCTTGAAACCTGCAGTCCTTTGCGCGGCGGTGATCGCTGTCGGCTCGCCTGGCGCCGCGAGCGCGGGCGAACTGTTCGCCGGCGTCCACGTGCACGACGTCAGGACTCCGCTCGACGAATCAGGCCTCGAAAGCGGTTTCGACCTGTCCTTGGGCTATCGCGGCGGGACCATCGGCCACCTCTGGAAGGGCGCGCTGCAGCCGTATGTTTTCGGCGCCGTCAATACGGCGGGAAATACCGACTACGCGGCCGCCGGCATCTCGGCCCGTTTTCCGTTGGGACATCAGTGGTATTTCCGCCCGGGCGTTGGAATCGCCATCCATAATGGGTCGGCCGGCAAATATTTCCGAACCGACAAGATCGCCTTCGGCAGCCGGGTCCTGTTCGAGCCTGAAGTCGGGATCGGACTCCAGGTCAGTCAGCGCGTCAGCATCGAAGCGAGCTGGGTCCATATGAGTCACGGGCAGCTTGCCGGGCGCGAGAATCCCGGCATCGATAATCTGGGCGTGCGGCTAAACCTCGGACTTTAGCGTCCGATCATCTTCTCCGGCTTGACCACGCGGTCGAATGTATCCTCGTCGACGAGGCCGAGCTCGAGGCCGGCTTCCTTGAGGGTCAGTCCCTTCTTGTGCGCGTGCTTCGCAATGGTCGCCGCATTGTCATAGCCGATTTCCGGCGCGAGCGCGGTCACCAGCATAAGCGATCGGTTCATCAGTTCCGAAATGCGCTGCTGGTCGGGTTCCGTCCCCTTGAGCATGCGTTCGGTGAAGCTCCGCATCCCGACCGACAGCAGGTTGATCGAACGAATGACATTGGCTCCGATCAGAGGCTTGAAGACATTCAGTTCCATATGCCCTTGCATACCGCCGATCGTCACCGCGACATTATTTCCCGCCACCTGCGCAGCGACCATCGTCAGCATCTCCGCCTGGGTCGGATTCACCTTTCCGGGCATGATCGAACTGCCGGGCTCATTCTCCGGAAGTTTCAGCTCGCCAAGGCCGCAGCGAGGTCCCGAACCGAGGAGGCGGATATCGTTCGCGATCTTGGTGAGCGCAGTCGCGATGACGTTCAGAATACCGGACAGCTCAACCAAAGTGTCGTGCGCAGCGAGCTCGGCGAACTTGTTGGGTGCCGAGGTGAAGGGAAGCTGCGTAAGGCTTGCCACCTCCCTGGCGAATTCCTCGGCAAAGCCGTTCGGCGCGTTAAGGCCGGTGCCGACCGCAGTCCCGCCTTGCGCCAGCCGAAACAGCCGTGGGAGCACGCCTTCGACCCGCTCGATGCAATCGGCCATTTGTGCCGCATAGCCCGAGAATTCCTGACCCAGGGTGAGCGGAGTCGCGTCCTGAAGATGCGTCCGGCCAATCTTGACGATGCTGTCCCAGCGGCTCGCCTGATCGGCCAGGCGTGCATGCATCGTTTGAAGCGCGGGGATCAGCCTGGTGCAGACGGCACGGGCCGCCGCAATGTGCATCGCGGTCGGGAAGCTGTCGTTTGACGACTGGCTCTTGTTCACATGGTCGTTGGGATGGACCGGTTCCTTGCCGCCTCGCTTTCCAGTCAGGATTTCATTGGCTCGGCCCGCGATCACCTCATTGGCATTCATGTTCGACTGGGTGCCCGAGCCAGTCTGCCAGATGACGAGCGGAAATTGGTTGTCGAGATCTCCGCGGGCCACTTCTGCAGCGGCCTGCTGCACGACTTCGGCGATCTTGGGGTCGAGGCCGCCGATCCGGGCATTCACCCTTGCTGCAGCCTGTTTGACGAAGCCCAGTCCGTGGACGATCTCGAGCGGCATTTGCTCACGCGGCCCGAAGGGGAAGTTTTCGATCGAGCGCTCGGTCTGCGCACCCCAATAAGCGTCGGCGGGGACCTGGATGGGCCCGAAGCTGTCGGTTTCGGTGCGGGTGGCGGTGCTCGGCATTGAAAATCCTCTGGTTCGTCATTCCCGCGAAGGCGGGAATGCAACATTTCCTGAGGCCGCTAGAAGCAAGATAGACCCCGGATCAAGTCCGGCGTGATGGCTATTTCTTGCGGGTGAAGTCGACGTTCACGACGTTCGACCCGTCTTCCTTGGTTTCGCCCGTCGTTCCGACCGGGGCGTCATTCTCCGCTTCCTCATGCTCGTCGGCCGGCATCTCGGCCGCATTGGCCTGGAATGTCAGTGCAAACTCGACCGCGGGGTCGTGAAACTGGGTGACTGCTGCGAAGGGCACGTGGAGGGTTGCAGGTACGCCGCCGAACGACAGCCCAACCGTGAAATTGTCCTCCTCGACCTTCAGATCCCAGAAGCGGTGCTGGATGACGATCGTCATCTCGTCCGGGAAACGCTCGAGCAAATGCTTCGGGATCGAAACTCCCGGCATTCGGGTTTTGAACGTGATGTAGAAGTGATGCTCGCCCGGCAGGCCGCCAGATTGCTCGATCTCACCGAGAACCCGCCCGACGACGGCGCGCAGTGCGTCCTGCACGATCTCGTCGTACGGGATCAGGCTTTCGGGAGTCTCGTCGGTCATGGCTTTGTGGTAGCGGGCGAGCGAGCACCGTCAAGCGGAGTCAGCGATGCCGATCGACGCGACCCAACCTTATGATGACAATAACATCTTTGCCCGGATCCTGCGTGACGAAATCCCCTCGAAGAAGGTTTACGAGGACGAATACGCCGTTGCCTTTCACGACATCAACCCGCTCGCCCCGACCCATTTGCTGGTGATTCCCAAGGGACCATATGTCTCGTGGGACGATTTCTCGGCGAAGGCTTCCGACGGCGAAATCGCGGGTTTCGTTCGCGCAGTCGGCAAGGTTGCCCGCGAAGCGGGGCTTGTTGCAGGCGGTTATCGGCTGTTGGCGAATAGCGGCTTGAACTCGGGCCAGGAGGTGCCGCACCTACACGTGCACGTCTTCGGTGGCAGGCCCCTTGGGCCCATGCTCGCTCGTTAGGCGTTTTCGACGAACAGGGATTGCCCTCTTACCGCTACCCGTTAGGGTCGCAGCCGAAATGGATTCATAGGGGAGTAAAATGGCCACTGTAGCACCGCGGGAGGGCAGGCTGTTCGGGCGTGTAAAGTCGCTCGACGCAATCCTGGCGACCGCTGAAAAGAAAGGCCTTCACCGGTCTTTGGGCGCGTTCCAGCTGACACTGCTCGGCATCGGCGCTGTCATCGGCACCGGAATTTTCGTGCTGACCGCGGAGGCCGCCCAGAAAGCTGGCCCGGCGATGATGCTGAGCTTCGTGATTGCGGGCATCGTCTGCGCTGTCGCTGCGCTCTGCTATTCCGAGCTTGCGTCGATGGTACCGGTGGCGGGCTCGGCCTACACGTACACTTACGCCGTGATGGGCGAGCTGTTCGCCTGGACGGTCGGCTGGGCGCTGATCCTGGAATATGCGATCGGCGCGAGCGCCGTTGCAGTCGGCTGGTCGGGCTACTTCGTGGGCCTGATGAAGAGCTGGGGGATCATTATTCCGCCCTCCCTCGCGGCAGGCCCTTTTGGAGGTGGAGTGTTCAACCTTCCGGCTGCCGTGATTGCGGGGCTGGTTACGATCCTTCTGATCGTGGGCACCAAGGAGAGCGCTCGGGTCAATGCGGTTCTCGTGCTCGTAAAGGTTACGGCGCTGACCGTCTTTTGCATTCTTACCCTGCCCGTACTCAAGGGCGAGCATTTCAGCCCTTTCATTCCTAACGGCTGGGGCACCTACGGCGTCGTCGGAGCAGCCGCATCGATCTTCTTTGCTTATGTGGGCTTCGACGCCGTTTCGACCGCTGCAGAGGAGACCAAAAACCCGCAGCGCAACGTGCCGATCGGACTGATTGGCTCTCTTGGGATCTGCACCATCTTCTATCTGATCGTCGCGGCTGGCGCGATCGGGGCGATCGGAGCTCAGCCAGTACGTGATGCGCTCGGCCACCCATTCCCGCCTGGCAGCATCGAACTCACCAATCAGTGCAATGCGATTGTCGCGGGAGGCGTAACCCAACCGTTGGTGTGCTCGCGTGAGGCGCTCGCTCACGTGCTTCGCGCTGTCGGCTACCAGCGTGTTGGCGATTTGATTGGCGTCGCCGCCTTCATTGCATTGCCGTCTGTCGTGCTGATGATGATGTTCGGCCAGACGCGCATCTTCTTCGTGATGGCGCGTGACGGCCTTCTTCCCGAAAAGCTCGCGTCGGTCCACCCGCGCTTCCGTACCCCGCACGTGGTTACCGCCGTTACGGGCGTTGGAGTCATGCTTGCGGCGGCCTTCCTGCCGGTTGGCAAGCTGGCCGACTATTCAAACTCGGGCACGTTGTTCGCGTTTGCGATGGTGGCGCTGTCGGTACTGGTGCTTCGCCGCACCGATCCGGGCCGGAAGCGGCCTTTCCGCACCCCTGCAGTCGGGATCATCGCTCCGATCGCGATTGTTGGCTGCATTGCCCTCTATGTCATGCTCCCGCCGATCGCGATTGCTGTGCTTCCGGTATGGGGTGCCTTCGGGCTGCTGATCTATTTCGGTTATTCGCGCAGCCGCAGCCACGTCGGCCGGGGCATCTTGGAAGTTCCGGAACTGGCGCCGGAAGCCCCGGGCCTCAGCGTCGCGCCGCTACCGCGGACCCCAGTGCCGCCGCACGATCGCGACGCCTAAGCGATCAACTCTCCGGCAAGCGCCCTGAGGTCCGCCTCGGGGCGCGCGCCATAATGCTGGATCACCTCGGCTGCGCAGATCGCGCCGAGGCGTAGCGATCGCTCCAGGCTGGCGCCGCGCGATGTGCCGAGAAGGAACCCGGCTGCGAACAGATCGCCTGCGCCTGTGGTGTCGACGAGCTCGTTGATCGGCTCTGCGGCGACGTCGGCGCGCTCACCGTTTCGGATTGCCATTGCTCCATCCTCGCTTCGGGTTACGACGAGGGTCTCGACCTTCGGAGCGATCGCCGCGACCGCGCTTTCGAGGTGCGCGACGCCGGCCAGCGCCTCGATCTCGGCCTGGTTCGCGAACAATATGTCGATCCGGCCGCCGTCCAGGAGCTGGTTGAAGCCCTGGCGGTGACGGTCGACGCAGAACATGTCCGAAAGGGTGAAGGCGACCCTGCGGCCCGCTTCCCGCGCGACCTCGATTGCTCGGACCATCGCATAGCGCGGAGTCTCCGGGTCCCAGAGATAGCCTTCGAGATAGAGAATCGCGGAATCGCGGATCTGCTGCTCGTCCAGCGCCTCCTTGGGAAGATGCTGCGCGGCGCCCAGGAAGGTGTTCATGGTGCGATGACCGTCCGGCGTGACCAGGATCATCGATCTCGCAGTCGGCGCACCGACATCGGCGGCGACGGTAATGAATTCGACGCCCGCGGAGGTGAGGTCATGGCGATAGAATTCGCCGAGCTGGTCCGGCGCGACCTGACCAATGAAGCCTGCGCTCCCGCCCAGCGCAGCGATTCCTGCCGCCGTATTTCCGGCCGAACCACCGCTGACCTGGTGGGCCGGGCCCATGTGAGCATAAAGGCGCTCGGCCTCTTCGGCGTCGATCAACCGCATCGAGCCCTTGACGAGGCCTTCCTGCACGAGGAATTCGTCGCTCGCATTGGCGATCACGTCGACGATGGCGTTGCCGATGCACAGGACGTCAAGGCGCGGGTCGGGCATTCAAGTCTCCGATTGGCTGGAAAGCGCGCCGCCTAGCCGCACGTTCACCACATCGCAACATTGCCTTGGCCGGCATCGGCAGGCATCGTGCGATCATGCGCCGTATACTTGCCCTTTCCCTGACCCTGCTCGTGGCCGCCTGCGCGACCCGTCCGGAGCAGCCCGCAACGCAGCAGCCCGTGCCGGTTCAGCCACAGGCGCAGGAACAGGGCAGCCTTGTCGGCCTGACCGCGCAGGAACTCGTCGGCCGATATGGCTCGCCCGCGCTTCAGATCCGCGAGGGCAACAGCCTGAAGCTGCAGTTCCGTGGCCGCCGCTGCATCATGGATGCCTATCTCTATCCATCAGGCGGTTCCGGCACGCTGAAGGTCACGCATGTCGACACCCGCCTGCCGACCGGCGGCGACATCGATCAGGCTGCCTGCATTTTCTCGCTTCGAACGCCCAACTGACCCAAAGCCCATTGGGCGGCTTCGACCAGCACCGGGTCGGCATCGACCAGATGCGGGCGAATTGCGTCCGCCATTCCGGGGTCGCGGCTATTCCCCGCCGCAATCAAACAGTTGCGTATCATCCGGTTCCTTCCGATCCGCTTGATCGGTGATCCGGCGAACATTTCCCGGAAAGCCGCATCGTCGAGCTTGAGAAGGTCGGCGAGGCGCGGGGCTGCAAGCTCCGCGCGGGGAAGAAAGGCTCGATTGGCTGCAGCGGCGTCGGCGAAGCGATTCCACGGGCAAACGGCCAGGCAGTCATCGCACCCGTAGATTCGATTCCCCATGCCGGCCCGCAGCTCCGGGGGGATCGGGCCGTCATGTTCGATCGTCAGGTAGGAAATGCAGCGGCGGGCGTCGATCCTGTGCGGTCCGATGAACGCATTCGTCGGGCATGCCTCGAGGCAACGCGTGCAGCTTCCGCAATGCTGGCCCTCGTTCCCCGGTGAATCCGGCGTCAGGTCCAGGCTGGTCAGAATGATCCCGAGGAACAGCCAGCTGCCATGCTCCCGGCTGACGAGGTTCGTATGCTTGCCCTGCCAGCCGATGCCTGCCGCCTGTGCGATCGGCTTTTCCATGACCGGAGCCGTGTCGACGAAGACCTTCAGTTCCGAGGGCACCTGTTCGATGATGAATCTGGCGAGGGCTTTCAGCGCCTTCTTGACCGTCTTGTGATAGTCGCCGCCCTGGGCGTAGACCGAAATGCGGCCGAGCTCCGGGTGTTCAGCCAACGCCATCGGATCCGATGCCGGCGCATAATTCATTCCCAGCGCGATCGCTGATTTGGCTTCGGGCCATAGTGCCAGCGGAGAGACGCGATGATGGGCGCGGGCCTCCATCCAGCCCATCGTCCCGTGATGCCCGGCTTCCAGCCAGCGTCGGAGGTCGAGGCCAGCGGATTCGGTCACGTCGGCGCGCGTAAAGCCGCAGGTCGAAAAGCCGATCCGCTTCGCCTCCGATCTTATTGCTTCTTCAAGGGTTGGGACCTTATTCACTCGGGGCCTGTACACCGCGGGTCCGGATTTTCGTAGGAATTTCAGTGCTTCGACAGGCCCAGCCCGAACGGATCGACGAACGCTTCGCCGTGCAGGCCATCGATCTCGTCAAGGATTTCGGCGAAACGCGGGCGGTCGACGGGGTGAGCCTCGAGGTCCCAACCGGCTCGATATACGGCCTTCTCGGTCCAAACGGCGCCGGCAAGACGACGACGTTGCGGATGCTGCTTGGGATTATCGACCCCTCGGATGGCACGCGTCTCGTACTCGGACGAAACCGGCCGCTCGATGCTGCGCCGGAGATCGGCTACCTGCCCGAGGAGCGCGGCCTTTACCCGGCAATGCATGCTCGTGAAGCCATCGCCTTCATGGGCGCTCTTCGCGGCCTGCCGCTGCCTGAGGGCCGCCGCCGCGCCGACGCCTTGCTCGCTGAGCATGGCCTGGCCGACTGGGCGAAAAAGCCGATCCGGACCTTGTCCAAGGGCATGGCGCAGACCATCCAGCTGCTTGGAACGATCATTCACAAGCCGAGGCTGATCGTCCTTGACGAGCCGTTCAGCGGGCTCGACGCCATCAACCAGGCGCGCCTCGAGGAACTGATCCGTCGGGAGGCCAGGGCCGGCGCGACGATCATCTTCTCAACGCATGTGATCGCCCATGCCGAGCGCCTCTGCGAGCGCGTCGCAATCATTGCCAAAGGTAAGGTCGCCTTCGACGGAGGGGTCGACGAGGCGCGTGCACGCTTGAGGCCCGTTGTCCGACTGCACACGCGCGCCAGCGACGGGCCGTGGCGCTCCGCCATACCTTCCAATGCTCGCAAGGAAGGCGGCGAGTGGGTCTTCGAGTTGCCGCCGGGCGGTCCGGAGCCGCTGTTGAAGGCACTCATCGACGGGGGCGCAGGAATCGAGACGTTGGCGATCGAGCGGCCGGGTCTGCATGAAGCCTTCGTCTCCATTGCCGGCGACGCAACCGCCGCCGAAATGGGCCGGGAGAAGCCCGAATGATGCGCTTCATCCGCTCGGCTCTCGTCATTGCCCGCCGCGACTTTTCCGCGACTGTCTTGTCGAAGGCGTTCATTTTCTTCCTCCTAGCGCCCCTGTTCCCGCTGCTAATGGGCGGCGTGTTCGGAGGGATCGGCGCGCGAGTCGCGACGCAGACCGAGCGGCCTGTCGTGGCCGTCATCGCAACGCAGGCCGACATGAATCGCCTGGCCGCTGCACGCGACAGGATGGCGCAAGCAATTGGCGATGAAGCCTTGGTAAGGATTGTCGGTTTTCCTCCGGAACCGGATCTCGCCGCGCAGCAGAAGCACTTGCTGGCATCTCGGCAGCCGCCGGTTCGGGCAGTGCTGAGCGGCGGTCTATCCCATCCTCATTTGACCGGCGCGCTGGGCGGCGATCCGGCCACCATAGCTCAGCTTAAGCTGCTGATTGCGAATGCGCGCTCAACCGAACTTGCGCTGCCGCCGGATGTTGAGGTTACCAATGTGCCGCTTTCGTCAGGCTCGATGATCAGGGACCGAGCGGTTACCGCGCAGATCGGCGAAATGCTCCTCTTCTTCCTGACCATTCTCCTGTCGGGCATGCTCCTTTCGCAACTGATCGAGGAGAAATCGAACAAGATCATCGAGGTGATCGCCGCGGCGGTGCCCATCGACGCCATGTTCGTCGGCAAATTGTTCGCCATGCTGGCAGCTTCCGTTCTGGGAATCATCGTGTGGATCAGCGCCGGCGCGGTCATCATCCAGTTCATGAAGCACGGCGGAGTCGCGACCTTGCCGCCTCCGGCAGTCGGCTGGTCTGGCTTCCTGATCCTCTCGATCGTCTATTTCGCGATGAACTATCTCCTGCTCGGCTCTGTCTTCCTGACCATCGGCGCTCAGGCTTCGACGGTTCGTGAAGTTCAGACCCTGTCGATGCCGGTCACCTTCGCGCAGGTGCTGATCTTCGGCTTTGCCGCGGCGGCGATCGGTAATCCCGATTCGACGGAGGGACTGGCGGCTGCGATCTTCCCATTGTCCTCTCCGATGGCGATGCTTGCCCGTGCTGCCGAGCGGCCCGAATGGTGGCCGCATCTCGCCGCAATCCTGTGGCAGACGATTTGGGTCGCGCTGATCCTTCGAATCGGCGCCCAGCTGTTTCGCAAGACCGTGCTGAAATCGGGCCCACGGGTGCCCTGGTGGCGGTTCGGTCGAGCCTAGGCGATCGCTTCCCGCGCCATCTCCGTGAGCTTTGCCATCAGCGCGCGATGCGGGAATGGACCATGGCTGATTCTCGCCACGCCGGCATCGGCCCAGATTTTCTTGTCCGGAGCACCGGGGAAGGCAATCACGTTCAACGGTAGCGGCACTTCTCGGACCACGCGTTCGATCTGCTTTGGGTCGGCGAGGCGGGGAACGAAGAAGCCGCTGGCCCCGGCATCGGCAAAGGCCTTTCCACGCTCGATCACCTGATCGACCAGCGCATCGTCAAAGGTCTGCGTTTTTAGGAACAGGTCGGTCCTGGCATTGATGAAGAAGGAATCGCCCACCGTCCTTCGGATCGCGGCAATGCGCTCTACCTGCAACTCCAGCGGCTGAACGCCCTCGCCGCCGATTACCTGGTCTTCAAAATTGCAGCCCACCGCTCCGGTTGCTGCGAGCTTCGCGACGTTCGCACCACCCTCATCGGGATCGGTTGAATAGGCGCTTTCAAAGTCCACCGTCAGCGGCAGCTCGACGGCATCCGCGATCCGCTTCGCATTGTCGAAGGCGAAATCCATCGGGACCTTCTGGCCGTCGGGAAACCCGTTTGCATCGGCAACGGGATGACTGCCGGTGGCGAGCGCTTTCGCACCTGCGGCAACGACCGCCAGAGCGCTTCCAACGTCCCAAATATTGTAAAGGATCACGGGATCGCCGGGCACGTGCAGCGCGGCGAAAGTCTCGAATTTGGTCGCCATGCCGGCGCCCCTACCTCCAATCTACGGCCGTGCGCAAATCGGCCGTCGCCATCCCGCCCGCTGTCATAAAAGTGCAATGAAACCGTCACAGTCCATACGCCGAACCGAGGCTAGAGCCGGACCCGGGGCCACTGGAATTCTACCTGGAGTATTGCCTGTGAACAGGACGATTGTTGCGCTGCCGATTGCGGCGCTCCTTTCCGCTTGCGGATCGAACGGCGGGGGTTCCGCAGGCTCGGCCAACGACATCAGAATCGTCGGCTCATCGACGGTTTATCCGTTCACAAAGGCAGTCGCCGAAGAGTTCATGCGCGCCAATCCCGGATTGAACGTGACGGTGGAGTCGACCGGCACCGGCGGCGGGATGAAATTGTTTTGCGCGGGTGTCGGAAGCCAATTTCCCGATATCGAGGACGCCTCGCGGCAGATCAAGAAGAGCGAGTATGATACCTGCGTCAAGAATGGCGCGAAATCGATCGTCGAGGTCGCGGTCGGAATCGACGGCTTGACCATCATCGAATCGACAAAGGGTCCAGGGATGAACCTCACCCAGGCCGACATCTACAAGGCGCTTGCGGAAAATCCCTTCGGCAAGGGGCCCAACAAGGCGCAGACCTGGCAAGATGTGAACCCCTCGCTTCCGCCAGTGAAGATCCGAGTTCTTGGGCCCCCTCCGACATCCGGCACGCGCGATAGCCTCGCCGATCTCTATCTGACCAAGGGTTGCGATACCGATCCGGCGATGAAGGCGCTCGCCAAGAGCAACGAGGACCAGCACAAGCAGATCTGTACCAAGATCCGCGAGGACGGCGCTTACGTCGAGGCGGGAGAGAACGACAACCTGCTCGTTCAGAAGGTATCCAGCGACCCGGGCACGCTCGGAGTTCTCGGCTATTCCTACCTTGAGCAGAATGCCGACAAGGTTCGTCCGGTGAAGATCGCCGGCGTGGCGCCGACCGAAGCGACCATCGCCGACCTCAGCTATCCGGGTGCTCGCAAGCTCTACATTTACGTCAAGGGCGAGCACATGGCCGCAAAGCCGAAGATTCGCGACTTCGTGGTTCAATATTCGAAGATGTGGAGCACAGGCGGTCCGCTCGAACGTCGTGGCCTGGTTCCGTTCGGCGGCGCCGACGCGGGTACGGCGACCACGCAGGCGACCGAACTGAAGCCGCTCGATCCGAGCGGCCTCAAGTAAGAGGATTTGGCGGGCGTGATGAGCCTCAGCCTCGCGCTCGTCGCGGTCCTGGCGGTCGCTTTAGCGGCCGGCTGGCTCGGTTTTTCCCGCGCCCGCCGGCTCCGCGCCGCAACGCGCCTGCACTCCTTGCCCGTCTATCACGGCGCTTATGCAGGCCTGTGGGCCGCCATTCCTGCCTTGCTTCTTCTCGCGGCCTGGGCGCCGATGCAATCGAGGCTGGTCGAGCAATCCGTCCTGTCGAGTCCGGAAGGAAGGGCACTTCCCGCTTTCGACATGCAGCGACAGGCGATCCTCGCGGAGGGTCGTGCAATCGCCCATGGCGAGCGGGACCAAGGCTTCAACTCGCAGTCAGCTGCGATTGCTCCGCGCATCCGCAGCGCGGAACAGAAATATGCGATGCTCGGCGGCTTGGTCGCCATCATTGCCGCCATTGCGGCAGGCGCTTTGGCATTCCGGCGAAGCTCTCCCGAATTCCGGGCGCGCACCGGCGTCGAGCGCTGGGTGATGATCATGCTCTTCGCAGCATCGCTGATCGCCATCCTGACCACGCTCGGAATCCTGCTTTCGCTCATGTTCGAAAGCCTCCGCTTCTTCAGGCTCTATCCGGTGACGTCCTTCCTGTTCGGGACGGAATGGAGCCCGCAGACGGCGCTTCGGGCTGATCAGGCGGGATCGTCCGGTGCCTTCGGTTCGATTCCCTTGATGTGGGGTACTTTTTTCATCGGCGCGATAATCGCGATGATCGTTGCGGTGCCCCTGGGCCTCATGAGCGCCATTTATCTAACCCAATATGCGGCGCCTTCGGTCCGCTCGGCGCTGAAGCCGATCCTCGAAATTCTCGCGGGCGTTCCGACTGTCGTTTACGGCTATTTCGCAGCGCTCACCGTCGCGCCCGTGGTTCGCGATTTCGGCCTTTCGATCGGAATTTCCTCGGCCAGCAGCGAAAGCGCGCTCGCAGCCGGCCTCGTGATGGGGATCATGATCATTCCGTTCATCAGCTCGATGGCTGACGATTCCATCGCGGCCGTGCCGCAGGCGATGCGCGACGGCAGCCTCGCAATGGGCGCCACAACGTCCGAGACGATCCGCAAGGTACTCCTTCCAGCAGCCCTTCCAGGAGTCATGGGCGGCATTCTGCTGGCAGTTAGCCGGGCAATCGGCGAGACGATGATCGTCGTCATGGCCGCCGGCCTGTCGGCCAATCTGACTCTCAATCCTTTTGCCAGCGTCACGACCGTCACGACGCAAATCGTTCAGCTGCTCACGGGCGACCAGGAATTCGACAGCGCAAAGACCCTCGCGGCCTTTGCCTTGGGTCTGGCCCTGTTCCTGATCACGCTACTCCTGAACCTGATCGCGCTTCAGATCGTGCGTCGATATCGGGAACAATATGAATAGGGCCGTCACTCCAACACGCTGGACCGACCGTGCAATGCGCAAGCGACTCAGCCGGCGCTATCTGGCCGAACATTGGTTCCGCGGCCTGGGGCTTGCGGCGGTCAGCGTCTCGGTGCTGTTCCTCGCCTTTCTGCTCTATTCGATGGCGGCAAAGGGCCTTGGCGGTTTCGTCCATTATGAAGCAAGATTGTCGATCGATTTCGCGAAGACCGACCTGTTTCTCGATCCCGAGGCGCTCCGGGGCCCGGATGCGGCTCGGCTCGTGGCCGGTACAGACCTTGGGGGCGTGATCACGAAGGCGGCGACGATGGCATATGGGCCGAAGGCATCGGATATGTTCAGCGATTCCGCCGTGAATTTGCTTGCCGACGCAATCGTCGAGCAGCCCGATATCCTGAATGGACGAGTTACTCTTTGGCTCCCCGTCTCCAGTAGGGTCGACATTGCCGCCAAGGACAAATCCGATGACGCTTCGGAACGGCTTGTCGCCACGCTGTACCGGCAACACGCACTGAAGCGCACCTTCAACACGCAGTTTCTTAAGGCGTCGGATTCTACGGACCCTTCCGGTGTCGGAGTATGGGGCGCGCTTAAGGGCACTTTCTTCACCATCCTGGTCACGATGGCTCTGGCTTTTCCGGTCGGAGTACTTGCCGCCGTCTATCTCGAGGAATTCGCACCGCGGAATCGGTGGACTGACGCGATCGAGGTTTCGATCAACAATCTCGCCGCCGTGCCCTCAATCATCTTCGGGCTACTTGGCCTTGCCGTGTTCCTGAACGTAATGAATCTGCCGCGGTCGGCGCCGTTGGTTGGCGGAATGACCCTGGCGCTCATGACCATGCCGGTGATCGTCATTGCCGGGCGCAACGCGATCAAGACGGTTCCGCCATCGATTCGGGATGCAGCCCTCGGGATCGGCGCATCCAAGATGCAGGTGACCTTTCATCACGTGCTCCCGCTGGCACTGCCGGGCATCCTCACGGGTACGATCATCGGCATGGCTCGTGCACTTGGCGAGACAGCGCCATTATTGATGATCGGCATGCGCGCCTTCATCGCCGCTCCTCCGTCAGGCATCATGAATCCTGCGACTGCATTGCCGGTTCAGATTTTCCTCTGGTCGGACGAGGTCGACCGCGGTTTCGTCGAGAAGACCAGTGCCGCTATCATCGTCTTGCTGCTGTTCATGCTCCTGATGAATGGCGTCGCGATTTACCTGCGCAACCGGTTCGAGCGCCGCTGGTGATGGATATGAAAGAGAAAATGCCGAGCACTCCAGTGACGCCGATGTCCGCTCCATCCCTGGTGGCGGGCTTTCCGCCTGAGGCGGGCTCTTCTCGGTCCGCAGAGGACGAACCAATGGCGAAGGAGATTGAGATCTTAACGAGCGAGGACGAGGGGAACGCGCCCGGAGCTGACGCTTCGAGCCAGGCGACCGTCGACGACACGCTTGCAGAAGACATCAACTCCAGCCGCCAGCCGAAGATGTGCGCCCACGGGGTGGGCGTATTCTATGGCGAGAAGCGCGCGATCAGTGACGTTTCGATCAAGATCTACGAGGATCTGGTCACGGCCTTCATCGGCCCTTCCGGCTGTGGAAAATCGACTTTCCTCAGGTGCCTCAACCGAATGAACGACACGATCCCGTCCGCGCGAGTGACCGGCCGGATCGACCTCGACAACGAGGACATCACCAGCCCCGACATGGATGTCGTCCAATTGCGCGCTCGCGTCGGGATGGTGTTCCAGAAGCCCAATCCATTCCCGAAGTCGATCTTTGAGAACGTCGCTTATGGGCCGCGAATTCATGGGCTTTCGCGGTCGAAGTCGGAACTGGATGAGATCGTCGAGCGGTCGCTGAAGCGCGCGGGCCTTTGGGACGAGGTTAAGGATCGACTACAGGAAAGCGGGACTGCGCTGTCGGGCGGCCAGCAGCAGCGGCTCTGCATCGCGCGCGCGATCGCGGTGAACCCGGAAGTGATCCTGATGGACGAGCCCTGCTCTGCGCTCGATCCGATTGCGACGGCCAAGATTGAGGAGCTGATCCACGAGCTGCGTGGCCGCTACGCGATCGCTATCGTCACCCACAACATGCAGCAGGCTGCGCGGGTGTCGCAGCGCACCGCTTTCTTCCACCTCGGCGAGCTCGTCGAATATGGCAAGACGTCCGAGATATTCACCAATCCGCGTGTGCAACGCACCCAGGATTACATCACCGGCCGTTACGGTTGATCGGAGTTTGATGAATGCAACAGGCTAGCGGACATACGCTCAAAGCGTTCGATGAGGACATCGAGCGTCTGCGTGCGCTCATCAGCCAGATGGGCGGTCTCGCAGAACATGCGATCGGTGAAGCCATGCGCTGCTTGATCCAGCGCGACATCGATGGCGCGGAAAGGGTGGTCGAGGACGACAAGAAGCTTGATGCACTGGAAGTCGAGACTGAGCGCCGCGCGGTGCAACTGATCGCATTGAGGGCGCCGATGGCGGGCGACCTTCGCGACGTCGTCGCGGCACTGAAGATTTCCGGCGTGGTCGAACGCATCGGAGATTATGCGAAGAACATCGCCAAGCGCGTCCCACTCCTGGAGAATGTCAGCAAGATCGAGCCGTTGTCGCTCCTTCCTGAAATGGCGCGCATTTCAACAGCGATGGTGCACGACGTGCTCGATGCGTTCGTCGAGCGGGATGCGCAGGCGGCGGTAGCCGTGTGCGAGCGCGACAACGCCGTGGACGATTTCTACGATTCCATCTTTCGTACCTTGCTGACGCACATGATGGAGAATCCCCACAACATCGGCCAGTCCGCGCACCTGCTATTCGTTGCGAAGAACCTGGAGCGTGTCGGCGATCACGCCACCAACATCGCGGAGATGGTCTATTTCGCGGCGACGGGTCAGCACATGCCGGAGCGGATCAGGAATCCTTGGAAGGGATAGGGGCCATGACCAAGAGCCTGCTTCTGGTTGAGGACGATCGCGCTCTTGCCGATCTGGTCGCCTTCCATTTCGAACGCGCCGGCTATGACGTGGTTCGCACCGGCGACGGCGAGGAAGCCCTGATCCTGGTCGACGAGGTCAAACCGGATGTGATCCTGCTCGACTGGATGATCGAGGGCATCAGCGGAATCGAAGTATGCCGCCGGCTTCGGCGCCGGGCGACGACCGCCAACATACCGATCATGATGCTCACTGCCCGCGGGGAGGAGAGCGATCGCATCCGCGGCTTCGAGACCGGAGCGGACGATTATGTGACCAAACCGTTCAGCCCGCGCGAGCTGGTCGCAAGGGTGGGCGCAGTGATGCGCCGAGTCCGGCCTGCGCTGGCCGGAGAACAGCTTGGTTATGCCGACATCGAGATGGACATCAGCAGCCATCGCGTACGCCGCGGCGGTGAGCCGATCGCCCTGGGGCCGACCGAGTTCCGATTGCTCAAGCATTTCCTCGAGCACCCGGGCCGCGTCTTCTCACGCGAACGGCTGCTCGAAGCGGTGTGGAGTCACGATCCGGACATCGACGCTCGCACCGTCGACGTTCACGTCCGCCGATTGCGCCAGGCGCTCAACACCGGCGCTCGGCCCGACCTCATTCGCACCGTGCGCTCCGCGGGCTACTCGCTCGATTCCGAAGGCTGAAGAATGGCCCCATCGGTTGCCGTTGCAATCGCGTCACCATTCAAAAATCTGCAACACTAGATTCACGGATGTGACCGATGAGGCGTCATATCCCTGTCGCTGACCCCTCCTAGACCTTTGCCATCCGGCCTTGAGAGGCCAGGGGGAAAGGCTGACACAATGACATTCGGAAAGCTGGGCGCGGTTCTCGCCGCTCGTCACTCCATTCAATCCAGTAATTTTCGTGCGCGCTCGCTCATGCTCGGCATGCTGCTGAGCTCGGTCGCGACCGCGGCGGTGGCACAGACGACGCCGTCGAATGGCGCGGTCGTACCTGGCTCGACCAACACGCCGCAGCAGGAGCAGACGAACGCGACCGCGCCCGCTGCACCTCCGGCCGGCGCGCCGGACGCCGGCCGTCCAGCCGCCGGCGCGTCGCAAGCCGCGCAGGACCAAGGTCTCGGAGCGATCATCGTGACCGCAACCAAGCGCGAGACAAACCTTCAGCGCACGCCGATCGCGATCAGTGTCGCGAACTCGCAGGCGCTGGCCGATCGCCACGCCGACAGCCTGCTCGATCTCGGCGACGGTTCGATTCCGAGCCTTCGCGTCGCGACGTTCGAGGCGCGACAGTCGGCGCTGACCGTCGGTATCCGCGGCATCGTTCCCTTCGACCAGAACCAGACGGCACGCGAGCCCGGTGTCGGCGTCTATGTCGACGGGATCTACCTCGGCCGATCGCAGGGACTCAACGCCACGCTGCTCGATATTGACCGGATTGAGGTGCTGCGTGGTCCGCAGGGCACGCTTTTCGGCCGTAACACCGAAGGCGGCGCGCTGAGCATCGTCACCAAGGCGCCAACCGGCGTGTTCGGCGTCCGCGGCACGCTTGGCGTTGGCAATTACGGCCAACGTGAAGGCGAGTTCCACATCGACCTTCCGGCCGTAGCCAACTTCGCCGTTAAGATCGACGCGCTCTACGACCACCAGGACGCGACGGTGAAGAACCCGCTCGGAGGTCAGAAGGGCTGGAACTACAAGAATACGGTTGGCGGCCGCATCTCCGGCCGCTGGACGCCGATCGATGGCCTGACGGTCGATTTGTCATACGATCAGATCAAGGACGAGAACACACCGAACTACAGCCAGCTGATCAACTACAACCCGAACGGGTTCAATGTTGGCACTTATGGCGGAGCCAACGGAACTTCGCTGCAATTCAACGGAACGAACTGCAACGTGGTCACGGGGACGGCGCCCAACCAGACGACTACCAACCCCTGTATCGCGCCGCTCTCTCCGATTGTCGTCGTCAGCGGTGACAAGCGGCAGAAGACCGCCGAGATCGGCGTTCCACAACAGGTCAGCATCGACCGGACGAACGGCTTTGGCGGAACGATCAAGTACAAGGTGACGCCGGACCTCGAGCTGCGCTCGATCAGCGGTTACCGCCAAGTCGGCACACACCAGTGGGACAATTCGGGAGGCGCCCACCGGACGACCTTTGCTCCGAACGGCAACTTCAGCCGCTACAGCCTGTCAGAGCTGTACCAGCATCAATATAGCCAGGAATTCCAGGTCGTTGGCAACATCGCGCACCAGCTCGATTATGTCCTCGGCGCCTATTACTTCCATGAGAAGGTGACCGAGCTTGCCGCTACCCCATCGACAAATCGGTGGAATGCAAACGGCACTGGCTACATCATTCTTCCTGAGACGGGCAGCGGCGTCCCGCAGCCGCCGTTCAACAGCGGCAACGTTACCCTCCCGGGTGGCACGACTGTTCCGGCGCAAGGTTGGGATCGCGATTTCTGGTTCATCCAACGAGACAGCCACGCCAAGGCCAAGAGTCTCGGCCTGTTCGGCCAGGCGACCTGGACGCCGGTCGGGTTCGATATTTTCCACCTGACAGGGGGCCTGCGCTGGACCAAAGACAAGCGCGACGGCATCCTCGACATCGTCCAAGGCAGGACGACGGCCTTCCTGTTCAACTACAACAAGGACCGGGTCGACCCACTGATTGTCGCGGCGATCGATGCGACGCCCGATCTCCATTTCTACGCGAAATATGCGACCGGTTTCCGTGCTGGAGGCGCGAATGATCGCTCAGCAACGTTCACCGCGTTCGGACCCGAGGTTGTCAAATCCTACGAGCTCGGTTCGAAGATGGACTTTCTCCAGCACAAGGCCCGCCTGAACCTCGCGGCTTATTATATGCGGCGTTCGGGAACGCAGACCGACTTCGACAACGTCGACACCAACCGGTTCCTGCCCGACGGGGTGACGCCGAATCCGACCTTCAATGCGCATACCGAAGAGACACGCAACGCACCCGGCATCTCGAAGATCAAGGGGCTTGAGGCGGATCTCACCGTGAGGCCCATCCAGGCGCTGACGCTGGGCGCCTCATACGCTTACACCGACATCAAGGTACCTCCGACGCCGAACCCGTTCCTGGGCAACGTCCCGTTCCAGGTCTTCACGGTTTACACGCCGAAGCACGCTGCGTCCGGCTATGCCGATGTCGAAGTTCCGGTGAACTTCGCGGACGCGCGGTTGCGGTTCCATGTCGACGCCAATTACGCCGGCAAGCAGTACAGCTTCCAGGCCGAGCCGGTGAAGACGGATTCCAGCTTCATCGTGAACGGACGGGTCGCCCTCGCCGACATTGCGATCAACGAAGGCAGTACTCTGCTGACCTTTGCTCTCTGGTCCCGGAACCTGTTCAACGAGACCCACATCTATCGCCGCTCTGCGGCCAACTCGTCGCCGGTCGCAAACTTCACCAATGGCGTGCCCAACGGGTCCTTCAGCTACACGGGCATCCTCGGCGACTACGGCAACTTCAACCCGCCGCGGACCTGGGGCGCCGAGCTGTCGTTCAAGATCGGCGCTCCCCGCCATGTCGAACCTTATGTCGCCCCGCCGGCTCCTCCCCCGCCGCCGGCGACGGTGACGTGCGAGTCGGGTGCGGTGGTTACGGCGCCGGGCACGTGCCCGCCGCCGCCCCCGCCGCCCCCGCCTCCGTCCGCCCCGGCACCGGAGCGCGGCAGCTAGGCTTCAAACAAATAATTCACGGGTGTGGCCGCCCGGTCGCAGGGCAACGGGACCGGTCCTCACAAAAAGAGGCCGCGTCGGGATGATCCCCGGCGCGGCCTTAATTCTTTGAAGTTCAATGCCTTGGGTAGAAAAGGCGCGACTCGCACCTCGCCGTTAGGCAGAGCATAGCGCATTTATATGACAGTTTTATGACATATCTTGTGAAATCAACAGTTTAGGCATATAAAATCTCGATCGATCCGATGGAGATGGTGATGAAGGCTCTTATTATTGCGGCTGTGCCCGCGGCGCTTTTGGTTCCCGCTCCGGCCATTGCCCAATTCGCGCAGGTGAATGATCCGGCGCCGGGCTATTCGTCCTTGCTGGGAGCAGATTATGCAACCGCGGAGCGCGAGATCCGCGCAGCCAACGTGTCGAAATATGATCCGGCGCGCTCGATCAATCTCGGCATCGCCCTCGCCAAGCAGGGCCGCACGGCCGACGCAGCCAAGCAGTTCAACCGCGTCCTCATGGAACAGGATGTGGAAATGGTGGTGGCCGACGGGCAGACTGTGATGTCCCACGACCTCGCTCATCGCGCGCTGGATTCACTCGACCACGGAGTTCTCAGCCGCTGATTCCTGGCGGGTTATGATCGGTCGTTATTGATGCAACCGCTCAGACAAGGCGGGACCAGGTCCGCGCGCTGTCTTCAGAGGCAAGCGTCAGTTCACCCTGACGCCGCTCGATGACGGTCTGGCTGGCCTGGGTCAAAAGCATCACCCGCTCCAGCCTAAGGCCGCCCTCGACAGCCCTCGATATAGTGATCTTTGCTTCGCAGCCGCCGAGGCCGTCGCCCAGATGTCCGGCGGCGAGGCGCGCCGCAATCGCCGCATCCTCTTTGTTGACGCCGGCCTGAAGTAACAGCTTTGCCAGACCGCGACCCTCCGGCAGGCGGAGATCGAGGGCGAACATGCCCGCGAGCTTCGGAGAGGGAGCTGCTGGCTTCGTCGGCTTGGACAGCAGCGACGGTACTTCCTGCGCGGTGGCGGCACCCGACGAAACGAGGAGGCCCAGGGCCAGAAGCCCCGCGTTCACCTTTTGGCGGAAGATAGCCATATTGCTGACGTGGCACGATATTAATGCAGTTCCATGACAGCTTGCCGACATCGACATGTCGGACGGCGAAGACTTTGCCCTGACCCGATCCAGTCATCGAATTGCAACGGTAGGCAGGCAGGGCATTAGTTCAAGACACATGCTGAGATCCGCCTTTCGGTCCTTCCCTCCCCTTCGGCTCGAAAGGTGGCCCCCTCGTCAGAAGGATGAGGGGGAGTCTTCACTACCGGGCGTGGCTGAATCCGATCAATCGGCTACACAGCCACCCATGGCGGTGCTGGGGGATAATGAACGCGCACTGGTCGATGCGATCGACGAGCCGGCGCTTATTGTAGAGGGGAGCATCGTGCGTCTCGCCAACGCACCAGCTCAAGAGCTGCTCGGCGGTCGGATCGAGGGACGCGACGTCCGGCTGGCCATTCGCCACCCTCAGGTGCTCGAGCTGATCCTGGCACAGGGCTCCGGCGAGATCGATGCGACCGGAATCGTCGAGCCGGGCCGCAGCTGGCGGCTCCTGATTCGCCGTATCTGGGCAAACGCCTCGCTGGTTCGCATGATCGACCGTTCCGACGCCGTTTCAGCCGAGAAGATGCGCGTGGATTTCGTCGCCAATGCCAGCCACGAGCTCAGGACGCCCCTTTCGACCGTGCTTGGCTATGCCGAGACCCTCGCTGAGGAAAGCGATCTTCCGCCCGATACGCGCGCCAATTTCGGCCGGACGATCCGGGATGAAGCGCGGCGCATGCTGAGGATCATCGAAGATTTGATGAGCCTGTCGCGCATCGAGGCAGACAGGTTCATCGCTCCGGGGGACAGGGTCGAGATCGGCGACATCGTTGACATCGCGCTTGCTAACGCGGGCCGTTTGCGCAGATCCGGATCTTGCGAGTTCAGGCAGCAGGTCGCGCGACACCTCCCGCCCGTGCGGGGAGACAGGGCGCAATTGATCCAGGTGCTAGACAATCTCCTCAGCAACGCCGTGCGATATGGCTGCGAAGGATCGAATTCCGTTGTCGATGTGGCCGCGGAGCGTAGCGGCGATTGGATTTCTGTCACCGTCACGGATCACGGGCCGGGCATTCCCCGCGAGCATCTGCCCCGCGTGACCGAGCGTTTCTACCGGGCCGATGCTGCGCGAAGCCGGGAAAATGGAGGGACCGGACTTGGTCTCGCCATCGTCAAGCATGTGATTGAACGGCACCGCGGCTCTTTGGATATCCGGAGTACGCTGGGGGTCGGCACCAGCGTGACGGTGAAGCTTCCAGTGGCCGACTAGGCCTAGTGGACGAACCTCGCGACCACGTCGCGATAGGACCGGGAGACCTTTACCTGCGCACCTGAATCCAGGACGAGGAAGCACTCGCCGTTGGTGTGCGGCTTGACCTGACGAACCAGGTCGAGATTGACGATCGTGGACCGGTGGACGCGCTGGAACCGACGAGGATCGAGCCTCTTCTCCAGATCCTTCATCGTCTCGCGCAGGATGAGCGTGTTGTCGCCGGTCTGGATACACATATAGTCGCCGGCGGCATCGATCCGCTCAATGGTGTCGACATCGACCCGGAAGATCTGTCCCTGGTCCTTGATGTTGATCATCTTCTCGTAGCGTGTCGGGGCCGGAGCCGTATCCGGCGTCGCTTCGGCGAGTTCTTCAGCGGCCTCCGGCGCATGCTCGGCAAGCGCTTCCTTCAGGCGCTCGCTTTCTTCCGCGCTACGCTTTTCCGAAAGACGCTGGCGAACCCTATCCATTGTTGCGGCGAGCCGGTCTTCGTCCACCGGCTTCATCAGATAATCGACCGCTTGCGCGTCGAAGGCCCGAAGCGCGTGCTCGCCGAAGGCGGTTACGAAGACAAACAGGGGCGGCTCGACGTCCATCAAACCCTGGATCACCGAAAATCCGTCAAAGCCCGGCATCTGGATGTCGAGGAATACGAGATCCGGCTTATGGGTCTTGATCTGGCGGATCGCCTCTCTTCCGTTGGCGGCGGTGGCGATTACCTCGACGTCGTCATGGGCCTGCAGGCGCAGTTGCAGGCCCTGCGTCGCAAGGGGCTCGTCGTCGACCAAGATGGTCCGAATGGTCATTCGATATTGTCTCCGGTCTCGTAAGGAATTTCTACAATAACGCTGAAGCCCCCTCGATCGTTCTGTCTGGTCTCGAAACGGTGTCCGCCGCCATAGGCCTGCGACAGTCTGTCGCGAATGTTCGCCAGTCCGACTCCGGTCGACGGACTGGCGGTGAGCTCGGCGCCCTCGCCATTGCCATTGTCGGCGACCTCGATCCTGACGGCGTGACCCTCGTGAGCTGCCGTAATCCATATGTCGGCGCCGTTTTCGGCGGGGGTTACGGCATATTTGATGGCGTTTTCGATCAGCGGCTGCAGCAGCAGCGAGGGCAGGCGCGCTCCAATCGTTTCCGATTCAATCCGAAAATGCGGCCTCAAGCGGTCCTCGAACCTCATCTTCTCGATCTCGAGATAGAGCTTCAGGGTCTCGACCTCCTGAGCCAGGGTCACCTTCGCGGTCGGCTCGTTCGCAAGCGTGTAACGAAGGAATGAGGACAATCGCGCAAGCATCGCGTTGGCGCGCTCCGTCTGTTTCAGCAGGACGAGTGTCGAGATTGAATTCAGCGTGTTGAACAGGAAATGCGGATTGAGCTGGTAGCGAAGCATGGCCAGCTGGGCGGTCGACGCCTGCCCTTCGAGCTTCTCGCGTTGTCGGATCTCCGCCTCGAGCAGCAGGAAATAATTGATCCCGTAATAAAGCGCCGCCCATGCCGCGAGCAGCGAGAAGTTGAGCAGGATCGCTCCGAGATATTCGACGCCGACCGGCTTCGCGGTGGGCTTCAGGAAGGTCGCGTAGCTCCACGTCTCGATCACTGAGAAGGCGGTAGACGCAAGCATCACGGCGAGCAGCGACAGCACCAGGGTCCAGACCGGCGTCATCTTGATGAGCCGCCTGAACAAGGATGCCATCAGAAGCGTCAGCGAATAACCGGTCGCCGTCAGAAGGAGCGTGTGGATCAGCCACATCCACCCCATCGAATTGGCGAACCCGGACATGGAGCGGAGGAAGAAATATCCGCTCCAGCCGAACGACTGAAGGATCCAGAAGGCCCGGTTCTTGTCGTCGAAAAAAGGACGATCCAGCCCCATGCCGCGAGCGATCGGCTCCGCGGGCGACTGGATCTTGGGCGTATCTTGCGTACGCCGAGGCGTGGCCGCTCGTCGTTCGAGGGTCGCGCTTTTGGTGGCCATGGCCGGAATATAGAGGCGGCTTGCCACCATTGCGAGCACAAGCCTTGCTTTGCTGACGCCCTTGCTTCTAGCGAGTCGAACCGGCGGGATCCGGCGTTGTGTGGAGAGGCATCGGATGAAGCTTGTTCGGATTCTTGCACTGGCTGGACTGGCCGTTTTGGCTTCCTGTCGCGGGCACGGCCCCGAACGATCGGAGACCGCGCAGGCTTCAGAAGCGGCGGTTGCCCCGATCCTGACGACAGCCGACGCCATCGACGTTCACAGCTTCGCCCGCCCCCTGGAAGCGCGGGTCACGCATGTTGCGCTGGACCTGAATGTCGACTTCGACGCCAAAAGAGTAGGTGGAACTGCGACTCTCGACATCGATCGCCGACCTGATGCGAAGGAGATCGTGCTCGATGATAACGGCCTCGAGATAGAGAAGGTGGCGGATGGCTCCGGGCAGGCGCTGCAATGGAAGGTAGGTTCAAATGATCCGAACCTGGGCGCGCCGCTGACGATCGGCCTTTTGCCCGACACCCGCCGCCTGGTGATTACCTATAAAAGCGCGCCAGAAGCCGGGGCCCTCCAATGGCTCACTCCCGCCCAGACCGCCGGCAGGAAGTCTCCCTTCCTCTTCAGCCAGGGGGAAGCCATCGAAAATCGAAGCTGGATCCCGACCCAGGATTCACCGGGAATACGCCAAAGCTGGGAAGCGACGATCCGCGTGCCGGCCGGCATGACCGCCGTCATGAGTGCCCCCCGCAAGGAGGAGCCGATCACCCAAGGTGGCGAAAGCACCTTCAGCTTCCGCATGGACCACAGCGTCGCGCCGTACATGGTCGCGATCGCCGTCGGAGATCTCGACTTCATGCCTCTGGGTTCGCGGACCGGCGTCTGGGCAGAGCCTGCGACGATCGATGCCGCCGCTCGCGAGCTGTCAGACACGGAGAAAATGGTGTCTGCGGCAGAGAAACTCTACGGTCCCTACAAATGGGGCCGTTACGACGTTCTCGTCCTTCCGCCCTCCTTCCCCTACGGCGGCATGGAAAATCCGACCATGACCTTCGCGACGCCGACCTTCATTGCCGGCGACAAGAGCCTGGTCAGCCTGATTGCGCATGAGCTCGCCCACAGCTGGTCAGGCAATCTCGCAACCAATGCGACGTGGAACGATTTCTGGCTCAATGAGGGAATGACGACCTATGCCGAACGCCGGATCGTCGAAGAGCTCTACGGCAAGCGCGTGGCGGAGGAGCAGATTACCCTCGGAATCGACGCGATGGACAAGGCGATCGGTGAAAGCGGCGGTCCCGGTGGGGCGGACACCCGCCTTCATCTGGATCTGAAGGGCCGACACCCCGATTCAGGGCAGTCGGACATCGCATATGAAAAGGGCGCGGCCTTCCTGCGCACGATCGAGGCCATCGTCGGCCGCGAACGCTTCGATGAATGGCTGAAGGGATGGTTCGCTCGCCACGCTTTCCAGCCCGTGACCAGCGCCATCTTCCTTGCCGACATCAGGCAGTATCTGGTCAAGGGAGACAAGGCGCTTGAGCAGAAACTGCTGCTTGACCGGTGGGTCTATCGGCCCGGCATTCCGCCCAATATCTCTTTACCTCCGAGAGACTTGTTCGTGCAGCAGGACGAAGCTGCGACTGCCTATGCCACCGGGTCTGCCCCGCCTCGGAGCTGGAAGACGTGGACGACGGACGAGCGACTTCGATTCCTCAATAGGCTGCCGCACAAGTTGCCCAAGGAACGGCTGGCGACGCTCGACCGATCCTTCGGGCTCAGCTCGATCGGAAACATGGAAGTGCGCTTTGCCTGGCTCGATCTTGCAGTCCGCAACCGATACGACCCCGCCGTTTCGTCGCTCGAGCAATTCCTGACGGGGCAGGGCCGAGGCAAGTTCGTAAAGCCCTTGTACAAGTTGCTCGCTGCCGATCCACAATGGGGCAAGCCGATCGCGAAGCGAATCTACGGGCAGGCGCGTTCGACTTATCATCCGTTAATAACGCGTGATTTGGACAAGCTCGATCTTTAAAGGTCTTAACTCCGCTTCAACTCTCTTTGGATAAGCCGCTTCACGCATGTGAAACGGTGGGCGGATGTACGAAGCTCCAGATCGGTATAAGCGTTTGATTTCGGCGCGGCTCCCAGGTGGGGAGTCGGCCGGCCTCGCCGCGCGCGAGGCAGAGTCGGAGACTTCTCCGCTCCGAGACGTACAGCTTATCTCGCGCGCTCAGCTGGCGCCCTTCTTCGCCGCCGCGAATATTGTCGCGTCCCTGATCATGATCGCCAACCTGTGGCAGGTGATTGCAAGCACTTGGCTCTTGCCGTGGGCCGGCGCCGTCGCCGCGGTCAATCTCGCTGCAATGCAGCTCGCCCGCACGCAATCGATCACCTGCGTTGGACGCTCCGGCAGGCGGGTGCCGACATGGCTCCTGGTGGGCGATATCGCGGTCCGTGCATTCACCTTTCTGAGCTTGCCGCTTTACCTTTTCCCGACGCTCGATCCCGGAACCCAGGTCATTGCGGCGTCGGTGATGGCGGGCCTCGGAATCGGCGGACTGGGCCTTGTCGTCGTGCCGCAGTGCGCGATGATGTGGATGGTTGCTTTCACGGTCGGCGTCGGCGGCTCGCTCGTGATCGGACGTCATACCGTTCCGTTCCAGCACATGATGTCGATCCTGTTCACCCTCGGAGTGTCGATTACGGGAGTGATGACTGTCGCCCGATGGGCATTCCACCAATTAAAGATGAATGCCGATGTGGGCAGCCAGAGCGAGAGCGCCAGCCTGCTGCTGCAGGAATATGAACAGCGCGGCGTCGGCTGGCTTTGGCAGGTCGATAGCGAGAATCGCGTCACCTACATCAGCTCACGCATGAGCGCGTTGCTCGGGCGTCCTGCCGGCCAATTGATCGGCCATTCCTTCGCGGCACTGCTTGGCGGACATGCGGAGCTTGGCCGGATCCTCCTGGAAAAGCAGCCATTCAATGCGCTCGAGATGGAGCTTGGAACGCCGCGCGGGCCTCGCTGGATCTCGATGGCCGGCGATCCAATCATCGACACTGCGGGCCGGTTCGAAGGATTCCGCGGTGTTGGATCGGATATCACCGAGATCCGCCAGACCCAGGAGCGGCTGACCCATCTCGCCAACGTCGATGTCTTGTCGGGCCTGCCCAACCGTGGCCGGGTGCGCCAGCTGCTCGGCGAAGCGCTGCGCGGCGCCACGACCGGCAATGTGCCCTGCGCGATCATGTTCCTCGATCTCGACGGCTTCAAGCCGGTCAACGACACGTTCGGCCATCCAAAGGGCGACGCGGTTCTCCGCGCAGTCGCCAAGAGGCTCGTCGACGAAGTCGGAAGTCACGGAACGGTGGGCCGCATGGGCGGCGACGAATTCGCGATCGTCATCAGCGACGCACAGAGCCGCAAGAAGGTCGAAACGCTCGCCGACAGGATCATTCAGTCGATCAAAGAACCATACATGATCGACCAGATCGAAATCCGGATTGGCGTGTCGATCGGCTGTGCGTTCGGACCGATCGATGGCGCGACGGTCGACGATCTGATCTTGAAGGCCGACCTGGCGCTTTATCAGGCGAAGGATGCGGGACGCGGCTGTGCGCGCTATTTCTCGTCCGAGCTTCAGTCGGAACAGGAAGATCGCGTTCGCCTCGAGGCCGATCTTCGAAGTGCGCTCGCGTCCAAGCAATTCTACCTTGTCTATCAGCCGCTGATCAATTCGAAGACGCAAAGGCTCGTCGGTTTCGAGGCGCTGATCCGCTGGAATCACCCGAAGCGGGGGCTCGTGCCGCCCAACGTCTTCATTCCCGTCGCCGAGGAAACCGGCCTCATGCCAGTGATCGGCGAATGGGTGATCGACGAAGCCGCGAGAGCGGCCGCGACCTGGCCCGATCCCATTGCCGTCGCACTCAACATCAGCCCGAAGCAAATCACCCAGCCCAACCTGCCGAATGTGGTCAGCGAGGCACTCGGGCGCCACAAATTGGCTGGCAATCGTCTGGAGCTCGAAGTGACCGAAGGCGTGTTCCTCGGCGATAATGGTTCGACGCTCGACGTCCTCAAGCGCCTCCGCGCACTTGGGGTCGGAATCGCACTTGACGACTTCGGTACCGGCTATTCGTCCATCGGCTATTTGAACAAGGCGATCTTCCACAAGCTGAAGATCGACGGCAGCTTCGTTCGCGAGGCGGGATCACGGCCCGAAAATGTGGCGATCATCCAGTCGATCGTTCAGCTTGCAAAGAGCTTCCGCATGTCCGTCACCGCGGAAGGTGTCGAGACCGCCGAGGATTTCGAGCGCATGCGCGACCTCGGGTGCGATACCATCCAGGGCTATTTGTTCGGAAAGCCGCTTGCTTACGAGCGCGCCAACCAAATGGTAATGGGTCTCGGCGCCAAGCGCATGGCGGGTTGATCAGGCTGCCCGCGCCGCATCGGGCTGCGTCAGCAGCCGCCAGTTCATCCGCGGATAGCTATTGAGTTGCTGGCCAAGCCCGCTGGTAATGAACGTCAACCGTTCGATCGTCCGGCTCTGCTTGAGCGGTCCCGCATCGAGGTAACGGAAGGGCGTGCCGCGAACGAGGTCGAAGAAATCGCTCTTGGCCTTTGCATCGTCGCCAGTCACCAGCACATCGCTTAACAGATCGCCGAAATGCGGGTGATCGAACACTTCCCAGAAGACGTTCTTGAACGCCCCGACGACGCGGGCCTGCGGAAATCTCTTCTGAAGCTCTTCCGCACCGCTCGTGTCCCAAGGGGTCACGAAGTCGCTGTAATCGAGATTGAAGGGGTTGCTGATGTCGATGAGTAACTTGCCCCGGAGAGCGGCGCAGTAGCGGTCGAGCAGGTCCAGAAGTCCGTCGCGGATGAAGATCGCCGGAAGGATCGCTCCGGCTCGAATTGCGTCCGAATAGCAGCCGGCTCGAAGTGTCGGGATTGCGAGTTTCCGCACGATTTCGGCCGCCCGGTCGGAATCGCGCGACCCCAGGATCACTTTCCGACCGGCCCGAGCGAACATTGCGGCCAGGCGGGAACCCATTCGGCCGGTTCCCAAGACTCCAATTTCGGGAACAAAACTGTCCAGGCTAGCCATAAGGCAGAACTTTCAATCAGCGCCCAAAGATCGGCCGCGTTCCTAAGTCGGGAAGCACGCCGGACGCCAACCAAAGCCATGGGGCAGTAGATAAGCTGAGCTTATGGTCGCGCCGATTCGGGGGCCGTAGCGTTTTTCCCAATTCTCGACTGCGGTTCATTCGACTATCGTCCGCGCATCACGGGCGAAGGGATGATTTCTGCAGCAGCTGACCGGATTGCAGGACCTGTTCAAATATCAGAGCGGCCGCGTGATCGCGCTCGGTCGAGTGATTCTGGGTATCCTGTTCCTGATCGCCGTGACGCTGGACCGCAGCGAGCCGCACGCGGCCTGGCTGCGGACCTTCACGCTGCTGATTCTCTATTCCTCGGCCGCCGTCATCATCGCCGCCGCGACCTGGCGGAATTGGTGGCTGGACGCGCGCCTCGCCGCCGCCACTCACATTGGCGACATGGCCGTTTTCACGGCAATTGTCTTTTCAGCCAACAGCACCACCAGCCCATTCTTCCTCTTCTTCGTGCTTCCGCTGCTCTCGGCGGCGGTCCGCTGGAGCTGGCGCGAAACCGCGATCACGGCGACGGCGCTCATCGTCCTGTTCATGATCGCCGCCTTGATGATCACGGGAACGGAGACCATCGAGCTGGAGCGGTTCGTCATCCGTGCCGGCAACCTGTTGATCCTTTCGCTCCTGCTGATGTGGTTCGGAATCAACCAGCTGGCGAACCGGCTCTTCTTTCGCGTCGACGACCAGGCGAGCGGGCAGCATGAACAGAATTCGCTGTTTCGCGCGCTTGGCTTCGCAATACGGGTTTCACAGGCAAGCGGCGGCGCCTTGATGATCGCGCCGACCGGCGAGGAAGCCTGTGAAGGCTTCGCAGTCGCCGGCGACGAGCCGCGAGCGTTCAGCACCGATGGGCCGCTTGTCCGCAATGGCGGCTATCCGGCCTTCCTCTACGACGTCCGCAATAACCGTGCGATCACTCGTCGGGCGCAGGGGCCATTCCATTTTTCCGCTGCGTCCAACTTCCTCAATCTCGGCGAAGCGGAGTTTCTCGGCAATCAGGGCATGGTCGCAGAGGTTCGGACGAGCACGCACCAAGGCTGGTTGCTGCTATGGGGAATTCCCGATCTTTCGACCGATTTCATCGACCTCGGACCCGAACTCGGTCGTGCTGCAGGTGCAATTCTCGAGCGGCAGGCCTTGCTCGATGCCATTGAAGCCGGTGCCGCTGCCAGAACGCGCCTCTCGCTCGCGCGCGACGTGCATGACAGCATCGTGCAGTTCCTTGCCGGTGCGGCCTTCCGGGTCGAGGCGATCAAACGGGCTTCGAAGACCGGCGCCAAGGTCGTGGAAGACCTTGATGAATTGAAGCGCCTGCTGGTGGAAGAGCAGGGCGAAATCCGCGGATTCCTCCTGGCCCTCCGCCGAGATCG
>Ga0070666_10000252_pt1 | contig 35662 bp, 30 predicted proteins | sample KBSS23metaG_FD_64677 | JGI IMG/M metagenome (GOLD analysis project Ga0070666, IMG submission 64677) | Switchgrass rhizosphere microbial communities from Kellogg Biological Station, Michigan, USA - KBS S2-3 metaG | ecosystem: Host-associated > Plants > Roots > Rhizosphere > Soil ... | reverse complement strand
CACGAAGACCTGGCCGCTCTCGTTGTCGCCGACGTAGAGATTGCCTTCGGTGTCCGCCGCGATCGTGCCGAAAACGGCGTCCTTTCCGATGCCGGGCAACGCGAGGTCGGAGAGGTACTCGCCGCGCGGGCTCAGGACCCGGATTACCCCCCGCTGGTTGCCGACGACGAGGAGACGGCCCTGCGCGTCCACCACGATCCGGATCGGCTCGGGCGCGGAGGCGGCGCGGCAGGCGAAGAGCTCCATGGCGTCGGGCGTGAAGACGGCCAGGAGGTTATTGCCCGTATCCGCGACCCAGACTTCGCCCCGCCGCGAGTCGGCGAAGACGCCCCGCGGCCCGCGAAGCGGCCCCTCGTACAGATGAGACGTGAGGATCGCCACCGGCTTCAGCTCGACGCGCGACCTCTCTCCCCCGATCGCGAGGGCGGCCGTCGCGAGCACGGCGATCGCGGAGGCGGCGCGCTTCAACGCTCCCCGGCGTCGGGTTTGGCGTGACCCGGATTGAGGCTCGAGCCCTCGTCCCTGTGGCACTGGAGGCAGAGCTCGCGCTGGGGATTGGCGATCAACATCGCCGGGAATGCCGACCCGTGGGGCGCGTGGCACGAGAGGCAGGTCAGCGGCTCGCCGGTGCGGGGATCGTTGACGGACGGCCCCGTGGGATGGCTGAAGGAAGAGTGGTCCTTGTGGCACGAGACGCAGAGCGAAACGCGCGGCGCCTTCAGGAGCTTTCCGTTGTCGGACTGGTGGGGCGCGTGGCAGGCGCTGCAGCGGCCGGCTTCCCCGGTTCGGGGATGAACCGAGAAGCTCGCCGCGATCGTTTTCCGGATCGCGGGGTGGCAGGAAAGGCAGATCTCGCGGCCGTCTCCCTTGACGAGACCCGCCGTGTCCGCGGCATGCGGCGTGTGGCACGTCACGCATCCGCTCTGGAGCGCCCTGTGAGCGCCCGGCTTCTGCGCCGCGACCTTGACGGCCGAATGGCAGCGGTAACAGAGCTCCGGGCCCCGCGCGAGGAGCGCCTGGGGTTTCGCGCCGGAGACGTCGTGGCAGCGACCGCACGTCATCAGGACGGCGTGGGGCTTCGATCGGATGAGCGAAGGCTGATCGGAGCCGTGCGGATTGTGGCACGAGCCGCACTCGATGTTCGCCACCGGAAACCGCCGGTGCATCTGGACGAATTTCGCGCCCTGGGGATCGTGGCACTTGCGGCACAGAGCCTTCGGTTCGACGACGAGCTCGGCGGCGAATCCCGAGGCGTGCGGTGCGTGGCAGCTCGCGCATTTTCCTTGCGCGAAAGGAGGGTGCACCGATTTCGCCTGGAGCAGCGTCTTGATCGGCGCGTGGCAGGTGAAACACAGCTCACTTCCCTTCTTCACGAGGCCCGCGGGGTTTTCCGACGCGTGCGGCGAGTGGCACTTGACGCATTCCCCCTTCGCCGCGGGGAGATGGACGAACGGTCGGGCGAGCTCCGCCTTGATCGTCGCGTGGCAACTCTCGCAGAGAGGAAGGATCGCCTCCTTGACCAGATGCTTCTCGCGGGACGCATGCGGCGTATGGCAGGCGACGCAGTTTCCGGCCTTCGCCGGCGCGTGTACCCAGGCTCCCGTCCGGTACTTCTTTCCGAAGTCTTCGTGGCAGGCCTCGCAGAGATCGAAGCCGGCGGCGTTCAGCTTCTTCGGCGAAGGAGGCTTCGCGGCCACGTCGTGGCACGAGCCGCAATCTCCGTCGATGAAGGGCGAGTGGCCCACGGGAAGGAAGAGACCCTTCCGCGGAGAGACGTGCGGATCGTGGCAGGAAAGGCAGTTCGCCGAGTCGAGCGAGAAACCCGAATGCGCCTTGACGAATTCGGCCTTCTTCGGGTCGTGGCAGGTCGCGCAGAGCGACGGCACCGATTTCTTCAGGAGCGACGCCTCGCCCGAGGAATGCCCCTCGTGGCAGGACAGGCATTTCCCTTCCTTCACGGGCTGATGGACCGTGATCTTCGGCTTCTTCAGCCGATCGGCGAACGCCGTATGGCACGAGAAGCACAGCTGGTACGGGGCACCCTTGAGAAACGCCTCCCGCGGCGATCCGTGCGGGTCGTGGCACGATTCGCAGGCGCCCGCCTTGACGGGCGCATGGATCGATTTCGCCTTTGCCGCCGTCGCGGTGACGTCGTGACAGGCGGCGCAGAGCTCGGCGGTCGGGGCCTTCAGGAGCGCCGCGGTGTCTCCGGCGTGCGGCGTATGGCAGGTGGTGCAGGCGCCGTCCACGAAGGGGCTGTGGGGCTTGCCCGCCTTCCGCGACGCGATGAAATCGGCGTGGCACGTCGCGCAAACCTTGTCCTCGGTCGCCTTCAGGAGCTTCGGCTCGCCGCTCCCATGGGGGTCGTGGCAGGAGGCGCATTGTCCGGCGGCGACCGGGGCGTGGAGGAACGCGCGCGAAAAATCCTTCTTCTGTTTCGGATGGCACGAGAAGCACAGCTCGGCGCCGGCGCGCGCGGCGAGCTTCGGGTTGTCGCTCGCGTGCGGAAGATGGCAGGAGAGACACTGGCCGGCCTTCACGGGAGTGTGGGGGACCTTTCGGCTTCCCCATTCCTTCGCATCGGCGTGACAGCTCGCGCAGAGCGCGACGCCCTCCGCCTTCAGCAGGCTCTTGTTCGCCGAGGCGTGGGGCTGATGACACGAGGCGCAGGCGCCCTGGGAGAAGGGCCGGTGGATCGACTTTCGCGCGAGGTCCGCGCTCACGATGTCGTGGCAGCTTCCGCAGAGCTCCTTGGGCGGGGAGGTCAAGAGGCCCTTCGCCTTGCTGGCGTGGGGGTCGTGGCAGGTCGTGCAGGTGCCCTCCTTGAACGGGTCGTGCACGACTGCTTTCTTCAGCTCCTCCTGCTGATCGCCGTGGCAGGTGAAGCAGAGCGATGGCTGCTTGTCCGAGAGTGTGAGCTTCGCGTCTTTCTGATGGCAGGTCGAGCAGTCGGAGACGACCGAGTGCGCGAATTTTCGCGGCAGGCTCTTGTCCGCTCCGGCATGGGGATCGTGGCAGGAGGCGCACGCGAGCTTGCCGACATCGAACCCCTGGTGCTTCGGCGCCGCCGCCGGCCCGCCCGCGCGATGGCAGGACGCGCAGAGCTCGCTCTCCGGCTTGACCAGGAGCGAGACCTGCGCGCTCGCATGGGGAGAGTGGCAGGAGAGGCAGCTCTCCGCGGCGGGGCGGTGGACGAAGGCGCCGGCGAAGGCTTCCTTCTTGTGGCACGAGAAACAGGCGTCGTTGCCGGCGACCTTCAGGAGATGGGCGTTATCGGACGAATGGGGGGAATGGCACGACGAGCACTTGCCCTGCGCGACCGGCGCGTGAACGCGCGCGAGCTTGAAAGCGGGCTCTTCCTTCTTGTGGCAGGAGAAGCAGAGTCCCGGCTCCGGCTCCTTCAACACGAGCGTCCCGACGACTCCGTGGCGCTTGTGGCAGGACTCGCAATTCTTCGGGTCTTTGAAAGGCGCGTGAAGGAATTTCTTCGCGAGCTCCTTCTCCACGGGCGAGTGGCAGGAAATGCACTCCCTGGCCTGAACCCGGAGGGCGGCGTGAGAGGGAACGCCTCCCGCGAGCCACGCTGCCGCCGCCAGGAAAAATCCCAGCGCACGGACGGCCACGCCGGAAGCGCGAGATCCGCGGGAAGGTTCGATTCGCCGACAGCTCAGCCGATTCGGATTCAAGTTTCCTCGATTCGACTATGACGGGCGGGAAATGCAGGGACATGATTCAAATGAATCGAATGATCGAATTGCTCGGTTCGTCGAAGACGGGAACCCGGCACCGCATGTGCGCACTAACAACTTTGTTCTGAGCATCTTGTCTGTGTGATCGGCCCCATCTTGTCACGGAAGATACGAATCGAATGGATCAAATCGCTCGTCGGGCCGTCAGGCGGAGTCGGACAACCGAAAAAAGTCGAGGGGAGAGACCTTTTCGGCCTCTCCCCTCGGAGAGATCCAGGTGGGCGGTTCCCCGCCCGATAGTTACAGCCTAGTTGCCCTGACCATGGCACTGTCCGCAGAGATTGCGATAGCCCTGGCCGTAGCCGTTGGCCATTTCGACCTGACCCGTCGCATAGCCGCCCTGCTCGCCAACGCTCGTCGCGTTGCGATTGAGGAAGACGAGAGCAAAGGGATTCTGATTTCCATGCGCCTTGTGGCAGGAAACGCAGCCGGGCGTCGCATCCGTGAAGCCGACCCGGTCGTTGGCATAAACCTTGACCTTGGTGGTCGCGCCCGTGTAGCGGGATAGAGCCGACTGTCCGCCATTGGCGGCGATGCCGATCACCTGGCGTCCCGTGGGATGCCGGATGAAGTCCTGGGCCGTGGCCCCGATGACCGCGGCGCCGATGTTCGAATCCGTCGGGGCGCCGTGGAAATCGCCGTGGCAGGCGGAGCAGAACGTGTCGACGCGGTTGGAGCTCAACGTCGTCGAACCGGCCGGGGCGGCGGGATCGGTCCGGTTGTAGGAAACGTTCGCGCTGTCGTAGAGCGGATTGAACGTCGCCGCGTTGCCGGTGTTGGGAGTGTAAGGGGCCGCCATGTTGATCCAGACGTCCTTCGTCGTGTCGTTCGTCGTTCCGAGAACATACAACGGTTGGAACGCGGCGCTGCGCGGACCCAGGTTCCGATAGATCGTCGCGCTTCCGTGCTGGAGATGGCACGAGATGCATTCGAGGCCGTTGGCGGCGTTGTACTGCGAGCTTACCGGTACGCCCGCCCGCGTCGGATTGAATCCGGGAGGAACGTTGGTGGAAGCCAGCGTGTGCCCTTTCCATTGCTCGTAGGGGGCTCCCTGCGCGGCGTCGTTCAAGGCGCCGGCGGCGCGTCCCTGCGAGGGCGACGCGTTCGTGTTCGACCCGAGAACGTCGGGAGCGAACGTCTGCCCGTCGTGGCACGATTCGCAGAGCTCGTTGGCGGGAGCTTTGAGAAGCCTCTTGTTCGGCCCGCTCGTCGAGAGCCAGTTGCCATCGGCGGCGGCGGTCGTCGAGGGTGTCGCCGCGCTGTCCCAGTCGTGCTGCATCGAGAAGTGCATCGTGTGGCAGTCGGTGCAGACGTTGGTCGACCCGGCGTGCCACTCTCCCGCAAACGCGGGCACGGCCGCGATTGCCGCGACCATCGTGAGAACCAGAGTGATCCTTTTCATTGTCGTCTCTCCTTGGAAAGACCTTCGATCCCGGCGAAAGGCCGCGATCAGGTTGCGGTTGCGGGAAGGAATGGCGTCGAGGGTCGTCAGATGCCCTCCTTTCGGCGTGCAGGCGGACGGGCGCTCGGTCGAAAGATCGATGCGTCCATGGTTGAGGGTTCGTCGGGCTTTCATTTCTGAGACGACTATGCGGAAGAGGCCGAGACAACGCATGATGCAAACGAATCGGTCGTGAAATTTTTCACAAGGAGCGGAGTCCGCGAGACCTTCAAAAATGCGATTGTCTTCACCAACGTAACTGATTATGAAACATAGGTTTGCTCAATAATGGCCCATCCGACTCGCACCGCCTGCCGAAATCGCTCAAATGCATCGAATCGATCGAATGGACCGAATATCCAAGGTGGAGGCCACAACTCTTTCCCTCAGGAACCCGGAATCGCCGCGATTCCCGCCGTGCGAAGCCGCGCGTTCAGTTTCGGGAGGTCCTGCGCGAGAAGAGCGTCTGCCGTCGCCATCACGCGCGCCACCATCGCCTCGTTTTCCGTCACAGCGCGGCGGTCGTCGGGCGAAGGAGCGCCGTCCGCGCTCTCGAGCGTGAAGGCGAGCTTCGTGAGCAGGGTCCAGACCCCCGAGAAGCTCGCGAGATCGACCCCTCCCCCGCTCAACTTCATATAATCGGCAGTGCCGGCGAGCCTCTCGACACGGGCGGCGAACCCGGCGCGCTCGCCTTCGGCGTCACCCGAAAGTTTTCCGGAGAGGGCCGCGAGGCTCGCGCGCAGGGTCTCGATCCGCCGCGCCGCCGCGGCGAACCGCAGACGCGTCTTCTCCACGGACCGGGAAAGCACGAACTGCGCCGCGAGGTCGGCGTCGGTCGCGGGGATCCGCGGATCGCGCCGGACGTCGAGGCGCTGCGAGAAGGCCTCGCCGCCGACCGTCAGTCGAATCGTGTATTGTCCGGGAGGCGCCCACAATCCCGTCTCCCGCGAATCCTCGTCGGGCGGCGCGAGCTCGGTCCGCGGGGTCGAGTGCAGATTCCAGACGAAGCGATGCATGCCGGGCGTCGCCGCGAGCGAGAAGGAATCCTCCTCGCGCCAGTCCGGCGTGAAGACGAGCTTCGACAGGTCGGGCGCGGGAACGGGGTTTGCGCTCGAGTAGGAGCGAACGACCTCGCCGCCCGCGTCGCGGATCTCGAGCGTGACGGGGCCCGCCGCCGCGCCCTTGCCGATCCAGTAGTCGAAAATCGCGCCGGCGGGAGGGTTCTCCGCCATCGGCTCATCCTTCGGCACCGGCGACCCCTGGAAGACCGCCGGGTGCACGCGAAACGCGGGCTCGGGGGCGAAAAGATGCGCGCGCGCGCGGGCCACTTCCTCCGAGAGCTGCCGGAGGGGCGAGACGTCGTCGAGGATCCAGAAAGAGCGGCCGTGCGTCGCGATGACGATGTCGGCGCCGTGGACCTCGATGTCGCGCACCGAGCAGACCGGGAGATTCAGCCGCAACGGCTGCCACGTCCCGCCGTCGTCGAACGAAAGGAACACGCCGACTTCCGTTCCCGCGTAGAGCAGCCCGCGCCGGACGGGATCCTCCCGCACCGCGTTGACGAACGCGCCCTCCGGGATGCCGGCGGCGCGCTCCTCCCATGTCCTTCCGCCGTCGCGGGTCCGGAGGACGTGCGCGCGGAAATCGTCCAGCCGATGGCGGTCGATCGCCGCGTAGGCGGTGTCGGGATCGAAACGGGAGGCCTCGAGCGTCGTGACTTTCGACCACGAGGTCAACCCCGGCGGGGTGACCTCGGTCCAGTGCTTCCCCTCGTCGGCGGTGCGCCAGATCCGGCCGTCGTCGGTTCCGCACCAGACATCCCCGTCCCGTTGCCAGGATGGCGAAATCGAATAGACGACGCCCTTTCGAGGCCCCTCGACCGGGCTGTCGATCGACGTCGCGGGATCGATGTTCGGCGGAACTTCGGGGTTCTCGCGCGACAGATCGGGACTGATCGCGTCCCAGTGGGCGCCCCCGTCGCTCGTCCGAAAGAGGCGCTGGTTCCCGAAGTAGAGAACCTTCGGATTCCGGCGGGAGAAGACGAGGGGCAGCGTCCACGTGTGCCGATAGGCGTCGGGATAGGCGCGGCCCGGATCGACGTCCCGATTCTGGAGCGTCTCGCCGTCGAAGCGCGTGACTCCCCCGCCGTAAACCACCCGGGGATCGAGCGGATCGGGAGCGATCATCCCGTTCTCGTATCCGACCGCGACGGGCCGCGAGTCCCAGGGCAGGATCGCCTGCCAGTCGCTCCGCGAGGAAACCATCGCCGCACCCGTATCCTGCTGCGCGCCGTAAACGCGATAGGGAAACCGGGTGTCGGTCGAGACGCGGTAGATCTGGGCGGTCGGCTGGTTGTACCAGGAGCTCCACGTCGCGCCGCCGTCGGTCGTGACCGTCGCGCCCTGGTCCGCGCCGGAGATCATGCGGCGGGAATCCGCGGGATCGATCCAGAGCGCGTGATAGTCGTCGCCCCCGGGCGCTCCCTTGAACGGAACGAACGTCGCGCCGCCGTCGGTCGAGCGAAAGGTGGCCGTGTTCGAGATGTACACGACGTCCGGGTTCTTCGGATCGACCGTGACCCCGCCGAAATACCATCCGCGGTTCCAGATGCGCTTGTCGGCGCTGACTTTCTTCCACGTTCGCCCGGCGTCGTCGGAACGGTAAAGCCCGCCGACCGTCGCGTCGGCGAGAACGTAGACCCTCTCCGGCCGCGAGGCGGCGAACGCGATGCCGATGCGTCCGAGCGACTCCGGCGGAAATCCTCCCCCGGAGACCTCGCTCCACCGCCGGCCGCCGTCATCCGAGCGATACAGGCCCGAGCCGGGACCGGAGGAGGGGGGGTACGTGTTCCATGGCGGCCGCCGCGTCCGCCAGAGCGCGGCCAGTATCGTGTCGGGATGGGAGGGCTGAATCGCGACGTCGATCGCGCCGGTGTCGTCGTCCCGCCCCAGGACGCGCGTCCACGAGGCGCCGCCGTCGTCCGTCCGGTAGAGGCCCCGCACGGGATTGGAGGCATAGGCGTGGCCCAGCGCGGCCGCGAACGCGACTTTCGCGTCCCGCGGGTCGACCGCGATCCGGCCGATCTGATGCGAGTCCTCGAGCCCGGCGTGCTTCCAGGCGCGGCCTCCGTCGGTCGAGACGTAAATGCCGTTCCCGTGCGCGATGTCGGAGCGCATGTCCGCCTCTCCCGATCCGACGTAGAGGACGCGGCGATCCGAAGGCGCCACCGCGAGGGCGCCGATCGAGGCGACGGGCTGATCGTCGAAGATCGGCTTCCAGCTGCGCCCGGTGTTGGTCGTCTCCCACACCCCGCCGCCGACCGAGCCGAAGTAGAAGTGCTCGGGCTCGCCCGGAACACCCGACACCGCGAGGACGCGCCCCCCGCGAAACGGGCCGATCAGGCGCCAGCGCAGCTCGGAGAAAAGCGCGGGATCGAAGCCCTGGGCGCCGGCGGCAAGCGTCATGGCCGCGAGCGCGGCAGCGCCGAGGATCGGACGAATCACCCGTTGCATGTCACTCCCTTCGAAAATCGAAGTCATTCTATCGGTGCGGGCTCGTTGCGACGCCGGGAATCCCGCCTCGCACGATATGGTTCTCCGGTCAGGAGGTCTCCGAATGACGATGCCCGCGCCGGCCTTTCCCCGTTCTCTCCTGCTTATCGCGCTCGCGCTCTTCGCCGCCGGATGCGCCTCATCTCCCCCACCCCCGACTCAGGGGGACGTCGCCGCGCCCCCGGCCGATCTCGTCGGCGAATGGGGCATTCAGATCCACCTCCCGCGAGGTCTCGTCAACGGCGTCCTCCGGTTCACCGCGGTCCGCAACGGCGTGATCGGGTCCATATCGGACGACGACGGCAACCAGAGCGAGCTCTCGAAGCTCCGCGTCGAGGGGGGAAAGATCTCCTGGGAGATGGACCGCAAGGACGGGACGTTCGCCGCGCGCGGCCGAATCGAAGGCACGATCATCAACGGAAAGATGAGAAGGCGGCACTCGGCCGACGACGAGCCGGGCGGGGGCCCCTACGGCAGCCGGCGCCCCGGCGACCCCGATTCCTATCCCTGGACGGCGATCAAGCGGGCGGCTCCGGGAAAATAGTCGGAGAGCACGGCCGATCGCCCCTCGGGGGCGGTTGGAAACGGACCGTCCGCGAAGCGGCTCAGGGAGCCGAGACGGGGAGCGCGCGATCGGCCATGGCCTCGTACGTCGTCGCCCGGCCCCGGCATCGATAAGCTTTCGCGTGCCAGTCCTTGCGCTGTTCCGTGCGATTGTCGAGGATCACGAGCGTGTCCGCGCCGATCACGTCCGCGCGAATCTTCAACTGGTCGATCGGCTCATCGGGAGAGCGGAAGGGCGCCAGAGCGAAGACCTCTCCCCGCATCTTGCAGAGCTCGACCTCGTCTTTTCCCCCCGCGACCGCGACCTGCTCCGCTCGCGGCGTCATTTCGAGCGAACGGCAGCCTCCCGCCAGAAGAGCGAGCGCCGGAACGAGGAGAAACGACGCCCCGCGACGGAGCCGCGGGGGTCGCGTCTTCCCCTCGTCCTCGCGCCGTTCCCGGCTCTGCGCGTTCCCGATGACCTTCTCCACGGGATTCGGAGAGTGCAACGTCGCTGCCAACATCCGGCGGCGGGAAACGCGGCAAGAAAGAATGCATTCCGCCCGGGTGTGCCCGCTCTCCCACTCGCTCGCCGAGGGGAAGGCCGAGAGAGCGGCCCGAGACCGTCCCGCGGCCCCATCGCGTCCCTCCCCGAGTTTTTGCCGTCAGAAAGCGCCGAAGGCCGGGGAAGCCCGGATCAGGACCGGCGCCGCCTTCCCGGGAAGCGAAGATCCCAGGAAGCGAAACGCCGGGCGGCTTCGTCGATCGTCTCGTCGCGCTTGGCGAAGTTGAAACGGAGCTTCGTCTTTCCCCGGCCGGCGCGATAGAAGCTCGAGCCCGGGACCGCCACCACCCCGACCTTCCGCGCGAGGAACTCGAGAAAAGCCCAGTCGTCCTTCCAGCCGAGCGGCGACACGTCCGCCATCACGTAGTAGGCGCCCTCCGGCGTCGGCAGACCGAAGCCCGCGCGCTCGAGCATCGAAAGGAGTCGCTCGCGCCGGCCCGCGTAGGTCTTGCGCATCGACGCGTAGTAGGCCGCCGGGAGGTCGAGGGCCGTCCGGCCCGCCTCCTGTTCGAGCGCCGGCGCGCACACCGTGAGGTAATCGTGCACCTTCCGGATGAGGGCGGTCAGAGGAGGCGCGGCGACCGCCCAGCCGACCCTCCAGCCCGTGACGGCGTAGCTCTTGCCGAGCCCCGAAAGGGTCACGGTCCGGTCCGCCATGCCGGGCACCGAGGCGAGGCTCACGTGACGATGGCCGTCGTACCAGAGATGTTCGTAGATCTCGTCGACCACGGCGATCAGCCCGCGCTTTTCGCAGAGGCGGGCGATCGCGCCCAGCTCCTCCCGCGAAAAGACCCGGCCCGAAGGATTGCCCGGCGTATTGAGGAGAAGGAGACGCGTTTTCGCCGTCACGGCCTTCGCGAGACGATCGAGATCGAGCGAGAAGTCGGCCTTCCCGAGCGGCACGAACTTCGGCGTGACGCCGGCGAGCACGCACGCGGGAACGTAGTTCTCGTACCACGGTTCCAGGATGACGACTTCGTCGCCCGGTTCGGTGAGGGCGAGGATCGACGCGACGATCGCTTCCGAGACGCCGCACGTGACCGTGACGTCCCTATCGGGATCGACCTCCATGGCGTTGAACCGGCGATATTTCTCGGCGACAGCGGCGCGAAACTCCGGCGCGCCCCACGTGAAGCTGTACTGGTGACCGCCCGGAACGCGCGTCGCCCGCCGAAGCGCCTCGATGAGCCGCTCCGGCGGCTCGAAATCGGGAAGTCCCTGGGCGAGATTCACGCCGCCGACTTCGGCGCCGAGGCGGGTCATCTCCCGGATGACCGATTCGATGAAGGGGCGCGTACGCCGGGACAACCGCCGGATCTTCATGCGCCGGATCGTAACCGAGCCCGGGGCGGACGGGCGTAGAATTCCGGCACGCATCGATGAAGAAAAGCGACGCTTCCCCGACGCCGCTCGGCCGGAGTCTCTCGGGAATCGAGTACTTCACTTTCGGATTCGGGACGATGGTCGGCGTCGGCTGGCTCGTCCTGATCGACGACTGGCTCTCGCGCGGGGGACCGGGCGGGGCGATGATCGCCTTCGGCGCGGGCGCGTTGCTGCTTTCCCCCGTGGCCCTCACTTACGGCCGCCTCGTGCGGCGGATGCCCGACGCCGGCGCCGAGATCGCCTATATGGAAGGCGTCTTTCCGCGCGGGGCGGCGTTTGCCGCCGCCTGGACCATGGTCCTGTCGTACGCGATCGTCTGTCCCTGGGAAGCGGTGGCGATCGGGAACCTCCTCGCGCGCGTGTTCCCGGAGATGAACCGCTTCCCCCTCTACGCCATCGGCGGAAAGGTCGTCTCGGCGCCGCGGCTCGCGGCCGGGCTTCTCCTCACGGCCGCGATCACCGCCTTGAACGTTCGCGGCATGCGGGGGAGCGCGCGCTTCCAGAAGGCCGCGACCTTCGGCCTGCTCGCGATCTTCGCGCTCTTCACCGCGCTCGGTTTCGCGCGGGGAAATCCCGCGCATGCCGCTCCCCTCTTCGCTCACCCGGGGCTCGCGGGCGCGGCGCTGTCGATCTTCCTGACGCTCCAGATCGTTCCCTATTTCCTGACGGGATTCGAATCGGTCTCGAAGGAGTCGGAGGAATCGCGCGTCGGGTTCGATCCGCGCGGATTCGGCCGGGCCATCGGCGCGGCGCTCGCCGCCGGCGCGGTCTTCTACGTCGCGGTGATCGGCGCGGTCTCCTTCGCCTTTCCCTGGCAGGAGCTCGTTTCCGGCCACCTCGGCACCGAAGCGGCGTTCCGGCGAGCCTTCGGATCGGACGCGGTCGCGCGCGCGATCGTTTTCGCGGCATTCCTTTCGCTCCTCAAGATCTTCAACGGAAACTTCGTCGCAGCGACGCGTCTTCTCCTGGGAATCGGGAGGCGGGGTTACCTCCATCCCGCGCTCGCCCGCGTGGACGCCCGCCGAAACACGCCCGTCCCGGCCATCCTCTTCATGGCCGTCTTCACGGGCGCCGCCGCGCTCCTCGGCGACGCGCTTCTCGTCCCGGTCACCGAGGTGGGATCACTCGCGGTCGGCGTCGGCTGGGGCGCCGCGTGCATCGCGGCGGCGAAGCGATTCTCCGAGGGGAGAGCGCTGGCGGTCGCCGGCGCGGTGGTCGCCGCCGCGATCGTCCTGATGAAGATCGTTCCGGGGGTGCCGGGAAGCTTCACGCGGGCGGAGTGGATTGCGTTTGCAGTCTGGTCGGCAGCGGGACTCCTCTTCTGGTTGGGCAAGCCCGGCGATACGTAGCAGGCGCGGACGATACATCGAGCGATACGGGACGGGGCCGATCGTCCGACGGGCTCGACGTACGCCACCGGTACGCCTCGCCCGCCGGCCAATCGGCCCCGCCCGTCTGGCTCGCGTCTCGCCGCGCCTCGTCGTCGAAGTTCTCGAAAATCCACCGTCGTCACGAGGCGAAAAATTGCCCTTCCCCGCGCTGTAACGAGACTCCGTAGTCAACCGTCTCCAGTGATGGGGCGCGGCGAGGCGCGAGAGAGACGGGATGCGGGGAGCCCGCGACGCGCGGAGGCGTACTCGGTCAGTACGTCGGAGCGTGGCGCGGGTTCCCCGCGCCCGTATCGCTCGATGTATCGTCCGCGCGAGCAGCGTTTCAGCGCGTGGGTTTCGGGGTGTCGGGCCGAGGCGGCGCGGGAAGGATGAACACGATCTCGTCTTTCCTGACGAGGCCCATCCGCTCGCGCGCGTCCTTCTCGAGCTCGAAGGCGCTGTGCTCGGCGTTGGCGATGCGCTGCTCGATGGCGGCGTTGCCCGCCTCGAGCTCCGCGATCTGGGTCTTGAGCATGCGGGAATCCGACTGCGCCCGCTTCCAGGCTTCGGTCCCGCGGTCTCCCATCAAAAGGAGCGCGAAAGCGATGGAGGAGAACACGAGCGAGGTCGCAAACGCCTTGAGCGGGTTCGGCGCGGGGCGCGGGGCGGCGGTTTCCGGTTTCGTCGGAGGCTTCATGAGCGGTTCATCGAGGGAAGGCGTTCGTTCCGGCGAAACGCCCGGCCGGCGCGAGATCGTCCTCTATCCTCAGGAGCCGATTATACTTCGAAAGCCGCTCTCCCCGCGACGCCGAACCTGTTTTGATCAGGCCCGTGCCGCACGCCACCGCGAGATCGGCGATCGTGTCGTCGTCCGTCTCCCCGCTCCGGTGGGAGATGATCGTCGCGTAGCGCGCCCTCTGCGCCAGGGTCACGGTCTCGAGCGTTTCGGAGAGGGTCCCGATCTGGTTCAGCTTCACGAGGACGGCATTTCCGACCCCCTCGGCGATGCCCTTCGCGACGATCGCGGGGTTCGTCACGAAGACGTCGTCCCCGACGAGGAGGATCTTCTCCCCGAGCCGGCGCGTCAGCTCTTTCCAGCCCGACCAGTCTCCCTCCGCAAGGCCGTCCTCGATCGAAACGATCGGGAAATCCCCGACGAGCGTCTCCCAGTAGTCGATCATTCCCGAGGTCGAAAGCGCCTTCCCCTCGCCGGCCAGCCGGTATTTCCCCTTCTCGAAGAACTCGGAGGCGGCCGGATCGAGCGCCAGCGCGATCTCCCTGCCGGGAGCGTAGCCGGCCGATCGGATCGCCCCGACGATCAGCTCCAGCGCCTCGCGGGAAGAGGAGACGTCGGGCGCGAAGCCTCCCTCGTCGCCGACTCCCGTCGAAAGACCCTTCTTCTTCAGGATCGCCTTCAGCGCATGGAACGTCTCGGCGCCCGCGCGGAGCGCTTCCGCGAAGGAGGGAAAGCCCACCGGGCAGATCATGAACTCCTGCGGGTCGAGCTTGTTGTCGGCGTGCGCGCCGCCGTTGATGACGTTCATCATCGGAACGGGGAGCGTCCCCGCGCCCGCCCCTCCGAGGTACCGGTAGAGCGGAAGTCCGGAAGCCTCCGCGGCCGCCTTCGCGCACGCGACCGACGCGCCGAGAGTCGCGTTGGCGCCGAGGCGCGACTTATCCGGCGTGCCGTCGAGCTCGATCAGGATCCGGTCGATCAGCGCCTGGTCCCGCGCGTCGGCCCCGGCGAGCTCCTCCGCGATCGGGCCGTTGACGTTCTCGACGGCCTTCCGGACGCCCTTGCCGCCGAAACGTTTCTTGTCGCCGTCCCGGAGCTCGAGCGCCTCGCGCGTGCCGGTCGAGGCCCCCGAGGGCACGCCGAACCGTCCGGTCGCTCCCCCCGAGAGGAGCACCTCGACCTCGACCGTCGGGTTTCCCCGGGAGTCGAGGATCTCGCGCGCGAAAATTTCTTCGATCAGAAACATCGGGACACTCCCTTCGTCAACCCGCGGAAACGAACTTCCTGCCGTCGCGAAGCAGCTCGTCGAGATCCTTCCGGGAGCGCGCCTCGGCGTAGAAACGGGCGACCGGCTCCGTGCCCGATTCGCGCAGCAGCACCCAGGCGCCCCCTTCGAGGATCAACTTCAACCCGTCGAGCAGATCGACCTTCTCGACCTTTCGCGCGCCGAACTTCGCCGGCGGCATCCTTCGCTTCTCCTGGAGGAGCGTCTTCTCTTCTTCGGAAAGAGGGAGATCGAGGCGGTCGGAAAAGAACGGGCCGATCTCCTTCTCGAGAGCGCTCCGGAGCTCTCCCAGGGTCTTGCCCGAGCTTCGGACCGCGCGCGCGACGAGCAGGTCGGCGAGGATCCCGTCTTTGTCGGGAACGTGGCCTTCGATCGTCAATCCCGCCGATTCCTCCCCGCCGATCGCGATCTTGCCCTCGAGCAGGAGCTCGCCGATGTACTTGAAGCCGACCGGCGTTTCGTGGAGCGCCACGCCGAGCCGTTCGGCGACGGCGTCCAGGGCGTGGGTGGTCGCGACGCTCCGCGCGATCCCGCGTTTCTCTCCCGGCGCGCCCGAGCGCGACTTCAGGAGGTCCCAGGCGAGAATCGGGAGGATCGTATTGGCCGCGAAGTACTCCCCCTTCTCGTCCAGGATGCCGAAGCGATCGGCGTCGCCGTCCGTCGCGAGCCCGATCGCGCAGCGATCCTTCCGGACGAGAGCGGCGAGCTCGACCAGCTCCTTCGCCGAGCACTGCGGGGACTGGCCGCCGAAGAGCGGGTCGGGCTGGTCGTGGATTTTCGAGACTTTCGCGCCCGCGCGCTCGAAGTAGGCGTCGAGGTAGCCCGCGGACGTTCCGAAGCGGAAATCGAGGCCCACCGGAAAACCGGCGAAGGTCGAGGCGTCCACGAAACCGCGGAGCGCGTCGAGATACGCGGGAACGGCGTCGAACCGCTCGACCTTCTTCGCGGCCGGCTTCTCCACGTCGTCAAGGGCCGCGATCTCGCGCTCGATCCTGTCCGTGACTTCGGGAAGGGCCGGCGCTCCGTTGGCCGACGAGAACTTCAAACCGAGGTACTTCGGTGGGTTGTGGCTCGCGGTGAAATTGAGGGCGCCGGCGGCCTTGCGGCGGATCGTTTCGAACGAGAGCACGGGCGTCGGAATCGCCCGCGTCGAGACCTCGGCGGAGAACCCTCGATCCTGGAGGAGCGCCGCCGCTTCGAGCGCGAAGCTCTCGGCCATGAACCGGGTGTCGTAGCCGATCAGGATCGTTCCCCGGGAGTGATCGGCCTCGAGCGCCGCGGCGATTCCGGCCACGGCCCGGCGGGCGTTGCCGAAGGTGAATTCTTCCGCGATGACGGCCCGCCAGCCCGAAGTGCCGAACTTGAGCGCCGCGCCTGCCACGGATCGAATCTAGTGCCCGGTCGCGGGAATAGCAATAGACGGGATAATCGCGGCGTGATCCACCTCCTGATCGTCGCGCGCGACGAGCCCGCGGGGCTCGATCCACCGCCGGCCTTCGAGGTGCTCTGGGCGCATTCGGCCGAGGACGCGCTCGAGAAGCTCGCCCGCAATCGGCGGATCGACGCCGTCCTTTTCTTCGACGACGAGACGGCCCGCGAAACGGTCGCCGGGATCGCCGCGGAAGGCGCCGGTTCGCCCCCGCTCTTCCGGCACGGCAAGACCGTCATCCCCGGAGTCGCGGCGCTCGAGGGGCCGGTTTTCGACCGGCTCCGGGAGAGCCTCGGGGGGTAGAAAAGGCCCCCGAATCGTGGCCCCGAGGCCCGGGGAGTGATATCTTCGGCAGGTCGCCGGGCCGGATGGCCGGGCGGAGAAGGAATAAACCCGGCGGCCCCGAGCCGCCTTTCGTCATCGCCAGCCAGTCCCCGGGACCGGCGCCCGATGAAAGGTTCCCCCGATGAGCGGTTGCAGCGGTTGCTCGGTCGGCAACAAATACAATTCCGGCGGAAACTATGTGGGAATCCGCCTGAACGAAAACGAGGACGGCCGGGTCGTCTTCTGCGAGACGGCCGGCGAAAAGCTCGACAAATACGACTGGATCGTCGTCGAATCGTCCGAGAACGGATCCCTCGAATACGCCCAGGTCACCTCGCTCCATCCCTTGATCTCGAAGGGGTGCCAGCTGAAGAACGCTCGAAAGCTCATCCGGTCGGCCAACGAGGCGGACCTCGAATCGCACCGCCACAAGCTCGAGCGCGAGTCGAAGATCTTCGAGTTCATCCGGGAGCGGGCGGCGGCGCTCGCGCTCGACATGAAGCTCGTTCGCTCCCAGTTGAGCTACGACGGCCGAAAGCTCTCCCTCTTCTACACTTCCGAAACGCGGGTCGACTACCGGCAACTCGTCCGCGAGCTGGTCGGCGCCTATGGCGTCCGCGTCGAGATGCGGCAGATCGGCGTCCGCGACGAAACGAAGATCCAGGGCGGGATCGGCCCCTGCGGCAAGACCCTCTGCTGCTCGACGTTCCTCGAATCGTTCCATCCGGTCACGATCAAGATGGCCAAGAGCCAGAATCTCTCGCTCAACCCCTCCAAGATCTCGGGGATGTGCGGCCGGCTCATGTGCTGCCTCGCCTACGAAGCCTGACGCCCCGGGGCGGATCCTTTCGCCGCACTTGATTTCGGAGACGGGCGGGCGATAGAATTTTTTCCAACGACGCCACGTTTCCCCTGTCGAGGAGGGTCACTCTTGACCCCCCACTGAGAGCTTAAATGCCTGACCGTAAAGGGTTTCCAACCCCTCCTCCGGCCGAGGACAGCGCGCCGACCGCGCGAAAGTTGATCCGGCCCTCGCTCGCCGAGGTCAAGGATCGCTACCCGACGCGCTCCTTCCAGCGCAAGCAGGCGCCCCCCGAGCAGACCAACGCCGAGAACTACTACTACCTGAAACAGATGGGAGCGAAGACTCCCATGGTCATCATGCTGAACGATGGCGAAGAGATCCACGGCTGGATCGAGTGGTACGACAAGTCGTGCCTGAAGCTGAACCGGGAGAAGGGCCCGAATCTCCTCATCCCGAAGCACTCGATCAAGTATCTCTACAAGGAAAACGAGGGCGAGGAGAAGGAAGGCGGCTCGGTCAACGTGGACGGAAACCGCTAACGCCGCTTCCTTTCCCGGTTACCGGCCCCCGGCCCGCCGCAAGAGAAGAACGTCCTGTCCCGTCGGGATCCGCGCCTCGCCCGGATAGAACCCGAGCTCCGATCTCTCGATCGCCAGCCCCGCCGCGCCGATCATCGCCTCGAACCGGGCGCGGGCGAACGCCATCGCGGCAGCCGGTCGATCTCTTCGCTTCCATCGCACGTCGCTATCGCCGTACGGAAAGGCGGGAACCGGCGCGGACGCGAAGAGAAACGCCGTGACCATCGCCCGTCCGCCGGGCGACAGCACGCGCGCGATCTCCGAAAGGTAACGCTCCGCCTCTTCCCGCGAAAGATGGGTGAAGAGCGACTTGGCGATCACGAGGTCCGTTTCGCCGTCCCCGGCGGGAAGCCGATATTCCCCGATCGGCGCCGTCCCCTGCCCGTATGCCGAACGCACGTCGACGACCTCGAACCGGAAGCGAGCGTCCCGCGCGAAAGCGTGGCGGCACCAGGCGATCGAGGGCGCGTGCACGTCGATACCGACGTAGCGGGCTTCCGGCGCGAGATCCGGGACAAGGGCGATCGCCATGGCTCCCGGACCGCAACCGAGATCGAGGAGACTCCGGAGGCTCTCGAGCCCGACCCAATCCCGCAGGAGGCTCCGGCAATCGGCCGCCGCGCTCTCGAATCGATCCACGGGCCCGGCGTGGCGTCTGAGCCACAGCGGCGGCAGGACAGGCCGGCGGCGGACCTTCCGCCATCCGCTTTCGAAGGGAGAAAGCATCCGGAGCGCGAGTGTCCTCGCGCTTCGCGCCGCTTCGACGAGAGGCCGCGGGAGGCGGTCCCCGGGGATCCCGCCTATCGCGCGCCTTTCCCCGTGAGAACGATCGGCACCGTGAGCATCAGGATCTTCAGATCGAGAAACGGCGTCCAGGTGTCGATGTATTTCAGATCGAGCGCCATCCAGCGGTCGAAATCGAGGATCTCGTTGCGCCCCGAGATCTGCCAGAGGCACGTGAGGCCGGGCTTCATCGAGAGACGGCGCCTCTGCCACGGCTCGTAGCGGGCGACTTCCTCCGGCAGCGGCGGGCGCGGACCCACGAGGCTCATGTCGCCGCGGAGCACGTTCCAGAGCTGCGGCAGCTCGTCGATCGAGAACCTCCGCAGCCACTTGCCGACCATCGTCAGCCGCGGATCGCGCGCGCTCTTGAAGGCGGGGCCCGACATCTCGTTCAGGTGCGTGACCTCCGCGAGCCTCTCCTCGGCCCCGTCGACCATCGTCCGGAATTTCGCGAGGACGAAGGGTCGGGCGTTCAGGCCGCAGCGCGTCTGGCGAAAGAGAACCGGTCCCCGCGTCGTCGCCTTGATCGCGGCCGCCGCGAGAAGCTGGAGCGGAAGGGTGAGCGCCCCGAGCGCGAGCGAGAAGACGATGTCGACCGCGCGCTTCCCGGCAAGCAGCACGGGATTGGTCGGCACCGTCGAAAACGTCAGGAGCGGAACGCCGTCCAGCTCCTCGAGCACCGGCCGGGCGATCACGTGCGGGAAGATGTCGAGGGCGACGTGCGAACGAACGCCGTGGCGCTCGGCGGCGAGCATGGCGTCCTCGAACTCCTGGAGCTTTCCCCGCTCGACGATGAAGATGACCTCGTCGACGACTTCGCGCGCGAGAATCGAGGCCAGCTCGGAGAGCTCGCCCAGTTTCGTCCACCGGGGGTCGCGGACGATCGCGCCGTCCGCCCCGTCGTCCAGGTAGCCGACCACGCGAAATCCCCAGTGGGGATGCCGCTCGAGGAACTCGGCCATCGGAAGCGCCCGGGCACCCGTGCCCGCGAGCACCACCGTCCGGAAGTTGTAGCCCCGGGCGCGCGCCGTCTGCGCCGCCGAGCGGATCGCCAGCTTCTCGCCGGCGAGGAGCAGGAAGTCGATCAGCGCGAAGAGGAAGAGGAACGGCCGCGACACGTAGGTGAGCCGGAAAGCGTAGACGAGGAGGGCGAGCGTCGCGGTGCCGAGAAAGACCGCTTTCGCCGCCCCCCAGAGCTCTTCCCACAACGGCAGCGTGCGCCGGCTCCCGTAGAACCCGGAGGCGACGAGCGCGAGCGCGAAAACGGGCAGGATCATCGCGAGGACGATCACGTACTGGGAGAAGGGATAAAGCGGGCCCGCGAACGCGGAAGGCCAGAGCGCCCGGAAGAGGTGATTCCGCAGCTCGTAGGCGATGCCGAGCGACACCGTCGTCAGGAGGAGGTCCGCGACGATCAACCCGCCGGCGAGCGCCCGCGCGCGCTGTTTCAACATCCGACCGCGAGTTTACCCGGATCAGCCGGACCGCGGGCTGGGGCCGCCGACCGCGTCGCCCGAAAGGGCCTTTTCGTATGCATCGGTGACGGCCTCCCAGCGGTAGCGCTCGCGGACCCGCGCCTTCGCCCTCTCGGGGAATACGGCCGCCGCGCCCGGATCGTCCACCAGGGAATCCAGGATGCGGGAGAGCGTCTCCGGGCGGCGGGCGTCGAAGGGCAGCCCCGCGTCGCCGCAGACCTCCCGGTTTTCCGGCGAGTCGTGGTACGCGACGATCCGGCCCGCGCCCATGGCCTCGACGAGCGCCGGGTGGGTGCCGCCCACTTCGGTCGCCTGCACGTAGGCCCGCGCGTGGAAGAGGAGCTCCCGGTAGCCCTCGCCGTAGATTGCTCCCGGGAAGAGCACGCGGGGGTCCGCCGCCGCCCGCACCGACGCGATGTAGTCGGCCGCGTACGGCGCATCGCCCACGAGGACCAGGGGAAAGACGCCCTTGACCGCGGCGTACGCCCGCACGACCGCGAGCGCATTGTTCTCGGGCTCGAGGCGGGAGACGTAGAGGAAGTATTCGCCGGGACGCAATCCCAGCCGCTCGAGGGCGGCGGTCCCGCGGGGAGGCTCGAGGTCTCCGCCGTACGGGATGACGAGAGGATCGATTCCGAAGGTCTCCGCGTAGTAGCGCCGGATCACCTCCGCGTCGGTCACCACCGCGTCGGGGAAGACCGTCGAAAGCCGCTCCGAGATCGCGTAGGCCGCGCGGCCCACGGCGCTCCACTTGCGCCGGTTCCTCTCGAGGCCGTCCACGTTCAGGAGCACGCGGGCGCCCGAGAGCCGGGGAATCCAGCAGACCGAAGCCGTGATCGCGTTGCAGAAGAGCACCGCGTCGTAGCGGCGCCGCGCCGCATGCAGCGCCGAGCGCAGCGCATGGACGATCGTGTCGAGGTACTTCGTCCGGACCGTGGGGAGGACGACCAGATGCACATCGCCGAGCCGCGTGCGCGCGGGATCGGTGTGATGCGCGCGGCAATAGACGGTGACCTCGTGTCCCCGCGCGGCGAGCCGCCGGGAGAGCTCGTCGGCGAACGTCTCGAACCCCCCGTAGTTGGCGGGAATGCCGCGCGTGCCGAGGATCGCGATCCTCACCGGCGTTTGGCCGCGATCTCGGCGCGCTTCCCGAAGAGGCGGCGCCGGTGGCGGGCGAGATACGAGAAGGCCCGGAGCGACGTGCGCTCGACGAAGAGACATCCCCCCAGCACGACGAGATCCCGCGCCAGCGTGGGGAGGCGGCGAAACTCGGGGACGGGAGCGTTGTTGATCCGCAGGAGGAAACGGTTCTTGACCGAGTGGTAGTTCGCCACCGCGCCGATCGAGCGCCGGCGCGAGGGGAGATTCGCGCGGCGGTGGTACGCGACGGCCCCGGGCACGTACAGGCTCCTCCATCCGGCGGCGCGCAGGCGAAGCGCGAGGTCGGCGTCTTCGCGGTAGAGAAAGAAATCCTCGTCGAACCATCCCGTCGAGATGCGCACCGCGTCGAGGGCGGCACGGCGATAGAAGCCCGCGGCGCCCGTCACGCCGGCGATCTCGCGGGTAGACTCGGGGGGCGCGTCTTTCCGACCCGAGTCGCGGTCGAAATGCCGGCCCGAGGCGGTGAACACGATTCCCGTGGAGTCGATCGTGTCGGTCGCGGAGAGCCCGGCGCCTTCCGCCCGGAGGATCTTTCCCGAAGCCGAGCCCGCGTCCTTTGCGTCGCCGGCGTCGAGCCGGTCGCGGAGCGCGCGGCAGAAATCGGGAGCCAGGCGGCAATCGGGATTCAACGTCAGCACGTACCGGCCGGTCGTCACCTCGATCCCGGCGTTGGCGCCTCCGGCGAAGCCGCGGTTATCGGGCATCGGGAGGAACCGGGCGCCGCTCTCGGCGGCGAGCTCGCGCGTGCGCGACGAATCGCCGTTTTCGACGACGACGAGCTCCGTCGAGACTCCCTCCTGCGCGGCGGCGGCGGGGAGCGAGGCGGGGAGATCGTCCGCCGATCCGTAGGAGACGACGACGATCGAAACGTCCGGGACGGCGGTCACGAGAACGCCGCCCGAAACGCGCCGCGATAGGCGCGGAACGATTCCCGTTTCGGCCGGGGATCGCGGCGGCGGAACGGCAACGCGAGGACGCGCAGGACCATCCCCGCGGCGACGAGGCTGCGAAAGAGGAGCGTCCCGAGCGTTCCGTGGTGCTTCGACCAGTAGGCGACGGCGTTGCGGTAGTACACGGGGAGAAAACGGTCATAGCCGAGCCGCTTCATCGAAGCTCCCCCGCCGTGCGCGAAGACCGACTCGGGATAATACACGATTTTTCCGAGGGTGGCGAGCCGCGCGCAGAGGTCGACGTCTTCCCACCACGCGGGAACGAACCGCGGGTCGAACCCCTTCAGCGCGGAAAATGCCGGCGTCCGGATCGCGAGCGCCGCCGCCGCCGGCTGCTCCACTTCGAACGCCTGGCCGCGGTCGCGATCGAGGTACCGGCTGCGCCACCGCGCCCGGCTCCGGGGGAAAGCCCGGTCGAGGAGCATGAGCTCGCGAAACGCCTGGCCGAGCGTCGGGAGTTTTCGCAGCTGGAACTCCTCCTGGCTTTCCTCTTCCGTGGTCTCGCGTGGTGATGCCCCGGCGTCGCCGGCATCGGCCGTGCCGACGAGCCGCGGCGCGACGGCGACCCAGTCGGGGTGCTCCGCGAAAGCCCGCGCGATCGGCGAGAATGGATCGCCCATGGCCCGCGCGTCGGGATTGACGAGAAGAAGGATCTCTCCTTTCGCGTGAGCGGCGGCGTGATTGACCGCGGGGCCGAACCCCACGTTTTCCGAAAGCGCCGCGATCCGCGCGCCGGGCCAGATCCGGCGAACCTCTTCCTCCGGAAAATCCTCCGAGTGATTGTCGACGACGATGAGCTCGATCGGCGGGCCGTCCGCGGCCATCCGCGCTCGCGCCGCGGAGAGGCTTTCGAGGCAGGAGCCGAGATCCTCGCCGGAGTTCCAGGACACGACGACGATCGAGATCACGGACGGGGCAGGGCCGCGGGAAACCGGGTCAGGAGCGCGTCCCCCCGAACCGGTGCGAGCGACCGGATCGCCGCGCCCGGCCAGACGATGAGCGGCAGGATCCATCCCGCCACGCCGAGCGCCCGCGCGTGGGCGAGATCCGCCCGCAGGAGATCGCCCATCCGGCTCCGCAGGAAGCCGCGGTCGAAATTCTTCAAGAGCGTCCGCCAGCGGTTCCGGGCGATCCAGAGCGCCCGTCTCCACGGCGTGCGCGCCCCCGTCATCGAGCCCCGATGGAACGCCACCGCCTCGGGGTCGAACGCGAGACGCCAGCCCGCCCGCGAAAAGCGGAGGGAGAGATCGACGTCCTCGTAGTAGGCGAAGAACGAATCGTCGAACGCGCGGGCGCCGGCGGCGACGTCCTCGAGCGCGGCGCGCCGGTAGAGCGCCGCGGTCGCCGAGATCCCGGAGACTTCGACCGCTTCCGTCGGCGCCGCGAAACGGTCCTGTCCCGCGTACAGGGGAATCGCTTCGCCGCGGGCGTTCCAGGAAAGGCCCGCCGTGTCGATGCTCTGCCCGTCGTCCCGGAGGACGACGCCCTGGGCTCCCGCGAGACGCTCGTCGAACGAAAGACGCGCCGCGAGGCGCGCGGCATAGTCCGGCGCGATCCGCGCGTCGTTGTTGACGACGAGCACGTAGGGGCCCGAAGTTCGCGCGATCCCCTCGTTCACCCCTCCGGCGAAACCCAGGTTGCGGGAGAGCGGAACGAAACGGACGGAAGGGAACCGCTCGCGCACGGCCGCCGCGTCGTCGCCGCGCGACGCGTTGTCGACCACGAGGATCTCGAGAGAAACGCCCTCCTGGGCGACGAGGGACGCGAGGCACTGCGCGAGGGCCTCGCCGCCGTCCCGATTGACGACCACGGCCGAAACGTCGACCTCGGGACGGGGCTCCGGCGACCGCGCGAAAGGGTCGGTCCGGCCCCGCTCGCCGCCGTACGCCTCCGTGGGATTCGAATTTGACTTGGCGGACTGCTCGGTGTTCAATCCGCGATTCATGTTAGCACGCGGGTTTCTACGCGAGCACGCGGCGCGCCTCGCCCGCGAGCTGCCCGAGCGCTACGCGGCCGTCGATCTGGCCTCCTACGCCGAGCTCGAAACGCGGCGCCGGGACGCCGTGACGCGGCTCGAAGCGAAACGGAGCCGCCGCAACGAGCTCACCACCGTCAAGGAGAAGCCCTCGCCCGAGCGGATCGCCGAGATGAAGTCGCTCAAGGACGAGATCCGTTTGCTCGAGGAGGAAACCGCGGCCGCGGACGCGCGCCTGCTCGAGATCGAGGCGAGCATTCCCAACGCCCCCGACGACTCCGTTCCGCGCGGGAAGGACGAGAGCGCCAACCGCGAGGAGCGCCGCGTCGGCGAGCCTCGTTCCTTCACTTTCGCGCCGAAGCCTCACTGGGAGATCGGCGAATCGCTCGGCATCCTCGACTTCGATCGCGCGGCGAAGATCGCGGGCGCTCGCTTCTCCCTCCAGGTGGGCTCGGGGGCCCGCCTCGAGCGCGCGGTGGCGGCCTTCATGCTCGACCTCCACGCGTCGGCGCACGGATACACGGAGATCCTTCCGCCGTACCTCGTCAACGCCGCTTCTCTCTTCGGCACGGGACAGCTGCCGAAATTCGAGGAGGACCTCTTCCGGGTCGGCGACCTCTATCTGATCCCGACCGCCGAAGTCCCGGTGACGAACATTCACCGCGACGAGGTGCTGGACGGCGCGCGGCTCCCGATCCGGTACGTCGCCGGGACGCCGTGCTTCCGCGCGGAGGCGGGCGCCGCGGGGCGCGACACACGGGGGCTGATCCGCCAGCACCAGTTCCACAAGGTCGAGCTCGTCTGCTTCGCCCGGCCGGAGGAATCCGCAGCGGCCCTGGAAGCCCTGACCGGCCACGCCGAAGAAGTCCTGCGGCGGCTCGGGCTCCCCTATCGCGTCGTCTCGCTCTCGACCGGCGACCTGGGATTCAGCGCCGCGAAAACCTACGACATCGAGGTCTGGCTGCCCGGGCAGAACGCCTACCGGGAGATTTCCTCGTGCTCGAACTTCACCGACTTCCAGGCGCGCCGCGCGAACATCCGCTTCAAGCGGAGCGAGAGCGACAAGCCGGAGTTCGTCCACACGCTGAACGGCTCGGGGCTCGCGGTCGGAAGGACGATCGTCGCGATCCTCGAAAACTACCAGCGCGAGGACGGATCGGTCGAGGTGCCGACGGCTCTTGTGGCGTACATGGGCGGAGCCACCGAAATCCGGTAGGCAAGCGCGGTCATCCATCGAGCCGGCCGGGCGAGTGCCCTCCGCGCCGCCCTGCGACGTACTGTCCGCAGTACGCCTCGGGACGCCGCGGACGCGCCTCATCCCGGCGGGCTCGCGCCTGGCCGCGCCTCAGCCTTTCGTGCAAGCGACAACGTGCCGGCAACTCGCCACTTCGCTCAATCGGCGCCCGAGGAAGCGGGCGGCTCGACGTACGTCTCCCGGTACGCCTTCCCCGCCGCCCTGCCTCCCGGACGCGTCTTCCACCACGTCTGGCCGCGCCTCGAGATCGTCGCTTTTTCGAGCTGTCATTCCCGCGAAAGCGGGATTCCATGTTTCCCGCCGGCTGGCGCCGGCGACCGCTTCGCGGTCTCTCCGCCATTTTGCGGCCTTTGCCCTCCCTCTCCCCGCGGGAGAGGGTCGCCGCCCGTGGCGGCGGGGTGAGGGAAGTCTTCGGCCAGCCTCGAGGATGGATCCCGACCGCGCCTCGTCGACCGTCCGTTCCGGCGTAAACTTTCTCTCGCGGAGGAGTGGCAGAGCGGTTGAATGCGGCGGTCTTGAAAACCGCTGTACCCGAGAGGGTACCGGGGGTTCGAATCCCTCCTCCTCCGCCAGCAGGGCGATCAGCGCCGAGCATGTTCCACGCGACTCTTCACGCTGGCCTCTCCCGCTGAGATTGCTTCGTCGCGTTGGTCCTCGCAATGACGGTGAGTCGAAGGACGTCTCCGTCAGCTACGACAACGACGAGGCGCGGTCAGCCGCGAGCCCGACGGGATGGGGGCCGCCCGCGGCGACCGGAGGCGTACTCGTGAGCTACGTCGGAGGGAGACGCGGGCGGCACCCGCCCGTCCGGCTCGATGGATGATCCGCGCCAGCCATCCATGACATGAGGCGCACCGACTTCAGCTACCGCACCGACGAGGCGCGGTCAGCCGCGAGCCCGACGGGATGGGGGTACCGGGCCGGCGGGCGAGGCGTACCAAAATCGCGTGCGTCGAGACCGGCGGCCCGGTGCACCCGCCCGTCCGGCTCGATGGATGGTCCGCGCCAGCTACGCCAAATCCCAGTCGGTGTGGGGTTTTTTATTCAGCACGATGTAATCCCAGAACAACCCGGGATAGTTCCTCTCCACGTGATGGATCGAGCGAAAGAAGGGTTTGAGCAGCCGGTTCAGGCGCGGGAGGTTGTAGAGCGGCACCGACGGAAAGTAGTGATGCTCGAGATGGAAGTTCGAGTTGACGTACGCCGCATTCCAGAACCAGGAGTTCCTCATGAGCGTGCCCCACTTGGCGGGATCGTCGCGGTCGATGTCGTAGTGCTGGCCGAGGCGGTTCAACGCGAACGCGACGGGGAACACGAGGAAGTAGGGCACGAGGTACACGCGCGCCGCCATGCCGAATCCGGCGAGGGCCCAGACCGCCGCGGCGATCGCGAGGTGAGCGAGAACGGTCGCGTTCCGCTCCCGGCGGATGGTCTTCTGGAGCTCCGCGGGATAGGTGCTCGTCTCCGCCCGCGCCGCCCGGAAGTAGATGAAGAAGAGCGCGGGCGTGAAATACAGGATCTTGAGCCACCGGGCGTTCACCTTCGGCGAAAGCCGGTGCCTCTTCGGGTCGGCCAGCTCCGAGCCGAGTTCGGCGTGATGCGTCAGGTGCCACCGCGAGAACTGGGATGCGGAGATGCCGGAAGGGAACGCGTAGAGGAGGCCGAGCCACCGGTTCCCCTTTTCGTGCCGGCCGGTCCAGACCGCGTTGTGGATCACCTCGTGGAGGAGGATCGTGAAATTGAAGAGCGTGAATCCGGCGACGATCGCCGACGGAATCCAGACGATCGGATTCGGGAACCGCGCGGAGACGAACGTCGCCGCCGCCAGCAGCAGAAACTGGCGGATCGCCACCACGAAATGCCGCCAGGGCTGCTTTCGATGGAGGCTCTTCAGCTCGTCGTGGGGAATCTCGCGCGCAAGCCGCGAGCGCAGCTCTCCCGTGTGCCTCGCCCAGTAATGCGGGACTTCGGGGGCGGGAAATTCGCCGGGCGCGGGGACCCGGTCCGGAGTGGGAGACGAGGAGGCCATAGCCTCTGATTATCGCATATCCACGGTATATTGACCCCGTGGCGAACCCTCCCGATTCCCGCATATTCACCTTCGAGGATGCGCGCCGAAAGATTCCGGAAGTTCGGGACTGCACGCGTGAAGCGATGGAGCAGCTGGCCGCCATCCAGGAAGAAATCGACGAGGACACGGCCGACGGCGAGACCGCGCGGCAGGAGCTCCAGCAATCGGCGGCGGAGCTTCTCGAGAAATGGGCCAATCGGATTCGCGCGATGGGCGCGGAGGTCAAAGGCCCCTGGCTCGTCGATTTCGATTCGGGCGCCGGGTACTACTGCTGGAAATGGCCGGAGGAAGCGCTCGAGTTCTTTCACGGGTATGACGAAGGATTCACGGGGCGCATCCCCATCCAGTAGCTGACGCCGCGATACATCGAGCCGGACGGGCGTGTGCCGTCCGCCTCTCCCTCCGACGTACATGATCGAGTACGACTCCGGTCGCGGCGGACGGCCCTCATCCCGTCGGGCTCGCGTCTCGCGGCGTCTCGAGCTTGTCGCAAACCGATGACCTTCCTGCCTCGAAATCCCGACAAAGCCCGAGCCCGTCTTCCAGCACGTCTGACCGCGTCTCAAGCTTGTCGGCAAGGGGGACCGTTCCCCACCGCGATGCATCGAGCCGGACGGCCGGGGCCGTCTTCGCCTTCCCTCTCCCCGCGGGAGAGGGTCGCCGCCCGGCGGCGGCGGGGTGAGGGAATCGTCCTGATCGTTCATCCGGCGCGCCCCGTCGACTGGCCTGGCCGCGTCTCGTCGTCAACGAGTCCGATCTTCCGATCTATCGCTGATAGGCTTTTCTCATGAAAAGCCGAACTCTGCTCGTTATCGTCGCCGCGATTCTCGGCGCCGCGCGCCCCCTCCGCGCCCTGGAGACGAAGATCACGCTCGCCCTCTCGGGGGGTCAGATCATCGACGGCTACGAGGGAGCGCCGATCCCGGACGGCGTCATCCTGATCGCGGGCAACCGCATCGCGGCCGTGGGACGACGCGCGGACGTCCCGATCCCGCCGGGCGTTCCGGTGATCGATACGAGAGGCATGAGCGTGATGCCGGGCCTCGCCGACATGCACGTCCATCTCATGATCCTCGGCCACAGCGACTACGAGTACTGGGACCGGAAGTACCTCGGACACTTCGCGGCCGACACGATGCCGATCGCCGCGAAGCAGCTGCTCGAGAGCGGCGTGACGTTCGCGCGCGATCTCGGCGCCCCGCTCGACGACATCCTGACCGTTCGGGGAAGGATCGAGCGCGGCGAGATTCCGGGCCCGCGACTCTTCGTCTCCGGCCCGTTCATCCAGCGGAAGGCCTACGCGCCGCACGAAGAGTCGTACCGCTGGGGCGTCAACGGGGCGGCCGACGCCCGCGCGAAGGTCAGGAAGCTCGTGGACGCGGGCGTCGATTTCATCAAGATGATCGACCAGGACCAGCTGACCGACGACGAGGTGAAGACGATCGTCGAGACCGCGCACGCGGGGGGAAAGACCGTCGTGGCGCACGCCCATCGCGAAGACGAGATCCGCATGGGATTGAAGCACGGCGTCGACTGCTTCGAGCATACCGGCCTCGCGACGGAGCCCGGCTACCCGGAAGAGATCCTGGCCGGCATCCGCAAACGCAACAACACCCTTTACTGGTGCCCGACCGTCGAGGGGCTCTACCTCGCCGACTACACGGCGCGGACGTTCCCGGAGCGTCTGAACGATCCGGCGTGGCAGAAGGACATGCCTCCCGCGATGGCTCGGGACATCCGGCAATCGCTCGAGAACGTCACGCATCTCGACTACTTCACGCTGACGTTTCGCCGCCTCCCCACGCTCGCCCACAAGTTCCAGCAGCTCCGCGACACGGGAGTGACGCTCCTCGTCGGAACCGACAGCGGCATCCCGGGCAACTTCCACACCGATTCCACCTGGCGGGAGCTCGATACGTGGGTGAAGCTCGGCATGACCCCGATGCAGGCGATCGCGGGCGCCACGCGCTGGCCCGCCCGTTTCCTGAAGAAGGAGAAGGATCTCGGGACGCTCGCCCCAGGGCGCTACGCGGACATCGTCGCGGTGCGCGGCGACGTGCTCTCGAACATCGGCCTCCTCCAGCGCGTGGACGTCGTCGTCAAGGACGGGAAGAGGGTGAAGTAAGAAACACGGTCGCGAGCCGCGAGTCTGCGAGTGGCGAGTCCGGAGCCCTGCTCTCTATCGCTCCCTCCCCCCGCGGCCCGCGACTCTTAGCTAGGAGTCCACGTACGTCCGCTCGCCGCCCGCGCTCCCGGTGTTGACGGTGGTTTTCGGCTCCAGGAGCATCACGTGGACTTCCTCCTCCGCGTACGGGCAGTGCTCGACGCCGCGCGGAACGATGATGAACTCTCCGGGGTCGAGCGAACGCTCCCCGTCGCGGAAACGAATGTGGAATCTCCCCTTCAGGACGAGGAACATTTCGTCTTCGAGCTCGTGATGGTGCCAGACGAACTCGCCCTGGAGCTTCACGACCTTCACGTGCATGTCGCCCACTTCGCCGACGACGCGCGGCTGAAAGTGTTCGGAAAAGAGCGAGAGCTTCTCGGCGAGATTGACCTTCGGCGGCATGGGCATGGGGGGATTATCGCGGAAAGTCACGGGTGGCGGCTCGCTCGAGAAGCCCCGGGTTGGACGGGTGCCCTAGGGATGGCGAAAGGCGGTGTCGGGTGGCCGCCGGGCATTAACCCCAGCTCCGCGCGACGCAACAGGCGATAGGGTTTCGATTCGCGTACCGCGCGGAGCCGGGGCCCCATGCCCCGCGTCTCCCTGCCGCCTCTCGCCCCAAGCCCGCGAACCCGCGGCATGCTCTCGCTCGCGAAAGGGCGTCCCCCGATGGAAAAGAGAGTCGCTTAGGGAGGCGCCCCTTCGGGCGCATCGCGCGTGAAGAGGCGCGGCGCAGCGAATTATGGCGCCGCGCAAGGGGTTTGTTCCGTGCTTCGCACGGGTTGAATCGTGAACTCACCGAGCCTCGACCGAGATCCCTCGCTGCGCTCGGGATCACAAACCTCTGGGTTGGGTCGTCGCGATCCGAGCTCCGCGAGTGTCGCGATACCCGGCCTTCGTCGGGCGCCGGAGCGGTCGAGGCAGACAAGGCTGCGAGCGAAGCGAGCCTCCCAATAACCTCTCCCGGCGGGAGAGGATACCGCCGTACTCGCGGCAGGTGAGGGAACCCGAGCCGTGGAGGTTGTATCCAGCGCGCGACACTTGTCGCAGCCGCGAAGCGGCGGGGCGCGAAAGCGCCGGGCGCGTCGTATCCAGCGCGTAGCGCGCCGATCGCCGAGCACGCCAGTGCGACGGCCATCGCCGCGCCCGCAGGGCGTGAGCAACCGAGGGGAGGAGGATCGCGCCGTGGGAGGCCGAGCGTTCCAGCGGAGCTTGGCGCTCGGCCGACGGAGTGATCCGCGCTAGCTTTCCCGGAGGTGGTGGCTGTTCGAGGCTTTCAGCTCCAGCCCATAAATCCTCTTCAACTCGCCGATCTTCCTGCGCGTCTCGGGCGAGAACGCCGCCTTCCCGTCGAAGGCGTGAAGAACGATGCCTTCGAGCAGGTCGCCGAGCGACAGATCGAGCAGATCGGCCAGGGCCTTCAGGACCTTGAGAATGCGCTTCTCGATGCGCACGCCCGTCTGGGTGCGCTCGATCACGATCGGAGCTCCGGATTTCGTCTTCATCTTCCCCTCCGTCAGGCCACGGCCGTCGAACGGCGATCTTCCGCGCGAAAAGCGGGAATCACGTCGCGAGCCAGGATTTCCATCGTCGTCCGCACACGGTCGTACGGCATGTCGCCGAAATTGACCCAGGCGATGATGCGCCGCAGCCCGAGCTCCGAGACGCGCCGCAGCTCGGCGATCACCGTCGCCGCCGTGCCCACGCATCCGCCGGCAAGGGCGTCGTGGCCGTCCGGCGGCTCGTTCCCGGCCGCGGGATCGTCACCCGAAGGCCGTCGGGCCGTATTCGCTTCCCAGCCGACAGCCCTCCGGGCGATGTCCCTGGCCTCGTCGTCCGATTCGCCGATCGTGATCCGCCGAAGAACGGGAATGTCGCCGATCTCGCGGTCGAGCTCGTCCGGCAAAACGCCGATCGCCGATCGCGCCGATCGGTAACGGTCGATCGCGGCCGCGAGCTCCGGCGGCGTCTTCAAGCCGAGCAATATCCGCTGACCACGACGGGCGGCATCGCCGATCGACTCCCGGCTCGAGCAGGCGCGAAGAAGAGGGGGTTTTCCGCCGAAGGGTCGCGGCCTCAGGCGAACCGGGGGCACCGTCCAGAATCGCCCCCGGTGCTCGAACGCGTCTTCCCCGAGCAGTCCTTCGAGCACGGCGCACCCTTCGATGAACCGAGCCCGCCGCTCCTCGGGAGCGACCCCGTAGCCCTCGAGCTCGAAGGGAGAGAACCCGGAGCCGAGACCGACCGAGATGCGTCCGGGGGCCAGATGCGTGAGCCAGGAGATTTCCTCCGCGAGGCGAACGGGATGATGGAGCGGCACGACGGCGACGGCGTAGCCGATCCCGATCCGGCGCGTCCGTTGCGCGATCGCCGCCGCGTAGACCGAGGGCGCGCCGACGAGCCCGAACGACGACAGGTGATGCTCCGCGATCCAGACCGAGTCGAAGCCGGCGGCCTCGGCGAAGTCGATCTCGCGCAACGCCTGCTCGATCGCTTCGTTGTCCGTCGGGCGCTCGGGCGCCGGAACGAGCTGGAAAATGCCGATCCTCGGCTCCGGCCAAACGTCCTTCTTCTCCCGCGGCACCATTGGTAGCATGGTAACACAGTAACAATCGGCTCGGGCCGGATCAGTCTTTGGCGCGGAGATACGGGTTCGGCCATGGGACGTCCACCCCGAGCGCCCGCGCCGCGTGGAGCGGCCAGTACGGATCGCGCAGGAGCTCGCGCCCCAGGAACAGGGCGTCGGCCTCGCCCGACGAAACCACCCGATCGGCTTCGCCGGCTTCGGTGATGAGCCCGACCGCGCCGGTCGCGATCCCGGTCTCCTTCCGGATGCGTTCCGAGAACGGCACCTGATAGCCGGGGCCGACGGGAATCGGCACGCCCGGTACGATGCCGCCCGTCGAACAATCGATGAGATCGACACCGACACGGCCGAGCTCCCGCGCGAAGCGGATCGAGTCCTCGACGGTCCATCCTCCTTCCGCCCAGTCGGTCGCGGAGATCCGCACGAACAGGGGGAATCCTCCCGGCCAGATCTCCCGCACCGCGGCGGCGACCCGCAGCGGAAACCGGATGCGATTCTCGAAGCTCCCGCCGAAAGTATCCTCGCGCCTGTTGGCGAGCGGCGAAAGGAACTCGTGCAGGAGATACCCGTGCGCCATGTGGAGCTCGACGACCTCGAAGCCCGCGGAAAGGGCGAGCTTCGCCGACGCCGCGAAGCAATCGACGACGCCGGCGATCTCCGCTTCCGTCAGGGCGCGCGGCGGCGGATACCGGCCGAACGGCACCGCGCTCGGCGCGACCGTTTCCCACGCGCCTTCGGAAGCGGAAAGCGGAGAGCCGTCTTCCCACGGCGGCCGCGTGGACGCCTTCCTCCCCGCGTGCGCGAGCTGGATGCCGGCGATGGCGCCCCGCGCCCGCACGAACTCGACGATGCGCCGGAAACCCGCCGCCTGCCTGTCGTTCCACAGTCCGCTGTCGGCCGGCGTGATGCGCGCCTCGGGAGAAACGGCCGTCGCCTCGACCATCACGAGGGCCGCTCCGCCGACGGCGCGGCTCCCGAGGTGGACGAGGTGCCAGTCGTCGGGCATCCCCTCGACACTCGAGTACTGGCACATCGGCGAGACGAAGATCCGGTTGCGAAAGGTGATGTCCCGGATCGACAGCGGCTCGAAGAGGTGGGTCAATGCGACCTCCCGTTCGATTTCATCGGATCGGAAGCAGCGGCGCAAGGTCGGAACACAGTCTCTTCGATCGATTTGCTCCCTCCGGCTCCTCGGGTACTCGAGAATGATGACGCTGGATCATGACTCCGCGGGGGCGCGACGCGTAGCATCATCCCGGATGACCGCCTCCCCGACGGCGTCCCTTCCCAAGAGGAGGGAAACATGATTTACCAGGAAAATCTCGAACGAATCGCGAAAGAAAACGAATTCTTCCGACGGGTTCTCTATACCGGGAAAAAGACGCAACTCGTGGCCATGAATCTCCTTCCGGGCGAGGAAATCGGCGAGGAAACGCACGCGGCAACAGACCAGGTCTTCTTCTTCGCTTCGGGTGCCGGAAGCGCGGTGATCGATCAGAAGCCGCGGCCGGTGCGGGAGGGAGACGTGCTCTTCGTTCCCGCCGGAACCCTTCACAACATCCGGAACACGGGAAAGTCGAGCATGAAACTCACGACGATGTACGCGCCGCCGGAACATCCCGCGGGAACCGTCGAGAAGACCCGGAACGACGCTCTGGCGGCTTCCCACTAAGGGCCTGCCTCACTTCGAAGAGGCCTCCGGTCCCGGAGGCCTCTTCCTGTCGCGCGAGCGCTCGGCCCCCACGCTCCCCATGGGTTTCCGGTCGATCCCCGGCCGCGGTCTCCCGCCCTCCGAGCCCGAACAACCACGCTAATATCCGCCGCATGCGCGTGTCCCGGCCGCTCTTCCCCTGGGCGCTCGCGGCGCTCTGTCTCGCCTGGACGGCCGCGCAGCTCTCGCTCGCCTGGACCGATGCGCCGATCGTGGACGAGCCGATCCACGTCTTCGACGGCGCGCTCGCCTGGGACCGGGGAAATCCGAACGCGAACCCGGAACATCCTCCCCTCGTGAAGATGCTCGCGGCGGCGTCTTCCTCGCCCTGGCGCACCCGCGCCGCGCCCCTGCGCGCGGGCGAAGACCCGCGCGCTCCCGCGCCCGCGGTCCTGCTCGACCCGCATGAAACCGCATTCCGCCGGATTTTCGCCACCCGGCTTCCGGCCATCGCGATTGCGCTCGCCGCGATCATCGCCTGCGGAGCATGGGGAAGAAGAATCGGCGGCGACGCCGGCGGCCTCGGTGCCGCGGCGTTCCTCGCCTCCTCCACGCTCTACGGCGCCCACGCGCATTTCGTGACGACCGACGCGGCGGTCGCCTCGCTCGCCTTCACCGGCGCTTTCCTGTTGACCGGCATCGAGGGGTGGCGTTTTCGGATTCGGATCGCGGCCGCCGGGCTCTTCCTGGGCGCGGCGCTCGCCGCGAAGTATTCGGCGGTCTTCCTCGTTCCCGCGGCGATCCTCTTCTCCGCTTTCGACCGTCCCACGCGCCGGCGGCTCGCCGGCCACGCGGGCGCCGCGGCCGTGGCGATCCTCGTTCTCGCCGCCATCGTGTCGTTTGCCTCCCGCCACGCGACACCGGCGGAGGTGCGCGCCGAAATCGCCCGCGCGCGGGCCGGAAACACGTCGAATCTCCTCGATCCCGCGGGATTCTCGCCCCTCCTTTCGCTCGGCGACCGCGCCGCCGCCTGGAGTCCGGGACTCGGGAGATATTTTCTCGGGACGGCGCTCGTCGCCTCCCCGGCCTTCCGGCGCGACGCGTACCCGGCGTTCTTCCATGGCCGGATCACGACCCAGGGCGCGCTCGGTTACTTTCCCGCGTGCGTCGCCTTCAAGTTCGGAACGTTCGCCCTGCTGGCGGCGCTCGCGGGAGTCCTCGTGGCGAGACGGCGGCTCGGCTGGTGCGCGCTCCTGACGCCGCTCGCCTATTTCCTCCTGTCGCTCCGGGCGCATTACCTGCTCGGGGCGCGATACCTGCTGCCGATCTATCCGTTCCTCTGCGTCTGGGCGAGCGGGCTGGCGAGCCGGCGCGGGGCCGCGTCCGCTGAGGGAGAAGCTCGCGTCCCGGACGCCGGCCGGGGTCCCCGGATCGCCCGAGTGGCTCTCGCCGCCGCGTCGGTGATCTCGCTCGTCGCGGCCGCCGCGGCCTTTCCCTACTGGCTCGGCGACACGTCGCTCCTCGGCCGCGCGATCGGCCCGCTGGATGGATGGTTCGCCGACTCGAATCTCGACTGGGGCCAGGACCTCCGCCGGCTCGAGGCGAAGGCGGCGAAGCGAAGCGCGCCCGTCTTCATCGTGGGCGGGTCGGAGTTCGGGGGCCTGCCCGGTCTCTTTCCGCTCCTGCGGTTCCCGGATCTTTCGGCTCCGCTCCCTCCCGGAATCTATTCGGCCACTCGCTGGCAGCCGTTCCTGCGCGCGGCCGACACGCCCGAGGGGCGGGCGGCGTATCCGCCCGCGCTCCGCCCCCTGATCACGAAATTGCGGAACGA
>Ga0070666_10000250_pt1 | contig 35845 bp, 32 predicted proteins | sample KBSS23metaG_FD_64677 | JGI IMG/M metagenome (GOLD analysis project Ga0070666, IMG submission 64677) | Switchgrass rhizosphere microbial communities from Kellogg Biological Station, Michigan, USA - KBS S2-3 metaG | ecosystem: Host-associated > Plants > Roots > Rhizosphere > Soil ... | reverse complement strand
ACGTCGGGAATCGTGCTCCTCGCCCGCGACGCGGAAGCGCATCGCGCGGCGTCCCGGATGTTCCAGGAGCGAACCGTCCGGAAGACGTACCGGGCGATCGCGTGGGGCCATCCGGTGCCGGCGCGCGGAACGATCGACCGCCCGCTCGCGATGGACCGCGACGACCGGCGCCGGATGCGCGTCGCCCCCGACGGAAAGTCCGCGATCACGGCCTACGCGACGCTCGAGCGGCTTCCTTCGATCGCGCACGTCGAGCTTATTCCGGCGACCGGCCGCACGCACCAGATCCGCGTGCACCTGGCTAGCCTCGGGCATCCGATCGTCGGCGACGATCTCTACGGCGGTCCCCGGTGGCGCGGCGTGCGGGACCCCGTGTTCCGGCGGCACCTCTCCGGGCCGCTCGCGCTCATGCTGCATGCGGCGGAGCTGTCCTGGGATGACCCTGTCACGGGCGAACCGGTCGTGATCCGGTCGGCGGAGCCGCCGAGATTCGGCGCGCTCCTCGACGCGGCGAGGCGGAGCAGGGTCCGGGGCCTTCGCGGGGCGCCGCGAGGACGGAGTAGCCCCGGGGCGAAGACGGAATAGAATCGCGCGATGGGCCGCACGAAGCATTCGGAACGTGGCCCGGTCTTGATTGCGATCATCGCGCTCAAGTTCCTGAAGGGCGCGTTCTTCCTGGCCACGACCGCCGCGCTGTTCTTCTTTCAGAAGGATCCCTCTTCGCGCTGGCTCCTTCGCCTCGCCGAGAAGGCGGACGGCGACCCGCGCCTCCGGCTGACCGCGCATCTCTTTCGCGACCTCTCCCGCAATTTCCAGCTCCACTTCTCGGCGATCGTGGCCGCGTGCCTGATCGCGGGGATCGCTCTCGCCACGGAGGGGACGCTGCTCCTTCTCGGCTACACCTGGGCGCCCTGGGTGACGATCTTCCTGACGGGGGTCTGGATTCCCGTGGAGCTCTGGGACGTCATTCACCGATTTTCGTTCCGGACGCTCGCCTTGATGATCGTCAACGTCGCGATTGTGGCCTACCTCTTCCTCCATCGGAAGGACTTCCACCGGCACGTCGGCGAGGAGTGAGAGGCGGCGCCCGGCGCGCGCCAGGGCCGGGAAGTATCCACCGGAAGAGGCGGTTGGTCGGGGCGAGAGGATTTGAACCTCCGACCACTCGGTCCCGAACCGAGTGCGCTACCAGGCTGCGCTACGCCCCGAAGAAGAACGCGGTTATATCCCGAATCCCCGCGCGACTCAACCGGGCGGACTCGGCCGCCGGGAGGCCCCCCGGCCGCAAATCGTGTATTGTCGGGGGCGTTCGGGCGGACCGTTCAGTCGCAGTGCTTGCGCACGAGCTCGATCACTTCCTTCGGAACGAGCGGCTTTCGGAGGTAACCCTGGACGCCGATCACGTCCGCCTCGCCGGGGACCTCGTTCCACGCCGTCGTCACGACGACCGGCACGTCCGAGAGAACCGGATGCTCGTTGCGGAACTTCAGGAAGGCCCAGCCGTTCATCACGGGCATCATCAGGTCGAGCAGGATGAGGTCGGGCGTCGGCTGGAGGCGGAGGAGCTCGACGGCCTCGAAGCCGTTGCTCGCGGAGAGCGCCGTGAAGCCCTCGGACTCGAGGAGCTCCACCAGACTCTTCCGCAGGGCCACGTCGTCCTCGACGAGAAGAACCGTCGCCATGTCTTCCTCCGAGGCGGCGATTATTTCAGAAGTCCGGGCTCGCTCCCCGAGAAACCGACGGGCGAGACGAGATCGCTCCCGGCCGTCGGTCGATCGTCCGCTCTCGCTGACGCCGCGGGCGGGAGAGGATCGCGGTCGCCGGAATTCTCGCCCTCGCGGCGGCTCTTGACTTGCGCCTCATTTACGCCTATGTTTCGTCCATGGCCGAAGGGCCGGCGAGACTGATCAGGCGCTGGCCGCGGTGGTTCCCTCGGCCTCTTTGCGCAAGGGAGCGGCAATGAATCTCACCAAGCGGCAGAAGGAAATTCTCGACTTCATCTCCCGATATCGCGCGGCGCAGGGGATCTCTCCGACCCAGCGCGAGATTCGGGAGGCGTTCGGGCTCTCGTCCTTCGGGACGGTGCAGAAGCACCTGCGCCTGCTGCAGGAGAAGAAGGCCCTGACGCGGGACTGGAACAAGAGCCGGAGCCTCGCGCCCGTCGAGGCCGCGCCTTCGAATACCTCGGTCGTGCTGCTCGGCCAGGTGGCGGCGGGGCATCCGATCGAGCCGTTCCCCGAACGGGACTCGATCGAGGTTCCTCCCTCCCTTCTCGGCAAGGGCGAGCATTTCGTTCTCCAGGTGCGCGGCGATTCGATGGTCGACGACGGCATCCGCGACGGGGACTTCATCGTCGTCGCGCGGCGCGAGAGCGCGGAGAACGGACAGACGGTCGTTGCTCTGGTGCGCGGCGAAGCGACGTTGAAGCGCTTCTACGCCGAAGGCAAGAAGGTGCGCCTGCAGCCGGCCAATCCGGGCATGAAGGCGATCCTCGCCGACGCGCGCGACGTGCGCATTCAGGGCATCGTCACCGGCCTCATCCGGAACTACGCCCGGGCCTGAGCACCCTGCTACAATTGCCCTCCGTCGGGCGACGTACCCAAGTGGTAAGGGAGAGGTCTGCAAAACCTTTATGCGTGGGTTCGATCCCCACCGTCGCCTCCACCTCCTCCCGGATTCCTGCGCCGGAGTGGCGAAATGGGCAGACGCACGGGACTTAAAATCCCGAGATCCGAAAGGGTCGTGCCGGTTCGATCCCGGCCTCCGGCAGTCTCTTCCGGGGGCTCCTGACCGAAGACCCCTCACTCGCCGATCGCGACCCGCGACTCTCCCTGTCCCCTTCGAGGGACAACTGGTTCTCCCAGAGGCCAGAGCGGGAGCATTAAAGTACGGACACCAAACGGAAAGTTGGGGGTATGGTTATCGCAGGCGAAGAGCCTCGAAGGAGACTTTATGAAACCCATCACCAAGAAACTGCTCCGCGCGGCGGTGATCGCGGCCCTCGCGTTCATCACGGCGGGGTCGACGGTGGCGCGCGCCGCCGCCATCGACAACCTCTCCCGGTATTTCGCCGGAACCTACCGCGGCGTCACGCCCGGAAACGACCTCATGCTGCAGATCAATCCGGTGACGATCAACATCGACAATCCGTACGATTACTTCCTGACCATCTCGGGGAAGTTCGAGAAGACGAACATGCGGCAGCAGGGCGTCATTCGGATCGAGCCGCAGGGAGACTCGATCCACCTCGGATTCATCCCCCATTTCAATCCCGGCATCACCGGCGTTTCGCCGCAGGTCGGCCGGTTCACGTCCGACGAGCTGAACTCGGCTTGCGGCGTGTATCTCAAGATCGAAGGCGACGGATTCGCGGGGGAAACCCGGCCGAGCGACTGCGCCCGGGCCCTCCGGGGCACGGCCGGCCGCTCCTGGCGGATCGAGATCGAGCCGAACAGGATCACGCTCAAGGACGTGAAGACCGGGGAAACGCTTCGATTCGAGAAGGGGGACGCGCAGAAGAAGTAGACTCCGGACCATGACCGACGCGTCCGATCGGTGCATGGTCTGCTCCCGGCAACTGGCTCCCAAACCGCTCATTCCGGACGAGCTCGCCGAGTGTCCCCTCTGCCGGCGAGGCTTCTGCGACCGGTGCGCCGTCAAACGCGGAGGGAAGGAATTCTGCGGCTCCCGCTGCGCCGACACGTATTTCTTCGCCGGAGAAGAAGGCGAGGACGAATTTGTCGAAGAGTGAGCCGGCGGCTCCCCGAAGGCCCGCCGGCCGCATTCGCTTCGCGCGCCTCTTCTGGAAGGATCCCAACACCCAGTTCCTCGCGCTCGCCGTGCTCGTGGGGGTGCTCGGGGCCGCCGGCGCGATCGTCTTCCGATCCGTCACGCTCTGGCTGACGATCCACTGCGTCGGGAGCGCCGACGTCGTCTCGGGCGCGAGCCGGCTCCCGTACTGGAGGCGGATCGTGGTCCCGGCGCTCGGGGGCCTCGCGGGCGGCGTGATCGCCCGCCTCTTCGTGCGCACCGGCGGCACGATGGGCATCGCGCAGATCATGGAAGTCGTGGCCGTCGGCCGCCGAACGGTCCGATTCCGGCAGTCGCTCGCGCGCACCGCCTCCTCCGCCGTCGTGATCTCGACCGGGGGATCGGAAGGACGCGAGGGCCCGATCATCCAGATGGCCGCGGCCTTCGCCTCCCTCGTCGCCCGCTGGATCAAGGTGTCTCCGGAGCGCACGCGCGTGCTGGTGGCGTGCGGGATGGCCGCGGGGGTCGCCGGCGCGTACAACACGCCGTTTGCCGCGACGCTCTTCGTGGTCGAGCTCGTGATGGGCTCTTTCACTTTCGCCGTGTTCGGACCCGCGATCGTGTCGGCCTTCGTGTCGGCGCTCCTGACGCGCGCGGTGCTCGGCAACGCTCCGCTCTACCGGGTGACCGCCTTCGAGCTCGGCACGGTCGCACAGACGATGCCCTATCTGGCGCTCGGGCTCCTCGCGGGCCTAGGATCGGTCCTCTTCATGCGGACGATCCGCTTCTCGAAAAAAGCGTTTCAATCGCTCGGCTGGAAGGACGAATGGCGGATGACGATCGGCGGGGCGGGCGTGGGCGCGCTCGCGTTCGGGTTCCCCGAAGTCTGGGGAAACGGCTTCGAGGGGACCAATCACCTCCTGAACGGGCGTCCCCTGCTGTGGTTCTTCGTCGCGATCTTCGCGGCGAAGATCCTGGCGACGGCGCTCACGATCGGGTCCGGCGGCGTCGGCGGCGTGTTCACGCCCGCGCTCATGACGGGCGCGGCGCTCGGCGGCGCGGTGGGAATCGTCGTCACCCGCGTCCTGCCGAGCCTCGCCACGCCGATCTCGGGATACGCCCTCCTCGGCATGGGAGGCCTTCTCGCGGGAACGACCCGGGCGCCGTTCCTCGCGGTCGCGATGATGGTCGAGCTGACCCAGAACGAAGTCCTCGCGCTCCCGATGATGATCGTCGCGCTGCTGGCGATCTCGGGCGCGAAGCTCTTCGAGCGGGAGTCGGTGTACGTCGAGGAGCTCCGCGAGTCCGGGGTCGAATGGAACGAGACCCCCGAGTCCTCGGCTCTGGCCAACGCGCGCGTGCGCGACATCCTTCGCACGGACGTCGAGCTGATCCCCCAGACACTGCCGCTCCCGGACATCATGAAGGCTTTCCTGCAGACGCGCGTGTATTACTTCTTCGTCGGCGACTCCGAAGGACGCCTGCTCGGAGTCATCGACCTCCACGACCTGAAGGACGCGCTCGCCGATCCGGATCTCGCGGACCCGTCGATCGCGAACCTCATCATCGCCGGCGATCTCGTTCGGGAGATCCCGTTCGTCACGCCGGAGGAAAACCTCGCGTCGGTCAACGAGAAGCTCTGGCTCCGGGACCTGGGTTGGCTGCCGGTCGTCGAGTCCGCCGGCACCCGGAAGTTCCTCGGGATGGTGACCCGCCGCGATCTCCTCGGCGCCTTCGACCGCGAGACGCTTCGCAACAGCCATCTCTTCGCGCGGGTTTCGCGCGGCGGCCTCGCCGGCGACCGCGAGGTCGACTATTTCGAGCTTCCCGAAAAGCACCGGATGTCGCAGCTCGACGTGCCCCCGGACCTCGTGGGTGCCACGGTCGGCGAGACGGGACTCCGCACGCGGTACGGCATCACGATTCTCGCGATCAAGCGCCTCGGGCGCGACGGTCTCGAGCGCCGTTTCGTTCCCTCCGCCTCCGACCGGCTCGAACGGGGCGACCGGCTGGTGGTCCTCGCGACGGAGGAGGGCATCGCCCGGTTCGCGAGCCGCGGGTCCCCGACGCGCGACGCCGCTCCGGCGTAAATCCCGAGCGATTCGGCGCGTCGGCGCTCCGCGGACAGGGGAGCGGGAGCCCGACGCTTGACCTGCGATAGCCCCTCGCGTATCGTTCGGCTTCTTTCGCGGGGCTGTAGTTCAGTTTGGTTAGAACGCCGGCCTGTCACGCCGGAGGTCGCGGGTTCGAGCCCCGTCGGCCCCGCCAAGACCTGCTCTCGCAATCCCTGCGAGAGCGCAGGGATTGCGAGAGCAGACGCGTCGGCGCTCCATCGCTTCGCTCAGGAGCCCTCCGCGATCGCGGCTTTGCCGCGATCGTCTTGGCGAGCATCCAACCTGGGGGATGCTTCCCCCAGACCCCCTCTGAAAGATAGCAACAACACGAGACCCTTGGGTGGTTCGACGCGAGCGCTCCGCTTCTCTCACTGCGTTCGAGGCATCGCGCCGCCGCGTCCGAACCCGGGCTTCCTCAAGACCTTCTCGGGAAGGTTCGACTCGGGACTCTGTCATCCCGAGCCCCGTCCGCCTGAGCTCGAGAGCCTCGCGGCAGCGGCAAGGAGTCGGACCTTCTGACGGACATATGGCACAACGGTTGCAGCAGGAAATGGATGAATCGAGGTATGCGATGAAGAAGAGTGTTTTGTTGGTGATCCTGGCGGCGGTGGCCATTTCGCTCGTTCCGCCGCGCGCGGCGAAGGCGGACGTCAACGTCAGCGTTTCCTTCTTTTACGATGAGCTTTCTCCCTATGGCCGGTGGTCCGACGTGGGCTCCTACGGGACCTGCTGGATTCCGGGAGGCGTGGATGCCGGCTGGCAGCCTTACACCGATGGCGAGTGGATCTACACGGACTACGGATGGACCTGGGTTTCCAACGACCGTTGGGGCGGTGATCCCTACCACTACGGCACCTGGGTATACGAGCCTCCCTACGGGTGGGTCTGGGTGCCGGGCACGGTGTGGGCGCCGGCGTGGGTGACATGGTCGTACAGCGATTCGTACGTCGGTTGGGCGCCCATTCCCCCGTCGTTTGCCATCTCCTTCGGCGGCTATTCCGGGCGCCCGATCGTCGTCTCGCAGACGCACTACGTGTTCGTCCCCATCAATCGTTTCGCGGGAACCCGGATCTCGACCGTCCGGATGCCCGTTCAACAGAACTCGACCTATCTCCGACAGAGCCGGGGCGTGACGTCCTACTCGGTCTCGCGCGGCGTGCTCGTCAATCGCGGCCCCTCGGTTCAGCGGATCGAGTCGGCGGCGCACATGCGGATTCCCCGCGCCAGCATCGATCAGGCGAAATCGCGGCCGCGGCAGATCTCGGCCGGTGGAGTCGCGCGGGGTCGGAAGTTCACGGCGGTCTCGCCCGCGCCCGTGCGCGCGCGGGAGTTGAAAGGGAAGATGGCCGGAAACGCCGGATCGGCCCCGAGCGACCATGGGCGCAGCGCTGCCACCGCTCCCCGCGGGGGACGCGAAGCGGGAACCGCCCCGCGCACCGAAACGGCGCCGCAGCACGGCCGCGGGGCCCATTCTTCTCCGCCCGGACAGGGCCGCCGGGAAGAGAGGGCGAAGCCGGAACCTCGGGGGCGAAGCGAAGCGGGGCCGAAGCACGGCAACCAAAATCCGGCGCCGGGTCGATCCGATCGCCGGCGCGATGCCACCCCGCCTCCCGCTCCTCCGCCTCCGCCTCCCGCGCGCGTCCAGCACGAGGCCCCTCCTCCTGCGGTTCGGGAAAGACGGCCGGAGCCGGCGCGCACCCCGGAGGCCCACGGCCCCGGGCGCGGCGCGCCCGACAAGCCGAAGGCGGAGCGCGTGCCGCCGGGCCATGGACCGGATCACGGGCGACCGGCCCGGACGGAGAAGCCGAAGGACGACGGCAACCCGCACCGGTCCGGCGCGTAGGGGCGCGGGAGTCGCCCGCGGGCGGGAAGGGAAACGGCGTTCGTGGTCGCAGATCGACGCGGGAAGGCGGCGACCGCGCCAGGTCTGGCTCTCCGGCGGAGCATTGAATTCCGGTTTCGGACTCGATCGGCGAGGGGCGAGGCTCGTCCCGGCCCGGAAGTTCCGGGACGGGCTTTCCCTGCCAGGATCGGCCGTCCATGAGCCGATCCGGCTCTGAGGCGGAAGCCTCCCCGGACACCCTCCGGCTGGGCGAGAGCGAGGAACACTTTCGACAGCTCGTCGACGGGGTCGAGGACTACGCGATCTACCTGATCGATCCGCGCGGAAGGATCCTCAGCTGGAACAAGGGCGCCGAGAAGATCAAGCAATATTCGAGCGCGGAAGTCATCGGGAAGAGCTTCTCCATCTTCTATCCGCCGGAAGCGCTCGCGAAGAAGTGGCCCGAGCACGAGCTCGAGGTCGCCGCGGCCGAAGGGCGATTCGAAGACGAGGGGTGGAGGATCCGGAAGGACGGGTCGCGCATCTGGACGAACGTGGTCATCACGGCGCGCCGCGCGGAGGACGGATCGCTCCTCGGATTCCTCAAGATCACGCGCGACCTCACCGAAAGGCGCGAGGCCGAGGAGCGCCTCCGGCAGAGCGAAGAACGGTTCCGCCTGCTGGTCGAACAGGTCCGCGACTATGCGATTTTCATGCTGGATCCGTCCGGGGTCATCGTGAGCTGGAACGCGGGCGCCGAGCGGATCAAGGGATATTCGGCGAAGGAGATCATCGGCCGCCACTTTTCGATCTTCTACGCCGAGGACGATCTGGCGGACGGAAAGCCCGCGCGGGAGCTTCGCGAAGCGCTTCGCAACGGCGCGATCGAGGACGAGGGATGGCGGCTGCGAAAAGACGGGAGCCGGTTCTGGGGCAACGTCGTGATCACGGCGCTCTACAACCGCGACGGCAGCCACCGGGGTTTTGCCAAGGTGACCCGCGACATGACGGAGCGGCGGAGGATTCAGGAGCTCCAGGACGCCGATCGCCAGAAGAACGAGTTCCTGTCTCTTCTCGCCCACGAGCTCCGCAACCCGCTCGCCCCCATCCGCACGGCCCTCCACGTCATGGGGCAGCCGCATGCCGGAGCGGCGGGAGCCGCCCGGGCCCAGACGATCGCGGAACGCCAGGTCGAGCACATGTCCCGATTGCTCGACGATCTCCTGGACGTCTCGCGCGCGAGCCAGGGAAGGATGGAGCTGCGCCGGGAGGCCCTCGATCTGCGGGCCGCGGTCACCCGGACGGTGGACGCGGTGCGGCCGATGCTCACCGCCAAATCCCAGTCGATCACGGTCGACCTCGGCCCGAATCCCCTTCCCGTCTTCGCCGATCCCACCCGGATCGAGCAGATCGTCATGAATCTCCTGAGCAACGCGATGAAATACACGAACGACGGCGGGCACATCGGCGTCGCGACGCGCGCGGACGGCGACGAGGTGGAGCTCGTCGTGCACGACGACGGCGTGGGCATCCGGTCCGACCTCCTCCCGCGCATCTTCGATCTCTTCGTCCAGGGGGAAAGACGCGTCGATCGCGCCGTCGGGGGCGTTGGCGTGGGGTTGACCCTCGTGAAGAGGCTCGTTCAGCTGCACGGCGGCACGGTCGAAGCGCGGAGCGAGGGTCCCGGGCGAGGAAGTGTCTTCGTCCTGCGTCTCCCGGCGTCCGAGTCCGCCGTTCTCCCCCTGGAGCCGGCGCCCGCCCGCCCGTCCGCGCGGGCCGCCCGTTCGCTGCGGGTGCTCGTCGTCGACGACAACGTGGATGCCGCCGACAGCCTGATGATGATGGCCGACATCCTGGGGTTCCCAGCGCGTGTCGCATACGACGGCGCCGCCGCGTTGCGCGTGGCGGCCGAGTTCCGTCCCCATCTCGTCTTTCTCGACATCGGGATGCCCGAAATGGACGGTTACGAGGTGGCGCGGCGCCTGCGCGAGACTCCCGAAGCGCGCGACACGTTTCTCGTGGCGCTCACGGGATGGGGGGAGTCCTCGGATCGGAAGCGATCGGAGGACGCCGGGTTCGGCGAGCATCTCGTCAAGCCGGCAAACCCCGCGGAGCTCGAGCGCATCCTGTTCGAGCGCGAACACGCCGGCTCCCGGGTCTCCCCGGCCTGAGTGTTGCCCAAACAGGGAACGGGGTTCGGGGGATACCACCCCCGGATGGGATGCGCGCCCAGGCTATCGCGGCATCGCCGCAAGCAGGTTTGGGCGGTGAGGGACTCGAACCCCCGACATCCTGCGTGTAAAGCAGGCGCTCTACCAGCTGAGCTAACCGCCCTCGCGTTGTAATCGTACCGCGAGCTCCCACGACGATCACGACCGGTTCACCGCAGGAGGGCCGTGCTCTGGCTCCTCGAGCTCCGAGAGCGTCGCGAAACCGATCCCCCACTCGGGCTTCCTGGAAAGTCTCGCGTGGGGCGCCGGAGCGGTCGAGGGCAGACAAGGCCGCGAGCGAAGCGAGCCGCCGAATAACCTCTCCCCACGGGAGAGGATGCCGCGTACCCGCGGCAGGTGTCGCCGATCGTCGGCCGACCCGAGCCGCGGAGGTTGTATCCAGCGCGCGACATTTGTCGCAGCCGCGAAGCGGCCGGCGCGGTAGCGACGAGCGCGCCGATCGCCGCGCCCGCAGGGCGCGAGCACATCGCAGATAGTCTCGCCGCAGGGTATTCAGCGCGATCCTTCGGAAGAAGGATCCGCCGCGAAGCGGCGAGGCCCGAACGCGCCGGGCGCGTCAATCGTCGCGCCTGGAGGGCGCGAGCTACCCAGCGGAGGAGGATCGCGTCGTGGGAGGCCGAGCGGTTCCAGCGGAGCGCGGCGCTCGGCCGACGGTATGCTATTCTCCGCGCTCGATGGCGAAAAGCGATCCGGACGCCGTGCTCCTCTGCGCGGACCTGTCCGGCGACGCCTCGATCACGATTCCGCCCCCCGCCCCGGTCCCGACCGTCTTTGACGCAACGGAATGAACTCCGCGACCTTTCTGATCCTCTTTGCGGTCGGAGCCGCTCTCGTCGGAGGATTCCTCTTTCGCGCAATCCGGAGGAGAACTTTCGAGCCGGACGCGTTTCCGACCGAAACGCGCAGGACCGCGGCGATCGGGCTGCTCGTCGCCGTCCTCCTGCTCTGCGTGGTCTCGCCTTTCGCCTCGGGCCTTTCGGGGCGCCCCGCGGAGCCGAAGAACATTTCCCCCGTCTCGGCCTTCGCGCTCCACGGCATTTTCCTGCTCTTCCTGGTCGCCTGGTGGGCGCTCTCCGGAAGGAAGCCGCTCCTCGATTTCCTGTCGATCCGAACCGACCGCCCGGTCCGGCTGATGGCCGTGGGATTTCCGATCGCGGCGTTCGCCTGGGGAGTCTCGCTCTGCGGGATGATCGCGATCCAATGGGCGGCGTCGTTGCTGGGGCCGGGAAACGCGGTGCGGCCCCAGATCTCGCCGATCATTCCGTGGATCGTCGCCCTTCCCGTGGCGTTCAAGGTCGCGATCGTGGTCTCCGCGATGGTCTTCGAGGAGGCGTTCTTCCGCTCGTTCCTGCAGCCGCGCATCGGGGCGATCGGGGCCACGCTCTTCTTCACGCTCGCCCACGGCGTCTACGGCCAGCCGGCCATGCTCGTCGGAATCTTCATTCTCTCCTCCGTCCTGGCGCTGACCTTCGAGCTCTACCACAACGCGCTGCCGGGCATGATCGCCCACGGGGCGTTCGACGCGTTCGAGCTGTTCATCCTGATTCCGTTCGCGCTGAAGCTGGTCGGCTGAGTCCCGGCGCCGGGGGGCCGGATTCCGGTCGCGGGGAAGGGGTCAGAGGGGCGGTTTCTCGAAACCGGTGAACACGACGACCTCTTCGCCGCGCACCGCCCCCGACGAACCGGGAGAGGATTTCTTCCAGGCGTCGAGGAGTCGGAGCGCCGCCGCCGGGTCGGCCGCCCGGAAGCGCGCGGCGTAGGCCGTTCGATTCGCCCCCTGGAAGAAGAGAATGCGGTCCGCCCGCCACCCGGCGGCGACCGAATCGGCGTCCGCCACTCCGGCTTTCCGGAAAAGGAACCGCAGCGTCCATTCCCCCAGAGAGTCGGAATAGAGAAATTTCATACCGGGCGGCGGATCGACGGCGGAATCTCCCAGTCGGAGAGAGGCGGGAGGAGTCCGCGGCCGTCCCGGATGCAGGATCTCGGCCGACGTCGCGGGAGGAGAGCTCCAGGCGGCATCGATCGCCTTCCAGCCGCCCTGTTTCTTCCTCTCCCGGACGTAGGCGGTCCCCTCGCTGTAGGGGAAGAAGAGCTGCTCGGAGAAAAACGCCGGCACCCCGCGGGTGGAGTCGGGATCGAGATCGGCGAGCGAGGCGGTCAGGAGCGGCGCGAGCATCGCCTCGACCCCTTCCTCGGCTCCCGGGAGATCCTTGACGGCGCTCTCGACCATCACTTCCGTCGCCTCGCCCTCGAGGAGGGCTTCCAGGGCGAGCGACGCGTCGCCGTCGCTCCGCAGATCCCGAAGGCGGCGGTCGAGGGACAGATGCTGGTCCTGGAGCGCATGGGTGAGCTCGTGGGTGAACACCAGGGATTCCTCGATTCCGGAGAAGCTGCCCGCCTTTTCCTTCGCCGTCGCCGAGACGAAGAATTTCCCCTCGGCGGGGTCGTAGAAAGCGAGGACCTGGCCGCCGTAGAAATCGAGCAGGCGGTCCCGCAGTCCCGGAAGATCGGCGGGCGCGATGGCGCCGATCGCGGCGAGCGAGCGGAAATAGTCCTCGAGCCCGACCACGAGCCCCTCCTGGAGCTTCTGGGCCAGGAGCTTGCGGAGCTTCGGCCCGTCCACGGTTTCGGCCGGGACGCTTCGGGTGAAGGACCGGCCGCGGACGGCTTCCACGGCCTTCCGGGCTTCCGTGAGGCGATCCTCGAGGCCGGCCGGGGAGGCTTCCCGGATGCCCAGCAGCGCCGTCCCGAGGGCGAGGGCGATCCATCGGGCCGGCTTCCGCATCTTGCCGCATTCTCGCATATCAGGTATCTTTTCAGCGACTTCACCGCGATGAAAACGAAACACGTGGCTCCCGTGACGCTCTCGATTGCGAGCTCGTTCGACAACATCGAGCTCGCGCAGTTCGTTTGCGACTACGTTCTCCGCCCGTGGAGCCTGTCGGCGGACACGACGCACGCGATCTCGATGGCCCTGCGGGAGGGCATCGCCAACGCGATCAAGCACGGAAACGGCGGTGACGCCCAGAAGCGCGTTTCTCTCACTCTCCAGGTCGAAGGCGACGTCTTCCGGATGTCCATCGGCGACGAGGGACGCGGTTTCGAGCCGGAGAACGTCGCCGATCCCCTCGCTCCGGAGAACCGTTTGAAGACCTCGGGGCGGGGCATTTTCTACATGAAAACGTTCATGGACGATGTGCGATACGATTTCTCGCTCGGCGGCACGCAGGTCGTGCTCGAAAAGAAGCTCGTGGCCGAGGAGCCAGAATAGGAGGAAATCGATCCATGAAGGCGAATGTCCGCGACTCCGGCAACGTTTCCATCATCGAGCTGAAGGGCAAGATCACCATCGGCTCGGGCGACATCCAGCTCCGCGACACGATCAGCAGGCTCCTGGACGTGGGGAAGAAAGAAATCCTGATCAACCTGAAGGACGTCACCTCGATCGACTCGTCGGGGATCGGCGAGCTCGTCGGGTGCTACACGACGGTCACCAACAAGGGGGGCCGTCTCCGTCTCCTGCACCTCCCCCCGAAGATCCAGGACGTGCTGACCGTCACCCAGCTCATCACCGTCTTCGACGTCTACGAGAACGAGCCCGAGGCCGTGGCCAGCTTTGGCAGTTGACCCTTCGCCCCGAATCTGACGGCTCTTTCGCGGGTTTTTCCGAGCGACACATCGGGCCGCTCCAGGAGCGGCTCTCGGCCGCGGTCCCGGCCGACGAATCGCGGCTGGCCGCGGCCATGCGCGGGGCCCTGCTTTCGCCGGGAAAGCGGATCCGGGCCCTGGTTGCCGTCGCGGCCGGCATGCTTTTCCGGGGAGACGTCGACTCCCTGCTCGACGTCGGGACGGCCGTCGAGGCCGTCCACGCCGCGTCGCTCATCTTCGACGACCTTCCCTCGATGGACGACGGCACGCTGCGCCGCGGACAGCCGGCGCTCCATCTCCAGTTCGGCGAGTCGACCGCGATCCTCGCGGCCGTCGCGCTGATCAACCGCGCCTTCGAGATCCTGTCCACGAGCGCGCGCCTTCCGGAGCGCACGCGCGCCCGGCTCGTCGCGGAGCTCGCGCGCGCGTCCGGCGAGCCGGGTTCCTGCCGCGGCCAGTTCGCCGATCTCGCGGCCGACCCGCGGCGCGCGACGCTCGACGAGCTCGAGAGGATTCACGCCCTGAAGACCGGCGAGCTCTTCGTCGCTGCGGCGCGGGGAGGAGCGATCGCCGCGCGCGCGTCCGACGAGGAGATCGCGGCGATGACGCGGTACGCGAAGAATCTCGGCCTCGCCTTCCAGATCGTGGACGATCTGCTCGAAACGCCGGACGCCGCGGAGCGGACCGGAAAGAAGGCCCACGGAGACGGGCATCGCGCGAACTTCGCGAAGATCCTCGGCCGCGCCACGGCGGCCGCGATCGCCGGAGAGCTGACGGAAGCGGCCGCCTCGTCGGTCGCGTCACTCGGGCCCCGCGCCCGGCCGCTCGCGGATCTCGCCTTCGTTCTCCGGGACCGCCGCGCGTGACGGACGAGAGTCCGAGTCTCGAGGAGGTCCGCGCGCGGCTCCGGATGCAGGGGTACCTCGACTCCGGAATGGAGCGGGCGATCTTCACCGCTCCCCGGGCTTCGGGAGCGATCTTGCCGTCGGCGGTAACGGGGGCCCTCGCCTGCGCGATCGCCTCCGCGGGCGCCGTCGCCGCCCGGGGAGGCGCGTCGCCCGCGCTCGGGGTCGCCGCCGTCGCGGTGGTGCTTTTCGCCCTGGAGCTTCCCCTCGCGCTCGTCGCAGGGGGCGTTTTCCTGCTGATCGCCCGGCTCGGGCGCGCTCCTTCGCGGCCGGCGCGCTCTTCGTTTTTCGCCGGTATCGCGGCGGCGCTCCTGGTTTTCGGCCTTTTCGTCGCCGGGCTGCGATCCGTTCCGGAGGGTCCGGGTAGCCACCCCGTCGCCGCGCTGCTCGCCGTCACGGTGGCCGCGTTCTATTTCGCCCGGGCGGCGCGCGCGACGACCCTTTCCCTCGCGCTTCGGCGTCACGTGCCCCTCCCGGGCCGCCTCGGGCGCCGCGGATCGGCCGCGGTGCTCGCGCTGACGCTCGCATTCCTTTCGCTCTACGCCCTCCGGAGGCGCCCGGGGCAGGCCTTTCCCGCGCTCACCATCGCTCCCCGAGAGGGAGAGCTGGTCGTCGTCGGTCTGGACGGCGTCACGCCGGAATCTCTCGCTCTGCTCGTGCCGGAAGCGCCGATCGTGACCTGGCGGCGCCCGCCCGCGCCGCCGCCGGAGGCGTGGACGACGATCGCCACGGGCGTGACCCGGGCGCGCCACGGTGTCGCGGCGTACGAGCGCGTCTCGCTCTTCGGTTCGATCGCCCTCTCTCCGCCCGCGGGAACCGCCTGGAGCTTCCGTGGCCCTCTCCGCTGGCTGGGCGCGGCGGGGCGCCTGCCGGTGTCGGGCGCTCAGCGCCGCGCGTATGCCTTCTGGGAGATCGCTGCCCGCGCCGGGGTTCCGACCGTTGCCGTGAACTGGTGGGCTTCCGAGAGCGTTCCAGGAGCCCGTGTCGTCGAGAACCGGGACGTGGCCCGGCGCGCCCGCTCCGGAGAGGAGGACGACGCCGAAGCGATCGCGGCCTTTCGCCGCCTTCGCGAGGCGACGTCTCCGCGTCTTTCGGCGCTCTATCTCCCGGGCGCCGATATCGACGGCGGCCCGGTGTCGAAGGCGGCCCGTTCGTGGCTCGACGCCGAGATCGCCCGGGCGCGGACGGGTGCCGAGTCGTTGTGGGTGATCGCGGATGCGGGGCGAAGCGGACGTGCCGGCGGCTGGGCCCTCATCGACCGCGAATCGCGCGCCGGAGCGGCGACCGCCCGACCCGAGGACGTGGCGCCGACGGCGATTTCCCGACTGGGACTTCCGGCGGCGCGGGATCTCGCCGGGGAACCGCTCTTCGCCCTGTTCCGGAAGGGTGCGCTCGAAACCGCCTCCGTTCCGGCGTATGGCGACCGGCTCGCGTCGCCGGCGGCGACCCCGACCGAGACCGGCCGCGAGTATCTGGAGAAGTTGAAGTCGCTGGGCTACCTGCAATGATCATTCGAAGGAGAAGCGAGCGATGAAGGCCGTGTATTTCGAGCAGCACGGGGGCCCGGAGGTCCTGCGGGTCGGGGAGCGTCCGAAACCCGAGGCGGGCCCGGGAGAGGTTCGCGTGAAGATCCGGACCGCCGCCTTGAACCATCTCGACATCTTCGTCCGGAACGGGCTCGAGAACGTGCGGATCGCCCTTCCCCAGATTCCGGGCGGGGACGGCGCGGGGGAAATCGACGCCGTCGGCCCGGGCGTTGAGGGATGGGCCGCCGGCGACCGGGTTCTCATCCAGCCGGGACTCTTCTGCGGAAAGTGCGAATTCTGCCTCGGGGGAGAGCAGAGCCTCTGCATCCGTTACCGCCTCCTCGGGGAGCACGCGCCGGGGACCCTCGCGGAATTCGCGGTCGTCCCCGCGCGGAACGTCTTCCGGGTCCCCGAGTCCCTGTCGTTCGAGGAGGCGGCGGCCTTCCCGCTCGCCTACCAGACCGCCTGGCGCATGATCGTGACCCGGGCGGCGGTGAGGCCGGGACAGACGGTGCTGATCCACGGCATCGGGGGAGGGGTGGCCTGGGCGGCTTTCGAAATCGCCCGGCTCGCGGGGGCGATCGTTTTCGCGACCTCTTCGAGCCCCGAAAAGCTCGAAACGGCGCGCCAGGCCGGCGCGGCGGAGGCCTGGAGCTCCCGGGAAGACGTCTCGCGCCGGGTCCTCGAGGCGACCGGCAAGAGGGGCTGCGACGTCGTCGTCGACACGGTGGGGGAAGCGACCTGGATGATATCGTTGCGCTCGGCGGCCAAGGGCGGAAGGATCGTGACCTGCGGCGCCACTTCCGGTCCTAACCCTCCGGAAGAGCTGCGTTTGATATTCTGGAAGCAGCTTTCGATCCTCGGTTCGACGATGGCCAATGACAGCGAGTTCCGGGCCCTCCTGTCGGCGGTTTTTTCGGGCCGCCTGAAGCCTCGCATCGACTCGGTTTTTCGCCTGGATGACGCTCCCGCCGCCTTCGAAAGGATGGAATCGGGGAAGCAGCACGGAAAAATCGTCCTCGTCCCCTGAAAGGAAACGCATGCGGATCCCGCTCTCCCGAGCCCACGTGACGGCAGAAATGAAGACGGCGGTCCTGGCGGCCATCGACTCCGGCCGGTTCATCCTGGGCCCGGAAACCCGCGCTTTCGAGGAAGAGTTCGCCGCCGCCATCGGGACCACGCACGCGGTCGCGGTCGGGAACGGGACGGCCGCCATCCAGCTGACGCTCCTCGCGCTCGGCGTCGGGCCCGGCCAGGAGGTCCTGGTTCCCGCGCACACGGCGTTTCCCACCGTCGAAGCGGTTTTCGAGACCGGCGCGACTCCGGTCTTCGTGGACATCGACTCGACCTACACGGTTTCCCCGGCCGATCTCGAGGCGAAGATCACCCCGCGCACGGTCGGGATGATCCCGGTCAATCTCTACGGTCACCCGGTGGACGTCGCCGCGATGCGGCGGATCGCGGACGCGCGGGGTCTCTTCTGGATCGAGGACACCTGCCAGTCGCACGGCGCGAAATCCGGAGGCCGCACGATCGGTTCGTTCGGCGACGCGGGCGCGTTTTCGTTCTACCCGTCGAAGAACCTCACCGTCTTCGGCGACGGGGGGATGGTCACGACGAACCGGGACGACCTCGTCCGGAAGATCCGGCAGCTCCGGGATCACGGGCGGAGCGACAAGTACACGCACGAAGTCGTCGGTTACAACATGCGGTTCAACGAGATCCAGGCCGCGGTCGGCCGGATCCAGCTCCGCCATCTCGGCCAGTACGCGCGGCGCCGGCGGGAGCTCGCCCGCGGATACACGGAGGGGCTTCGCGGCGTCGTCCAGACGCCCCCCGAGCCTCGGGACGGAGAGGCGGTCTTCCACCTCTACGTGATCCAGACGGACCGCCGCGACGCGCTCGCGGACCATCTCAAAGAGCACGGGATCGAAACGGGCGTTCACTACCCGCTGCCGAATCACCGGCAGCCGGCGACGCTCGGGAGGATCTCGCCTCCGCCGCCGGCTCTGCCCGAGACCGAGCGGATCGTCCCGCGAATCCTCTCGCTCCCCATGTTCTACGAGCTCTCCGACGGGGAACGGGATGAGGTCGTCGGGCGCGTCCGGGAGTTCTTCGGGAAAGCATGACTCCGCTTTCGATCCTCCAGGTGCTCGAGAAGGGACATTTCAACACCGGCTCGGTCGTGCAGATGTTCCAGCTCGCGCAGAACCTGCGGCGGCGCGGGCATCGCGTGGCGGTCGTGTCGCGCGGCGAAGGGCAGATCCGCGAACGATGCGCCGAAGCGGGAGTCGATTTCATCGCGTTGCCCATGAAGAACGAGTTCGATCTCGCCTCCGCGCTCAGGCTCGCGCGCATCTATCGCGAGCGGGCCGTGGACGTCGTGCACGTCCACAAGGGGATCGCGCACTCGATCGCGCTCGAGGCGACCTTCCTCGGGGGCCGCCGGCCGGCGATCGTCGTGAATCGCGGCGTCTCCTTTCCGCTCGACGTCTTCAACCGCCTGAAGTTTCACGTGCGCCTGGGGGCCGTGGTGACGGTCTGCGAGGACATCAAGAAGGTCATCGTCCGCTCCGGGAACCTTCGCCCGGAGCAGGTCCGCGTGATCTACGCGGGCGTCGATCTCTCGGTCTTCGACCCGGAAAAGCTCGACCGCGAGACCGTGCGCCGCGAGCTCGGCGTGGACCCCGGGGAGTTTCTCGTCGTGCAGGTCGGCGCGCGGGAATGGAAGGGCTGGCGCCACCTCGTCGAGGCGACGGCGATCGCTCGCGCGAAGGCGCCGAACGTCCGGACGGCGATCGTCGCCTGCAAGAACGAGGAGCAGAAGAAGGAAGTCTCGGCGTTCGCCGCGCAGCACGGCGTCGAGGAGGCGGTGATTCCGGTCGGTTTCCGCTACGACATGCCGAACGTACTGATGGCCGCCGACGCCGTCGTCGATCTCTCGTACGAGGGGCTCGGCGTGACCGGCACGATTCGCGAAGGGATGGCGCTCGAAAAACCGGTCGTCGCTTCCGACGCCGGCGGGAATCCCGAGCTCGTCGTCCACGGGCAGTCGGGGATCCTGGTGCCGATCAAGGATCCCGCGGCCGCGGCCGAGGCGATCGTCCACCTCGCGACCCGGCCCGAGGAAGCTTCCCGGCTGGCGCGGGCCGGACGCGCGCGCGTCCGCGAGGGGTTCTCCTCCGAGGTGCGCCTCGACCGGATCGAATCGCTCTACCGGGAGTTCGCGTCGTGAGCCCCGCCGGGAGGGCATCGCTGCTCCGCGATCTGCCCGAGGCCGAGCGGCCCCGCGAGCGGCTGGAGCGCCTCGGGGCATCGTCGCTCCTCGACCACGAGCTCCTCGCGATCCTGCTCCGCACCGGCAAGAAGGGGGAGAGCGCGCTCGAGCTCGCCCGGGACGTCCTGAAGCAGGCGGGGGGTATCGGCCGCCTCTCGACCCTTTCGGTCGGCCAGCTCGTCAAGGGCTGCCGCCTGGGCCGTGTCCAGGCCGTCACGCTCGCGGCGGCGCTCGAGCTCGCGGCGCGCGTGAAGACCGGGGAGCTCGGCAGGGAAAAGTTCTCCCATCCCGGCCGCGTGGCCGAATATCTCGAGCGCACGCACGGACGCAAGAACCAGGAGTCGACCGGCGTCCTGCTCCTCGACGCGAAGCACCGGCTCGTGCGGGATTGCGAATGCTACCGGGGGACGATCGACCGCGCGGTCGTCGAACCGCGCGAGATCCTGAAGCGCGCGCTGCTCGAGGACGCCCCGGCGATGATCCTGTACCACAACCATCCCTCGGGCGACGCCACGCCCTCGCCCGATGACCTCGAATTCACCCGGCGCCTCCAGAAGGCGGCCGAGATCGTCGGCGTGCGCCTCCTCGATCATGTCGTGGTCGGCCGCGAAGGGAGCGTCTCGCTCCGGGAGCGGGGGTGTCTGTGAAGAAGTTCTACGTCACGACCCCGATCTACTACGTCAACGACCTTCCCCACATCGGGCACCTCTACACCACGATGGTCGCCGACACGATCGCCCGTTACCGGCGGTCGCTCGGCGACGACGTGCGGTTCCTGACGGGCACGGACGAACACGGCCAGAAGATCGAGCGCGCAGCCACGGCGCAGGGCATGCCCCCCAGGGCGCTGGCGGACCGGGTCGTCGCGCGTTATCACGACTGGTGGAAGACCCTCTCGATCACCCACGACGATTTCATCCGGACGACGGAAGAGCGGCATGCCCGGGGCGTCGTCGAGCTGATCCGCCGGATCGAGGCTTCGGGCGATCTCTATACCGCCCGCCACGAGGGGTGGTATTGCACGGCCTGCGAGACCTACTACACGGAGAAGGAGCTCCTCCCGGGGAACCGCTGCCCGGACCACGGGACCGAGTGCTCCTGGCAGGCCGAAGAGAACGTCTTTTTCCGGCTCTCGAAATACCAGCAACCCCTCCTCGACTTCTACCGGGATCATCCCGGGTTCGTGGTTCCGGCGTCGCGATTCCACGAGGTGACGTCGTTCGTCGAAGGGGGCCTTCGCGACCTCTCCGTCTCGCGCACGAACCTCACCTGGGGAATTCCTTTTCCGGGCCGGCCCGGCCACGTCGTTTACGTCTGGCTCGACGCGCTCGCGAACTACATCACGGCGCTCGGCTTCGGGGGCGACGACGATTCGCTCTACCGGAAGTACTGGGAAGATCCCGCGGGCGAACGCGTCCATCTCGTGGGGAAGGACATCCTGCGGTTCCATGCCGTGTACTGGCCCGCGTTCCTGCTCTCGGCGGGTCTTCCGCTCCCGTCCCGCGTGGCCGCCCACGGCTGGTGGCTGAGGGACGAGAAGAAGATGTCGAAATCGACCGGCAACGTCGTCCGGCCCGACGCGCTCGTCGCCGCGTTCGGTCCCGACGCGCTGCGGTATTTCCTGCTCCGCGAGATGGTCTTCGGCGCCGACGCCAGCTTCTCCGACGAGGCCTTTCTCGAGCGGTACAACGCCGACCTCGCCAACGGGCTCGGCAACGCGGTCTCCCGCGTCGTCCGGCTCTGCGTCAACGCCTACGGCGCGACGCCCCCTGTTCCGTGCGACGAGAACGAGATCCGCGCCGCGGCCGAGCCCGCGCTGGGCGCCTACCGCGAGGCGTTCGAGCGATTCGAGTTTTCGCGCGGCCTCGAGGCGATCGCGGGGATCCTGAAGCAGGTCGACGGGTACGTCGCGGCTCGGCAACCCTGGAAGATGGCTTCCGAGGAAGGCAAGCCGGAGTCGCTCGCGCGGATTCTCTACGCGGCGGCCGAAGGAACGCGTCTCGCGGCGGCGGCGCTTTCCCCCGTTCTCCCGGCGAGCGCGCCGAAGGCCCTCGCCGCGCTGGGCGCTCCCGACGAGACGCGCCTCACCTGGGGCGCGCTCCCCGCGAACCGGCCTCTGGCGCCCGCCGTCCCGCTCTTCCCCCGGATCGATGCCCGAAAGTTTTTCGAGCAAGGAGGCTCCCCGATGTCCGAATCGACCGCCGCGCCGGCGGCCTCTGCCGAAGCTCCGCGCATCACGATCGAGGAATTCCAGAAAATCGAGCTGCGCACCGCGAGGATCGTCGCCGCGGAGCCGGTGCCGAAGTCGAAGAAGCTGATGCGCCTCGACGTCGACCTCGGAACGGAGAAGCGCCAGATCGTGGCCGGGATCGCCGCGCGTTACTCCGCGGAAAGCCTGGTGGGGAGGACCGTCGTCATCGTCGCGAACCTGCAGCCCGCGCGCCTCATGGGACTCGAGTCGAACGGCATGGTGCTCGCGGCGTCGCTGCCGGAAACGGGGGAGCCCGTGATCCTGATGCCCGAGGCGGACGTCCCTCCCGGGTCCCGGGTGAAGTGAGACTTCGGCCGACATGCTCTGCGACTCCCACGGCCACCTGCAGATGCTTCCCGACGTCGAGATCCGGGACGCCATCGCGCGCGCCCGGGACGCGGGCGTGGGGAGGATCCTGGTGCCCGGAACGACCGTCGCGGACTCCCGGCGGGCGGTCGAGGTCGCCGAAGCCCACGACGGTATCCTCGCGGCGGTCGGGGTGCATCCCCACGAGGCGAAGGACTTCGACGCGGATCGCGACCTCCGCGTCTTCGAGGAGCTCCTGGCTTCGCCGAAGGCGGTCGCGATCGGCGAGATCGGCCTCGATTTCCACTACGACCATTCGCCGCGCGACGTCCAGCTCGCGGCTTTCGACGTCCAGCTCGATTTCGCGGCCCGCCGGGCGCTCCCCGTCCTGATCCACAACCGGGAGAGCGGCGCGGAGATCCTGGAGGCGCTGGGAAGGCGGCCTGTTCGTCCCGATCCGGGGCTGTATCACTCGTTCACTGAGAGCGCGGACTACGGCCGCCGGGCCATCGCGCTCGGCTTCCGCATTTCCTTTTCCGGGATGTTGACGTTCAAGGCGGCCGAGAACATTCGCGCCGCCGCCCGGGACCTCCCGCTTGCCGCGATGCTCGTCGAGACCGATGCGCCGTTCCTCGCCCCCGAGCCGCATCGCGGCAAGCGCTGCGAACCCGCGTTCGTGATCGAGACCGCGAGACGGCTCGCGGCGGTCAAGGACGTCGCGCTCGCCGAGGTCGAAGCCGCGACGACCGCGAATTTCGACGCCCTTTTCGGAAGGGGCCGGCCGTGAGCGAGGCGAAGCGCGAAAGCGACGGCCTCTATCGCCCGGTGTTCGAGAAGAACCGGGCGGTCCAGCTCCTGATCGATCCGGCGACGGGCGCGATCGTCGACGCGAACCCCGCCGCGACGGAGTTCTACGGGTACACCCTCGAGCAGCTGCGGGCGCTGCGCATCAGCCACCTGAACATGCTTTCGGAGGCCGAGGTCAAGGCCGAGATGCGGCGCGCGTCCACGGCGGAGCGCGGATCGTTCCGGTTCCGGCACCGGCTCTCGTCGGGCGAAGTGCGCGACGTCGAGGTGCATTCGAGCCCGGTCGAAGTGGAGGGGCGCAGCCTCCTCTATTCGATCGTTCACGACACGACGGACCGGGCGCGCGCGGAGGAGCGCCTCCGGGAGAGCGAGGCACGATTCCGGCTCTTCGCGGAACAGTCGCACGACCTGATCGCCCTCGTCGATCACGAGGGCCGCCTGCTGTACGCCTCTCCCTCGCACGCGCGGGTGCTCGGCTACCCGCCGGAGGCCCTGGTCGGCACGCGGGCGTTCGATCTCATCCATCCCGACGACCTGCCGGCGCAGCAGGCCGCGTTTCGCGAGCGCCTGGCGACGGGGCGGTCGACCGCGGCCGTCCAACGGCTCCGCCACCAGAACGGCGAGTGGATCTGGGTGGAGAGCATCGGCGTTCCGATCCCCTCCGAAAAGGGGACGGCTCCCACGATCCTCGTGACCGGCCGGGACGTGAGCGAGCGAAATCGCGCCGACGCGACTCTCCGGGAAGCGGAGGAGAAATACCGCACCCTCGTCGAGGGCTCTCTCGCGGGGGTGTACATCGTCCAGGACGAGCGGTTCGTGTACGTGAACCCGCGCATGGCCGAGATCTTCGACTCGACGCCGGACGAGCTGATCGGGACGCCTCCCGTGGACCTGGGGACGGCGCGGGATCGTTCGCGTCTCGCCGAGACGCTCGCCCGCCGACTGAACGAAGGTTCCGGCAGCCTCCATTATTCCTTCCGCGGCAGCCGGGGAGACGGCGCCGAGATCGACGTGGAGGTCCTTTGTTCGCGCATCCAGTTCGGCGGGCGTCCCGCGATCGCCGGCACGCTCCTCGACGTCACCGAGCGGAAGCGCTCGGAGCAGCTGCGCTCCGCCCTGTATCGGATCGCGGGGGAGACGGCCGCGGCCGAGGACCTCCCGCGCGTCCTCGCGGCGGTCCATCGCATCGTCGCCGAGTTGATGGACGCGGCGCGCTTTTCGGTCGCTCTCGTCGATCCCGCGACGGACGGCTTCCGTTTCCCCTACCGGGTCGGCGGCTCGACCGACGACGAGCTTCGCCTGCGCGGCGTGGTCGAGCATCTCCTCCGGACCGGAGAGCCTCTTCTCGCCGGGTCGGAGGAGGCGGGGCGGCTCGTTTCCGCGGGAGATCTCGCGGCGCCGGGCGTCGGCGACAACTGGCTGGGGGTTCCTCTCCGCACGGGGTCCCGGATCATCGGCGCCGTCGTCGTCGGAAGCGGCGATGCCGCGGCGGGCTACGGGGAGCGGGAAAAGGAGCTCCTGACGTTCGTGTCGCAGCACGTCGCCGCCGCGATCGAGACGCGCCGCGCCGAGGAGCGAATCCGGCATCTCGCTTACCACGACGGCCTGACGGACCTCCCGAACCGGCTCCTCTTCAACGACCGCCTGACGCTCGCGGTCGCCCGGGCGCAGCGGTCCGGGGAGTCGCTCGGCGTGATGTTCCTCGACGTGGACCGGTTCAAGGTGATCAACGACTCGCTGGGGCATACGGCCGGCGACGAGCTCCTCCGGGCGATCGCGCGCCGCACGCAGGGGCTCCTCCGCGAAGGCGATACCCTCGCCCGGCTCGGGGGCGACGAGTTCATCGTGCTGCTGCCGGCCATTTCCGGGGTTCCCGACGCGGTGCGGGTCGCCGAGAAGATCCTCGCGTGCTTTCGCCACCCCTTCGAAGCCGGGGGAAGGGAGCTCTACATCTCCGCGAGCCTGGGCGTGAGCCTCTACCCGCACGACGGCCGCGACGCGGAAACGCTCGTCCGCAACGCCGACATCGCCATGTACCGGGCGAAGGAGCAGGGACGCGACAACTTCCAGCTCTATGCCGCCGAATGGAACGATCGGGCGCAGGCGCGCATGAAGCTCGAGGGGGACCTGCGCGCGGCCCTCCGGCGCGAGGAGTTCACGCTCCTGTACCAGCCGCAGGCGGATCTCGAAACCGGGCGGGTCTCCGGAGCGGAGGCGCTCGTCTACTGGGGCCGTCCGGGCGAGCCGCTCGTCCCCCCGGGAGAATTCATTCCGGTGTCGGAAGAGACGGGGCTCGTGATTCCCCTGGGCGCGTGGGTGCTCCGCAACGCGTGCCGGCAGTGGAGGGCGTGGCGGCTGGCGGGCCGGGACCCGATCCGGATCTCGGTCAATCTCTCCGCCCGGCAGTTCCAGCAGCAGGGGCTCGTCGTCCAGATCCGGGACACGCTGCGCGAATTCGACGTCGACCCCCAGTGGATCGATCTCGAGATCACCGAGTCGATCGCCATGGACCACGCCGACCGGGTCCTCGCGACCCTCATCCGGTTGAAGCGCCTCGGCGTCAACCTGACGTTGGACGATTTCGGGACGGGGTACTCCTCGCTCGCCTACCTCAAGCGTTTCCCCCTCGATACCCTGAAGATCGACCGGGCCTTCGTGCGGGAGCTGAACGGCAAGGACGGGGTCGATCGCGCGGTCGTTCGGGCGGTCATCGCCCTCGGGCACGGCATCGGTCTGCGCGTAATTGCGGAAGGCGTCGAGTCCGAAACGCAGCGCGCGGAGCTCGCGGAGCTCGGCTGCGACGGATTCCAGGGTTACCTGTTTCGCGGGCCGGTGCCCCCGGCGGATCTGCCGGATCGGTTTCCGTCGCCCGAGGTCCGGCCGTGACCACCATGACCGTCCGGCCCCCGTGGAGCGCGCTCGAGAAGAAGCTCGGGTACACCTTCCGCGATCCGGCCCTCCTCGTGCGGGCGCTCACGCACAAGTCCTTCTCGAACGAGAACCGCATGCCCCGCGTCCAGCACAACGAGACGCTCGAGTTTCTCGGCGACGCGGTGCTCGGTTTCGTCATCGGCGAGCTCATCTTCAAGGGATTTCCGGCGCTCCAGGAGGGCTCGCTCTCGAAGATCAAGGCGCATCTGGTTTCCGCGGCGACACTCTCGCAGAAGGCGCGGGGGCTCGAGATCGGGGGGTTCCTGCGGCTCGGATCGGGAGAGGCGAGATCGGGGGGATCGAGCAAGGACTCGCTGCTGGCCGACGCGCTCGAGGCGGTGATCGCGTCGATCTACCTCGATGGGAGCCTGCCGGCCGTCGTTCCGTTCATCTCCCGGATGTTCGAGAAGGACATCTCGGGGATCGACCTCGGCGACCTCTCGTTCCACGACTACAAGACGACCCTCCAGGAAACCGCACAGCGCCTGGGGCTCCCGCTCCCGGACTACCGGGTGCTCGAGGAGATCGGCCCGGACCACGACAAGACGTTTCTGATCCAGGTGATGTGGAACGGTGTCGCGTTCGCAGAAGGACGGGGCCCGTCGAAGAAGGAAGCGCAGAGACAGGCGGCACGAGCGACGCTCGAAAAACTCGCCAGGACGTAGCGCGGACGATACGTATCGTTATGCGAGCCCGGGCGCCCTGCCCGAGGCCTCGACGTACGCCAACGGTACGCCTCGCCCTCGGGCAGGGCGCCCGGACTCACCTTCCAATACGTCTCGCCGCGCCACGGATAGGTTGCCCTGGTCCAAGCTTCTTCTCCTCGTAATACACGATTTCGGCGAGTCCCTTGGTGAACGACTCCCGCTCGCGGTAACAACCTGAGGCGCGGCCAGACGTGCTGGAAGATCGGCGCGGAGGTCCGGCCGGCGGGCAAGGCGTACCGGGGCGTACGTCGCGCCCGGCGGCCGGGCCTCCGCGTCGATATAACGGCGCGTATGGTCCGCGCCGCTATGCAACTACCTCATGGCTTCCATGGGAGAAAGTCGACTCGCTTTGACAGCGGGGTAGAGCCCGAACACCAGCGCCAACGCCAATGCCACGCCCCACGCCACCGCCAGGCCGAACGGATTGACGACGAGCCCGTAGGGGAACTTGTCCGAAAGCGCCCGGCACAGCAGCGCTCCACCGACGGTTCCCGCGAACGCGCCGAGCGAGGCGAGCACGACGGCCTCGAGCAGGAACTGGACGAAGACTTCACCGTCGGAGGCGCCCATCGACTTGCGAAGGCCGATCTCGTATCGCCGGTCGGAGAACGAGATGAGCATGACCGAGAGGATTCCGACGCCGCCGACGAGGAGCACGGTGCCCGCGAGGCTCATGAGCACCACTTTCCATCCGTGCATCTGCTCGAGGAAGTTCTGATAGCTCCGCGCCATGTCCGCGTCGAGGTCGCGGATCTCCGCGTCCTCGATCCCGTGGTGCGCCTGGCGGATGCGGCCGAGGAGCATCGCCGACACCGCTCCCATGTCCGACTGGGACTTGAGCTTCACCGCGATCTGCGCGAGGGCGTGCGTCGAATCGATGCGGTCCATGTAGGTCTCGAGGGGGATCAGGATGCCGTTGGCGTCCATGTAGTTCTCTTCGCTGAAGATCTGTCCGGCGGCCTGGACGCCCACGATCCGGAAGGGCACGCCCTCGACGATCATGTCCCGCCCGACCGGGTCCGAGCCGCCGAAGAGCTTCGAGGCGAGCGTGGCTCCGACCACCGCGACCGTGCTCCGGCGGCGCTCGTCGTCTTCCGTCAGGCCTCGGCCGAGCCCGATCGGGCGGTTCATGAGCATCGCGTAGTCGCGGGTGACGCCCGTGACGAAAATCCGCTCGGTGCCGCCGGTCACCCGCGTCGCGGACCGCTTGAACGCGCGGGGCAGGAACCCGAGGACCTTCGGATGCGGCGCGGCGACACGGCCGAGGTCCTCGTACCGCAGCCCCGGACTCATCGCGAAGCGCTTCTGATCGTCGCTCGTCTCGGGCGCCTTCGGCACGAGCATCACCGTCCCGTCCCACGAGAGGCCGGCAAACCCGGTCGCGATCTTGTCGAGCACCCCGTCGAGCACGGAGGTCATCACGACGAGCGCGAAGACGCCGAGCGTCAGGAGCGTCAGCGTGAGCATCGAGCGCAGCTTGTGCGCCCACAGCTCGACGAGTCCGCCGACGACGACCGCGACGACGAGGCCGACGCGCGCCGAGAGCGTGAACCGCCGCGGGGCCTCCGGAGCGGCCGCGGGAGCGTCGCGGAGCCCGAGGGCGAGCTCATTCATAGCGGAGCGCCTCCATGGGCGACAGCCGGCTCGCCTTGATCGCGGGATAGAGGGCGAAGAAGAAGCCGAAGACCGCCGCGAGCGCGTAGGCCCACGCGAAGCTCGTCGCCTCCATGTGCAGGGGGATCCCGATCGAAGCGGTGATGATCTTCGAGAAGCCGATCCCGATCGCGAGCCCGACGCCTCCGCCCGCGGCGGTCAGGAGCAGCGCTTCCGTCATGAATTCCTTGAAGATCTCGCGGCCGCCCGCGCCGATCGCCATCTTGACGCCGACCTCGCGCACGCGCTCCTTCAGGGTCGCCATCTGGATGTTGACGTTCACCATGCCGCCGCCGAGGAGCGCGAGCACCCCCGACAGCATGAAGATCATGTTGTAGATGTCTCCCTGGCTCCGCATCTTCTTCATTCGGGCGGCGACGTCGTCCAGCCGGAAATCCCGCTGGAGACGGTGGTTGGCCGTCAGGAGGACGTCGAGTTGTTTCGCGAAGCCGGCGAGCGCGTTGACCTCGGGCAGCCGGAACGTGACGCGGTCGAGCCGCTGGTAGGAGTCTCCCTGCATCCGGCGGGACACGAGGCTCGCCGGAAGCGCGATCACCCGGTTCCTCCAGGCGAACTGGTTGCCCTGCCCCTCGCGAAAACGGAAGACCTTCTCCTGCAGGACGCCGATGACGGTGACGGGCGTGTCGGCCACGCGCATCGTCCGTCCGACGGCTTCGCCCGTCGGGAAGAAGACGCTCGCCGCTTCCTTCCCGAGGACCGCGACCGGCGCGGCCACGTCGAGGTCGTGCGCGGAGAAGATCCGCCCCTCCTCGACCGAGTACCCGTTGATCGCGAGGTAATCGCCGGCGATGCCCGTGATCTGCCGCTCCTGGTCGGCATAGGGAGAGCGGACGCGGACCCGCGCGGTCTTCTGCTGGCTGACGCCGTCGATGCCGGGGCGGTCGAGGCTCTGTCCCGACTCCGCGTCCGCGCCGCGCAGGCCGAGGTTGGCCGTTTCCATCGCGGAAGGGGTCGTTCCGTCCCGGACGGCCGCCGCCGGCTGGACGTTCAGCTTGTCGAGGCCGCCGATCCGCACGAAGAGCTTGTCCGCCTGGCGGCGCTGGCTGTCGGCGATCGAGAATCCGCCGAGGACGGACGCCACGCCGAGCATGACGCCGAGCGCCTGCAGGCTCGACCGACCCGGGTTCTCCCGCATCTCGACCCACGCGGAGCGCAGGCGCTCCCGGAGAGCTCCCGTTCCCGCGCTCATCTCACGCCGCCGCTTCGGCGGGGCGGACGAGCCCGTCGTGGATCTCGACGCGCCGCCCCGCGAGCGCCGCGATCGAGGGATCGTGCGTCACGAGAACGACCGTGTTCCCGTTCCGATGGAGCTCCTGGAAGAGCGCCAGCACCTCGTGGCCCGTCTTCGAGTCGAGGGCGCCCGTTGGCTCGTCGGCGAGCAGCATCTTCGGCCGGTTGGCGAGCGCGCGCGCAACGGCGACCCGCTGTTTCTGCCCCCCGGAGAGCGCCGCGGGGAGCTGGCGCGCCTTGTCCGCGATCCCGACCTTCGCGAGGAGCTCCATCGCGCGCTCCCGCCGCTCGCGTCCGCCGACCCCGGCATAGAGCATCGGGAGCTCGACGTTCCGAAGGACGGACGCTTTCGGCAGGAGGTTGTAGTTCTGGAAGACGAACCCGATCTTCTCGTTGCGGATCTTCGCGAGCGCGGAGCCCGACAGGCCGTCCACTCGCTGGCCGTCCAGCGCGTAGGTGCCGGCCGTGGGGGAGTCGAGGCAGCCGATGATCGCCATGAGGGTCGATTTACCGGAGCCCGACGGCCCGATCAGGGCGACGAATTCTCCGGCGGAGATCGAGAGGTCGATCCCGCGGAGCGCGTGAACGGCCGTCCCGTTTCCGCCGTAGACCTTCGTCAGGCCGTCGATCGCGACGATCGGCTCAGTTGTTTTCATCGTCCTTCTCGACCTTTTTCTTCGTCGGATCCTCGAGGCTGACCTGGCTGCCCGCGCGAAGCCCGGAGAGGATCTCGACGCGCTCGAGGGTCGCGACCCCCGCGGTGACCGGGACCGGCTCGAAGTAGTCCTTCCAGCGCTCGGAGAGCCACGTGTACTTGTTCCGCCCGGAGAGACCCTCCTTGGCGGCCGAGACGAGCTTCGGGGAGAGGTTGTCCTTCAGGCGGTAAGCGACCGGCTGGCCGTCCTTGCGCTGGAGGGCTTCGAGCGGGATCGAGATCGCGCCGGGCCGCCGCTCACCGAGGATCTCGACGTTGGCGCTCATGCCGGTGCGGAAAGCGTCGGCCAGCTCGTCGATCGCGACTTCGACGTCGAAGACCTTGATCTTCTCGACGAGCTTCGCCGCCGGAGCCACGAACCGGACCCTGCCGGTGAAGACCTTCTGGGGGTAGGCGTCGAGCGTGATCCGCACGGGCTCCCCGACGTGGACCTTGGCGATGTCCACCTCGTTTAGGTTCACGCGGATGATGAGCGATTTGAGATCCGCGACCGTGAAGAGGACAGTGCCCTCGTTGAAAGACGACACGCCGGAAGTGACCGTCTCGCCGAGCTCGACCCCCTTCTTGATCACGACGCCGTTCATCGGGCTCGTCACGCGCGCCTTCTGGCTCGCGGCGTCGCCGGAGATCGGGATGCCGTGCCCTTCGACGATCTGGTAGCGGGTCTGCGCGGCTCTCAGCTCCTGGGCCGCGAGCTCCCGCTTGTTCGTCACGGCCTTCAGGGAATCGCTGCCGACGAGGCCGTTGTCGAAGAGGGCCTTCTGGTTGGCGTACTCGCGCTCGGCGTCGTTCAATTTCAGGCGTCCCTCGCGCACGCTCGACTGCACGTCGGAGAGCGATTGCGCCTGCGTGACGTCGGGCTCGACCTCGGCCAGCACGTCGCCCACCTTCACGACCGCGCCGTCGCGGACCTTGAGCGAGACGATCCGCCCCGAAACGGCCGATTTGACGTCCACTTTCGTGACGGGATCGACGATGCCGACCTCCCGCACGCTTACCTGGAGATCTTCCGCCTGGACTTTTCCCAGCCGGAACGGGCTCGAATCTTCCTTGACCGGCGCTTTTCCCCGGCTTCTCGCCGCAATCACGCCCCCGAGGAGCACCACCGCGCCCAAACCCGCTCCGATCCAACGTTTTTTCATGTTGCTGTCCTTCCGGGCGCCCCGGGCGCCGCTCACCAAAATGTACGGAACTCGTGGGCGAAAGTTCGCGGGGAAGATGGCGACCCGGGAGAAAATCCCCCTCGTGGCCCGCGTCGTGCACGTCGGGCGGGACGAGATGACCCGCCGGATTTTCCTTTTGTCGCCCGCTTCCTGCTCCGGGGAGCGCGCGCGCGTGCTTTTACGCGAGGCCGCCGCGTTCCCCCTGGCCGTCCGCCTGAGACAGGAGGGCGCGCCGCTCGGAGAAGTGTTTTCATTCCTGAGCGGCCTCTACTTCCGGGGGAAGCTCGCGTACGCGCGGCGGTTTTCCGCCGGATCTCCGGAACTCGCATCCACGTTCGTCATCACGCCCACGCGCGGGCTCCTTTCGCCGGACGCGAGCGTCACCGCCGAAGACCTGCGCGAGTTCGCCTCGGTTCCGATCGACCATCGCTCCGAGCGGTACCGTGTTCCCCTCGAGCGGGACGTCCGCGAGCTGGCGCGCCGGCTGCCGGCCGCGGGGGAGGCGGTGCTTCTCGGGAGCATCGCGACCGCGAAGTACGTGGACGTGCTCTCCGCCGCGCTGGGTTCGCGCCTCGTTTTCCCCGCGGACTTCGCGGGCCGGGGCGACATGAGCCGCGGAGGGCTCCTTCTCCGGAGCGCGCGCGAGGGACGCGAGCTCGGTTACGTGGCGATCGACGCCGGAGCGAGGCACGGGCCGCGTCCCCCGAAGCTCGCGCCCCTTCCCCGGCCGACGGCCCGGCGGGCGCCGTCCGGAGCGTCGCGGCAGGAGCCATGACGAAGAGAGTCGCCGTGGAGATTCCTCCCGGCCCGGGAGACGCCGAAGTCCCCGTTGGGCGGAAGCGCGTCAAGCTCACGAACCTCTCGAAGGTCTTCTGGCCGGAGATCGGCGTCACGAAGGCGGATCTCCTCCGCTACTACGCGGAGATCTCCCCGTGGCTCCTCCCGCACGTCGCGGACCGGGCGATGGTGATGAAGCGCTACCCGCACGGAGCGGGCGGCGAGTTCTTCTTCATGAAGCGCGCCCCGAGCCCGCGCCCGGAGTGGATCCGCACGTTCGCGATCGCGCACGGCTCCGGGAACGTGATCGATTTTCCGGTCATCGACGATCTCGCGTCCCTCCTCTGGGTGATCAATCTCGGCTGCATCGATTTGAACCCCTGGTACGCCCGGTGCGACGACGTGAACCGTCCCGACTATCTGCACTTCGACCTCGACCCCGTCAAGGGGGGGAGCTTCGCGCAGGTCGCCGAGCTCGCCCTGGCCGTCGAGGCGGGGCTCCGCGCGCTGGGCATGACGAGCTACGCGAAGACGACCGGCAGCCGGGGCATCCACGTCTACGTGCCGATCGTGCGCGGGCCGACGCAGAAAGAGGTCTGGGGATTCGCCAAGAGGTTCGCGCGGGAAATCGCGGCGCTGTACCCGAAGCTCGCGACCGCGGAATACCGGATCGCGAAGCGGCCCGCTCGGCGGGTGCTCGTCGATTACAACCAGAACGCGTGGGGGCGGACCCTCGCCTCGATCTACTCGGTTCGGCCCACGCCGCGCGCGGGAGTGTCGACTCCCGTCACCTGGGATGAAGTCGAAGCGGGGATCGACATCGGCGACTTTCGCATCGACAACGTGCCGGCCCGAGTCCGCGACCGGGGCGATCTCTGGAAGCCGCTTCTCGAGAAGAAGGGGCGTTTTCGCCTGGAGAAATACCTATGACCCTTCCGCTTGCCCCCCCGTACGCGCCGATGGAGGCGCTCCTCGTGGACGAGATTCCCGAGGGAGAAAACTGGCAGTACGAGCCGAAATGGGACGGCTTCCGGTGCCTCGCGTTTCGCGACGGCAAGAAGGTCGAGCTCCAGTCGAAGAGCGGTCAGCCGCTGACCCGCTACTTTCCGGAAGTCGTCGCGACGCTCGCCGCGCTGAAGGCATCGAAGTTCGTGCTGGACGGCGAGATCGTCGTGCCCGTCGGCGACCGGCTGTCCTTCGACGATCTCCTGTTGCGGATCCATCCGGCCGAGAGCCGGATCCGGAAGCTCGCCCTGGCCTCTCCCGCTTCGCTCATCGTGTTCGATCTGCTCGTGGACGTCGACGGCGCCTCGATCGTCGACCGTCCGCTGAAAGATCGGCGGAAGAAACTCGAGGCGTTCGCGCGAAAGTTCGTGAAAGGCCGGAAAGGCATCTTTCTTTCCCCCATGACCCGCGACGCGAAACGCGCGAAGGAATGGTTCCGGATGGTCGGAGGCGGCCTCGACGGGGTCGTCGCCAAGGCGCTCGACCTCGAATACCGCTCGGGGGAGCGGAGCGGCATGCAGAAGGTCAAGAGCCTCCGCACGGCCGATTGCGTCGTCGGCGGCTTTCGCTACGGCTCCGGGAGCAAGGACGTCGGGTCGCTCCTGCTCGGCCTCTACGGAGAGGACGGCAAGCTGCACCACGTGGGGTTCACCTCGGGGTTGAAAGGGGACCGGCGCGAGCTGACGAAAACGCTCGAGAAGCTGGTCGGCGGCGCCGGATTCACCGGGCGGGCGCCGGGAGGCCCCAGCCGCTGGAGCACCGAGCGGACCGGGGAGTGGAAGCCGCTCAAGACGAAGCTCGTCGTCGAGGTTCGCTACGATTATTTCTCGGGGGGACGATTCCGGCATGGGACGAAGCTGCTGCGGTTCCGGCCGGACAAGTCACCGAAGCAGTGCACGTTGAAGCAGGTCGAAACCGAATCCCGCTCGGCGTCGCTGGCCTTGCTCTAGAGCGCGCGGCAGGGGCGGGCGCGGACCCATACATCGAGCGATACGGGACGGGGGCGACCGGCCGCCGGCCTCGACGTACGCCCCCGGTACGCCTCGGGCCGCCGGCCGGCCGGCCCCGCCCGTCTGGTTCGCGTCTGGCCGCGCCTCCGGCGTGTCGGCACTGTCGCCGGTTGTGGGTACTCCGCTCTCGGTCGGCGCCCGGCCCTCCCCGTCATTGCGAGGACCGAAAGCGACGAAGCAATCTCCAGAAGAGGACTCTGAGATTGCTTCGCTTCGCTCGCAATGACGGCGCATGGGCGGCACGCCAGGAGGGAGACTGGCGGCCCACGGTGACACGAAACGCTCCGCTTGCCGTTGTCTCCGTCATGGCGAGGAGCGGAGCGACGAAGCCATCTCATCTTCGACGGCTGTCCGAAACTTGACTCCCCACCGGTCTCTGCTATCATTCAACCGAATGGTTGAGCATTCATCGCCCCTCGATCGCGTCTTTTCCGCCGTCGCCGATCCGACGCGGCGGGCGATCCTCGCGCGGTTGGAAGTCCGGGTCGAGACGGTGACGGAGCTCGCCGGGCGGTTTCCGATGTCGCTGAACGCCGTGTCGAAGCACGTCAAGGTCCTCGAGAGCGCGGGGCTCGTCCGGCGGGAAATCGTCGGGCGCGAGCACCGGCTATATCTCGAGGCCGCGCCGCTCCGGGACGCCGAAGAATGGCTCGGCCGCTATCGCCGGTTCTGGACTTCCCGGCTCGATGCCCTGGAGAGAATGCTCCGGGCGCGGAAGCCGAACTGAAAGAAGGAGACGTCATGACCCCCGATCCCTCCGAGAACCGCCTCGTCCTCCGCAAGCTCCTCCCCGCGACCCGCGAGGAGGTCTTCGACGCGTGGCTCGATCCGGTCGGGATGCGCGAATGGATGACCCCCGGGACGGGGACGAGCGCCACCGCCGAGATCGACCCCCGTGTGGGAGGCAAGTTCCGGATCGTGATGCACCATCCGGAGCGCGACTACGACCATCGGGGCGAATATCGCGTGATCGACCGGCCGTCGAAGCTGGTGTTCACGTGGATCTCCGAGGGGACGGAGCAGCGCGAGTCGCTCGTGACGATCGAGCTCCACGAACGGGGCCGAGAGACGGAGCTCGTGCTGATGCACGAGAAACTCCCGAACGCGGTTTCCGTCGAGCGGCACACGGGAGGCTGGGCCGGGATCCTGGAGAAGATCGGGGCGCGTTTCCGAAAGTAGCGCTCACACGGAGAACGTTGCTCCGTCGCTCGCGATCGAGGCGTCGCATCGCGGGGCCTTCTCCCCGGCCAGTTTCTGCACGCTCTCGGCAAGCGCCTCGTCGCCCATGCCGATCGGTTCCTTTCCGAAGTGGGAGAAGATCGCCCGCCCGACGCCGAAACGATCGAGCCAGCCGAGCTGGGCGCGAACGGTCGTGTGGCCGACGAGGACGCCTCCGGCCAGCCTCCGAACGAGCGACCGGGTGAGCGTCGATCCGTCTCCGACGTAGAGATCGACCCCGGGAAAGGCTTTCTCGGGCTCCGGGAAGGCGACCACATCGCCGGAATACAGCACGCGGGCGTGTTTCGTTTCGAGGAGGGCGGCCGAACCCGGGCAGCGGATGGAGTGGAGCACCGGGAAAAGAGTGATCCGGAAGGGTCCCGCGCGTCTTGTCACGCCGGCGGACATGCGCCTGCGGCGCGCGAGCGGAAATTCGGCCAGGAGGTCGTGCGTCTCGGCGGAGGCGAAGACCGGAGCGTCCGTCCCTTCCTCCAGCCCCCACGCATGGTCCGGATGCCCATGGGAAACGACGATCCCATCGGGGCGAATCGACGAGAGCATCCCCTTCCGGTTCTCGCCGAAGTCGCAGAGCAGGCGGAAGCCGTCCTCCTCGATCGTGAAAGCGGAGTGACCTTGATGGCTCGGCGAGGAAGCGTCGACGTAGCCCCGCGTTCCGTGGAACGTCAGATTCATCGGGACGAGAAAATCACGCCGACAGGAGAAAATAAATGGCGGCCGCCGGAGGCGACCGCCAACATGGGCGTTTCGGACCCGCGTT
>Ga0070666_10000249_pt1 | contig 35973 bp, 36 predicted proteins | sample KBSS23metaG_FD_64677 | JGI IMG/M metagenome (GOLD analysis project Ga0070666, IMG submission 64677) | Switchgrass rhizosphere microbial communities from Kellogg Biological Station, Michigan, USA - KBS S2-3 metaG | ecosystem: Host-associated > Plants > Roots > Rhizosphere > Soil ... | reverse complement strand
CTTGAGAAACGCAGCGGTTCAATACAAGGCGGGCCACGGCGATTGCAACCGGGACGGGGGATAGCCATTTTCACCGCATGAGCCGGGCCGCCAGCCGCATCGTCCCCTGCCCCCATTGCGACACGCTGAATCGCGTGCCGATTGACCGTGCCGCCACGTCCGGGCAGTGCGGCAAGTGCCACAAGGGATTGTTCGAAGGTCACCCCGTATCGCTGACCGGCCCGCGGTTCGACCGCCATGCCAATGCCGAGTTGCCGCTGCTGGTCGACTTCTGGGCCGAGTGGTGCGGGCCGTGCCGCATGATGGCGCCGGTATTCGAAAAGGCGGCCGCTGCATTCGAGCCGCGGGTACGGTTCGCGAAAGTAGACTCCGACGCGGAAGGCGCCCTGTCGGCGCGGTTCAATGTCCGCTCCATCCCGACGCTGGTGATGCTGCACAAGGGCAAGGAGATTGCGCGGCTCAGCGGCGCGCTCCCGCCCGCGCAGCTCAACCAGTGGATCGAGCAGAACCTTCCTCGGTAGCTTGTTCCTGCGATTGCTCCGAGGGAACGCTCCTCCGTTTCGCGCGCTTTGTTTCCCGAGAGGGCACAACGTGGCGCGCTGCGCGCCCGCAAGTGCGCGTCAATAGGAGAATTTCATGAAAACGACACGCCTGGCGGTGTTGGCCGCTGTTCTTACCGTGGGGGTCAGCGTTCCGGCACTGGCAGACTGGGATCGCATCGGCACGGTCGATGTTTCGCGCGGACGCGATCGCGACGTGCGCAACTTCGATTTCGGCGGTTCCGTCGAGAGCCTGCGCCTGCAAGCCGACCACAGCGACATCAATTGCCGCTCGGTGAACGCAACCTTCGGCAATGGCCGCACCCGCAACGTGTTCAGCGGCAATCTGCGCCAGGGCAGCATGACCAATGTCGACCTGCCGGGCCGCGACCGCAACATCACGCGGCTTGCCTTCAACTGCTCGGCCGATGAGCGGCGCGGCGGCACGATTCGAATCTTTGCCGACGTCGGCCGCTATCGCAGCGAGTGGATGCGGAGCCCGAACTGGGGCGCGCTGTGGGCGCACACGTTCAACTGGGGCAGCAATACGGTGAACAACTGGCAGTACGCCGGCGATGCCCGCTTCGAAGGCCGCAATGACAGCGAGAGCACCTTCACCGGCTGGCGCGGCCGCAACAGCGACGCGATTGCGCTGAAGCCCCTTGGCGCCAGCGCGCGCTGCTCGCGCGTGACGGCGACGTTCCAGAACGGCCGCACGCAGAACCTCGCCCTCCACAATGGCGACATCCTGCAACAGGGTGAGTTCAACAGCCTCGATCTGCCGGGCGACCGCCGCAACTTGACCAGCCTGTACATGAAATGCCGCGCAACCGATGCGCGCGCGGTGACGATCCAGATCTACACCAGCAAGTAACCGCGAAGAGCCCGGCCCAACCGCCGGGCTCTTTCACTTTACACGGCCAACGACGACGTCGCGGCCCTCGCGGCGATTGAGATACCCGGTGATGCGTCCCTGCGTATCGCGGACGAATATCTTGCGGACGCGGGGCTGGCCCGGCGTGAACAGGACGTCTTTCAGCTCGACTTTCAGGGGCGCAGACTTGCCGCCGTTCGACGACGACGTGAGTTCACCATTCTCCAGCGCGATGGTGATATGCAGGTCCGGCGCCGCTTCGTATTTGCCAGCGTACTCGGCGAGCGCTTCCGGCGTTAGCGTCACCGCCGGAGGATCCTCCTGTCCGGCAATGGTTTGCATCGAGATCAGCTTCCAGCCGTCCGCAGTCTTCCGCCAGGTGCCGAGTGAGCGGTAGAGGGCGTGGAGCTTCTGACCATGGAAGTCTTCGTGCTCATCAGCATCAAAGCTGGTGACATGTGTGTCGCCAAAGTCGCGATCGATCCAGTTCACGACCTTGATATCGCCGGAAATGCCTTTTGGGAGAGGCTGTATCTGCCCAATCGTTGTCTTGTGATCGGTCAGAACGCCATTCTCGTCGAGATAAGCCACGTTCGCGTCGAGATATTTCTCCCAGATTTTCGGATCGCCGTTGGTGACGGCGTCGAAGAGTTCCTGCGTCTGGCGCTTCAGAATATCGGACGTATTTTCGGCATGAGCCGGTACGGCAGCGAGCGCCAGAAGCGCCGCGACGATGAGTTTGCGCATGTGCGATGCCTCCCCCGTTGCGGGCGCAACGGTGCAGCGGGCGGCAGGTCCGCGCCATTCACGACCGCGTGTTCAGGAACGCTACTGCCAGTGGTCGAGTTCGACCCACCAGTCGCCTTCGATGTTCTTTTCGTAGGAGGCGATGGAGACCCGACGGTCGAGATAGTCGTTGGTGTCCTTCTCCGGCGGCTCGCCGGGGTCAGGCTTCTTGATCTCGATGATGCGGTACATCGGCGGCCCGTAGCGGTATTTCTTGCGCGCCGTCTCGCGGCCGGGGCCGGAAGACCAGACTTCAATCCAGAGCTGGCAGCCGCGGACGTATTTCACGCTCCTGGCGCCGATCTCATCGAGGAGCGCGCGGAAGGCCTTTTCGTCCTTCGTCGCCATCTGCGGCTGCGCCCATTCGCGCGTGATGGTCTGGTCGTATTTCAGATCGCACAGCTTCTTGCGCAGCGTCTCGAACGTGGCGCGCTTGGCCTCGAACCGTTCGATCAATTCCTTGTCGGTGGGCGGCATTTCGTTCGTGCAGGCGGCCAGGGTAAGCGCGGCAAGAATGACGGCCGCGACACGCACAAACGTCATCCCCCCTCCCGGTCGGCGACGGCAGCGACCACAATGACGACGAACAGGGCCAGCAACGAGGTACCGGCCAGGGTCAGCATGTCGGTTGGCGGGTTGGTCATGGTCGCACCGAACACGGTCAGGAGCGCGGCGACAAGGGTCAAACCGGCGACGGCGGTGCGGCGAGATGTGCTCAGCTTCGAGCGCAAGAGGAAGGCGCCGAGACCGGCTGCGGCGATGATCAACTCCAGCGCCAGCGCGACAGGTTGCTCCAGACCAAGACCGAACGTCGCGCTTCCGGCCCAGATCGGCAGTTCGGGCGGGTGAACCAGCCAATCCAGTATCCAGTGGGAGAACGTCGTGGCAGCGATCACCGCCGGTGCGAAGGCGAAGTACTTCCCCTCCCCGCCGGACCAGGTCCAGACGAACGCAGCGGCGGCGGACCACAACAGAGCCATGATCAGGCCGTGAGACCACGGAAATATGAAAGCCAAGCGGTGCGTTTCGGCGAAGTCGCCGGGGACCACCACCCCTTCGATATGCAGCGTGACGAATAGCCAAAGCAGGATGTCGAGCAAGAAGGCAGCGGCAACAAGGGTGCCGAGGCCGACGCGCGGCGCCACGGCCTTGGCCGCCAAACCTGCCCCGAGATGCCCCACCAGCATGCATATGCCCCTGACCCGGCTGCACCTTATATCAGCCCGACAAAAACGACGGATTGGAGGCGCGATGCCGCCTGTCATTAGTCTGTAATTGGTCTAAAGTACCGGAACTCCACCCCGCCGAGCGCGGAAGTAGCTGCGCGGCGGGTTTCGCAGACATTCCATTGAGGACCCCATGGCCAAGAACAAGTCGAAGGGCAAAGTGCCCGCCCGCCTGGAAACCCAGAGCGATCTTTCCAACAACGCGATTCCGGAGCTGGCCGAAGCACTGAACGGCCTCGTCGCCGACACCTATGTGCTCTACCTGAAGACCAAGAATTTCCACTGGCACGTGTCGGGCCCGCACTTCCGCGACTATCACCTGCTGTTCGACGAGCAGGCCGATCAGTTGTTCGCCGCGACCGACGTGCTGGCGGAGCGCGTGCGCCGGATCGGGGCGGAAACTGTGCATTCCTTCGCGCAGATGCTGAAGCTGTCCTCGCTCAAGGAGAATGAGGCGACGTACGTGTCGCCGCTGGACATGCTCAAGGAGTTAATGAGCGACACCAAGACAGTCATCAAGAACATGCGCGACGTGCACGAACTCTGCGACAAGCACGGCGACGTGGCGTCGGCCAGCATCCTGGAGAACTTCATCGACGAGGCCGAGAAGCGCAACTGGTTCCTGTTCGAGACCAGCCGCAACGCCGAAGGCGGCGGGCATTAAGCCGCGATCAACGCGTGCGACAAAGGGCCGGAGCGATCCGGCCCTTTTCATTTGGATTCAGTAGCCGGTTGGCCGAGGCGGCGCCTTGCCGGTGACGCGGGTGAAGTTGTGGATGCCGTTGCCCGCGCCATGGATGTAGTCGAGCTCCATCGATGTCCGGTCGACATGGGCGACGACGTAGAACATCAGGCCATCCGAGTCCTTGAGTTCGAGATAGGTCGTGTTCCGGTCGGGCGTGTCGATCTGCGCCGGCGTTGCGTCCTTCGGCGGCTTCGCGCCGCTGAAGAGGAGCCACTTCCCCTTCATGCCCGCCATGTCATAGGTGCCGTCGGCATTGAACTGCCAATACATGCCTGGATCGTCGGCGTTGTCGTGCCACTTGCCGATCATCGCGGTGCGCGCGGCATCGGGCGCCGGGGACGCAGCCATGGTGGGTGCGATCAGCGCGGTCACGACGGCGAAGGCGGTCAGCAGGCGTTTCATGCGGTGTGTTCCTTATCCTAGGAGGGACGAGAGGAAATCGAGGTGCAGGCTCCAGCCGAGAAATCCGGCTATGCCCATGGTCAGACCGCCGGCCGAAAATCCCCATGCCACATAGAGCACCCACGCGATGGTGGTGAGCGCCGCCACGGCGGACAGGGCCAGCGCGATCGAAAGAAGCGCATCGGAAAGATCGAACTGGTCGTCGTGGACGTTCAGCTCTTCGTACATCGCCTCGTTGTCCTTGGCCTTCTTCATCAGGCCGGCGGACTTCGCTTCGTAGCGGTCGATCTGTTTTTGCAGACGCGCCATCTCGGCGGCGGTCGCTTCCGGGCTGGCGCCCGGCGGCGGCGCGAGCTTCAGCGTGGCGAGGACGTCCTCGTCCATATGCAGCTTGATCCGGCCGGCCTGGTATTCGGCCCAGCTGTCGACAGCATCGGCCTTCGCCAGCGCCATGTTCTGGCCGATGTTGCCGCCCTTGACGTTGGTCAGCGCCATGAACACGGAAATGATCACGACGGTGACCGCGACCCATTGGTTCAGGCGGTCGGACATCAGCTTCTGGAGATCGGTGGTTTCCGTCGTCGACATGATAAGTCCCCTCGTCAGCGGCCTTTTGGTGCCAGAGCCGCGCGCAAAAACCAAGCGGCCGGATCACTCCGGCCGCCCGATGACACTGACCATATTTGGTGCGGTCAGCCGTGCTGGCCGACAGTCACCGGCTCGAACTTGCCGAGCGTGCAGACTTCGCCCGTGTTGAGCACGCGGATGGACTGCGATCCGCCGCAGACTTCCATGAAACTCGTGTCGTAGACGAAGCCGTTAAAGCGCAGCCCGATGCACGGGGTGCTGAGCTGCGAGCTGTAGGTCTTCCCGTCCTTCATCCGGAACAGGATCTTCTGCGGATTGACCACCGTGGTGCGGTCGATCCCGGTGGTCTTGAGGCAAATCGGCGGATCCTTGGCGAGGGCCGGCGTCAAGACACCGAAACCGGTGGCCAGAACGACCGCAAGGGCAGCAATCTTCTTCATATCGAACCTCCGTTTCACCCGCTCCACGGGCAGTTTCGCGCACCTTTGGCAACGCGCATAGCTGGAATCTGGCGGGATTCCTTGACTTACGGCGTCACTTCCAACAAATGTCCGCCCGCTCTTCCGTATGGAGATAACACCATGTCTGCCGCCGACGTTGCATCGCCTATTCTGATCACCCTGCCCGACGGCAAGACGCTGGAATTCAAGAAGGGCGTCACCGGCTCGGAGATCGCCGCGTCGATCGGCCCGGGCCTGGCCAAGGCCGCCCTGATCCTGGAAGTCGACGGCAAGCAGTGGGACCTGTTCCGGCCCATTGAGCATGACGCCAAGATCCGCATCATCACCCGCAAGGACCCCGAAGCGCTGGAACTGATCCGGCACGACGCGGCGCACGTTCTGGCGATGGCGGTGCAGGACCTCTATCCCGGCACCCAGGTGACCATCGGTCCGGCGATCGACGACGGGTTCTACTACGACTTTGCACGCGCCGAGCCGTTCACCATGGACGACCTGCCGAAGATCGAAGCCAAGATGCACGAGATCATCAAGGCGGGCCTGCCGACCGCGCGCGAAGTGTGGCCGCGCGAGAAGGCGATCCAGCACTTCAAGGACATCGGCGAGACTTACAAGGCCGAGTTGATCGAGAGCATCCCTTCGAACGAAGACGTGTCGATCTACTATCACGGCAACTGGCACGACCTGTGCCGCGGGCCGCATTTTGCCACCACTTCGCCGGTGGGCGATGCATTCAAGCTGACCAAGCTTGCGGGCGCGTACTGGCGCGGCGATGCAAAGAACGCGCAGCTTCAGCGCATCTACGGCACCGCATGGCGCGACAAGAAGGAACTCGACGCGCATTTGGAGCGGCTCGCCGAGCAAGAGAAGCGCGACCACCGCCGCATCGGCAAAGAACTCGAGCTGTTCACCTTCTCGCCGGACGTCGGCGCGGGTCTGCCCTTGTGGATGCCCAACGGCATGGTGATCCGCCAGGAGCTGGAATTCCTCGCGACCCAGGAAGAGCGCAAGGACGGCTACAAGCGCGTTTCCACTCCCGAGATCACCAAGGAGAACCTCTACATCCGGTCGCGGCACCTCATGTACTACGGCGAGGACATGTACTCGCCGATGGATATCGAGGGCGAGAATTATTACCTCAAGCCGATGAACTGCCCGCATCACCACATGATCTATCTCGCCACACGGCATTCGTATCGCGAGCTACCGGTGCGGCTGGCGGAGTATGGACATTGCTATCGCTACGAGGCGTCCGGCGGTTTGTCGGGGCTGATGCGCGTGCGCGGCTTTTCGCAGAACGATGCGCATATCTATTGCCGCTTCGACCAGGCCAAGGACGAGTTCCTGAAGGTCATGCGCCTGCATGCGCGCTACTACGACCTGATGGGCATCAAGGACTACTACATGCGGTTCTCGCTGCCCGACCTGAGCAAGAAGCATAACTTCGTCAACGAACCCCAGAAGTGGCGGGACTCCGGCGAGATCATCCGCCAGGCGATGAACGAGTCCGGCCTGCCCTATGTCGAGGCGGAAGGCGAAGCGGCGTTCTACGGCCCCAAGGTCGACTTCATGATCAAGTCGGTGATCGGGACCGAGTATGCGATCTCGACCAACCAGCTCGACTTCATGGCAACCGAGACCTTCGGGCTGCGCTATATCGGCGAGGACGGGCAGGACCATCCGGTCTATGTGATCCATCGCGCCCCCTTGGGTTCGCATGAGCGGTTCACTGCGTTCCTGATCGAGCATTACGCCGGCAATTTCCCGACCTGGCTGGCGCCGATCCAGGCGCGGGTAATCCCGATCAGCGAGAAGGCGTTCGATTACGCCCACAAGGTCGTGGACCAGATTTTCCAAGCGCCGGTGGTCAACGGAACGACGGGCCTGCGCGTCGACATCGACGTCTCAAATGAGCGGATGCAGAAAAAAATCCGCGACGCGCAACTGCAGAAAATCCCGTACATGCTGGTGGTTGGCGAGCGCGAGGCGGCGGAGGGCAAGGTCGCTGTCCGCTTGCGGTCCGGCAAGGATCTGGGCGCGATACCGCTGGAAACCGTCATCGAACGGCTCAAAAAGGAAGCGGAATCCCGCGTGGATGTGGCCGAATAACACTTGCGGAATCGGATTGAACTCCTATTCTTAACAGCTAACGCCGCCCTAGCGGCGCGCATGAGGACACTCGCCCATAGCCACAAATCGCACGACGTTTCGCGAGGCACCGGGTGAAGCCCTCGCGAAATGCGCCGCCGTTTGGGCATTCAACAGGAGAGCACCATAGTACCCAGACGTTTCCAGCAACCGGACAAGGCCCCCGCCAAGGACGGCCCCCGCGTCAACGAAGATATCTTCTCGCGCACCATCCTCCTGATCGGAGAAGACGGCCACAAATACGGCCCGATCGGTATCGATGAAGCCCGCGCAATCGCCGAGGAACAGGGTTTCGACCTGGTCGAGGTTTCGCCCGAAGCGAAGCCTCCCGTCGTCAAGCTGATGGACTACGGCAAGTTCAAATACGAGCAGCAGAAGAAGGCCAACGAGGCCCGCAAGAAGCAGAAGGTCATCGAGCTCAAAGAAATCAAGATGCGCCCGACGATTGACGACCACGACTATGAGACCAAGTTGAAGCAGATGAAGCGCTTCTTCGACGAGGGCGACAAGGTCAAGGTCACACTGCGCTTCCGCGGCCGCGAGATGGCGCATCAGAACATCGGCATGGACCTGCTGAACCGCGTCCACAAGGAAGTCGAGCCCATCGCCAAGATGGAACAGTGGCCGAAAATGGAAGGCCGCCAGATGATGATGGTGCTGGCGCCGCGGTAGCCCCTGCCCACGACAAAATCCGAGCGTCGGCGGCGATGGCTGCCGGCGCTCCTTGTTTTGGGCAATAGATCAGTAGCCGTTGGGCCGGAACGCGATGGTCTGGACCGAGGCAGTAACGGCATGCGCCGCAGCGGTGTGCGCCGCAACGGCTGCGGGCAGAGCCACGCCGCGGATCATCTTGTAGGCGACGCGGCCATCCTGGACGAGCAAGGTGACCTCGGCCGGTTCAGCCGACGCCTTGGCGGAGTCGACCCCGAATATCGACAGCATTCCGGCGGCGCGGACCTTGGTTTCGGCGGGTTTGAACACCAGCGCCGTGCAGCGGTCGCGCGCCTCGATGCAATCCTGGACCGCGTTGTCGAGACGGTCGAAGGCGACGCTGTCGCGCGCCATGAAACGTTCCATCACGCCCAGATAGGACAGCACCTGCACGTTCGGCGTGGAGGTGTCGAAACCGATGCGGGCAAGCTGCGATGCGCGGGTCAGGCCCGGCTTCACGCGCTCGTAGGCGACGGCAAGCTCTTTCAGGGAGCGAATACCGAGATTGGCCGAGTCAGGCGAATGCGGCAGCAGATTGAGGATGCCGAAACCGACAACGCCCAGCGTACCGATCAACACTGCAATGGACGTCGCATAGCGGAGCCCACCGCTACGCAGTTTCTCGACCATAAATACCCCAACGCCACCTTATTATGGTTGCGCTGATCCTAAACAGGTTGCCACGGATGTGGAAAGTACTCCGTAGCCTGAATGGTAAAGGAATACGGTTAAGGATCCGTGACTGCGGCCACGCAGCGAGCAACCGCTGATAGGTCACAATTGCCGCCGGTCAGCACGACGCCGACATTCGTGCCACCAACATCGACTTTTCCGGCCAAAAGCGCGGCAAGTCCCGCGGCGCTACCCGGTTCGACTACAACCTTCAGGCGCTGGAAGGCGTAGGACACCGCCCGCTCGAGTTCCAAATCGCTAACGGCGATCACAGCACTTACGCGGTCCCTGGCGATGGCGAAGGGGATATGCCCCGGGGCCGGAGCCATCAGGGCATCGGCAATCGAGAGTTCGCCGCCCGGCGCCTGGGTGCGCTGGCCCGCCGCCAGAGACAGGCGCATGCCATCGAACCTGTCGGGTTCGACACCGATAATCCTGGTGGACGGACTCTTGCCGGAAAATGCCAGGGCGATGCCGGTGACGAGGCCGCCGCCGCCAGTCGGTGCGAGCATGGTGTCGAGGGTGATACCAAGAGCTGCCGTGTCGTCGATGGTCTCCAGTCCCGCAGTGCCCTGTCCGGCAACCACCTTCGCGTTGTCGAAGGGTTCGATCAAAGTCGCGCCGGACTTCGCCATGAGGTCCCGCGCGATGGCTTCGCGGTCGTCGGTGCGGCGGTCGTAGAACACCACGTCGGCGCCGAGGCGGCGCGTGCCGGCGATCTTGGGCGCGGGCGCGTCCTTCGGCATCACGATGGTGGCGGGCAGTCCCAACTCGCGTGCAGCCGCCGCGACGCCCTGGGCGTGATTGCCGGAGGAGAATGCGATGACGCCGTTGGCGCGCTTGTCCTGCGGGATCTGGAGCACCGCATTTACCGCGCCCCGGAACTTGAACGAGCCGGTGCGCTGAAACATCTCCGGCTTCAGGAATACGCGGGCGTCGAGGCGCGTGTTGAGGTCGTGGCTTTCGATCAGCCGCGTGCGCGTGGCATAGGGCCGGATGCGTTCGGCCGCGGCCTCGACATCGGCGAAGGTGGGAACGGTGATGGACATGATTTCATCTCTCGTGATGCGGGCACCTTAGGCCCGCGCCTATTGCCGCAGAAGCGGCGAAAAAGGGTTGGCAGCTCTGCTTTGGCGGGCCTATGGTCCGCCCGCGCGCCCGTCGGGGGCCGACCCGCGCGCAAGCCTTTAATTTGTGTTCGATCTCGCGAGACCTCGCATGCTGAAAATCTATCAGCAGCAGAACGGCGGCCTGAAGGGCATGACCCTTCCGGACGGCGATCCGATTCCGGCCGATGCGGTGTGGCTCGACCTGCTGTCGCCCACCAACGAGGAGCGGCGCAAGGTCAACGCGCTGCTCCAGATGGAAATGCCGACCCGCGCCGACATGGAGGAGATCGAGGTCTCGTCCCGCCTCTACCAGGAAGACGGCGGCATCTTCCTGACCGCGCTGGTGCTGTCGAACATGGACAGCGAAACCCCGACGGCCGACGTGGTGAGCTTCGTGCTGGCCCAGGACAAGCTGGTCACCATCCGCTACATCGACCCGCAGCCGTTCAAGACCTTCGCCGCGCGCTGCGAGCGCGGCAACATGCCGGGCAACCGGGCCGAAATGGTGCTGATGAACCTGCTGGACGTCATCATCGACCGCATGGCGGACGTGCTGGAGCGGGCAGGAGCTGAGATCGAGGCGATCAGCCGCGACATCTTCCAGCCGCACCAGGACAAGGTCATGCAGTCGGCGGACTTCCAGAACGTGCTGCGGCGGCTGGGCCGCAAGCACGACCTGACCGGCAAGATGCGCGAGAGCCTGTTGTCGGTAAGCCGGGTGCTGTCGTTCCTGACACCGGCGATGGAAGGCAAGCCGAACAAGGACGTGCGCACCCACATCAAGACGCTGACGCGGGACGTGCAGTCGCTCCAGGATCACACCTCGTTCCTGGGCTCCAAGCTGAACTACCTGCTGGACGCGACGCTGGGCCTGATCAACATCGACCAGAACAACATCATCAAGATCATGTCTGTGGCGGCGATCGTGTTCCTGCCGCCGACGCTGTTCGCGTCGATCTGGGGCATGAACTTCCACTACATGCCGGAGCTGGACGAGAAGTTCTTCTATCCGATCGCGCTGACCGTGATCGTCATATCCGGCATTCTGCCTTATTGGTGGTTCAAGCGCCGCGGCTGGCTGTAGGCTCGCGCCATGCAGCATCCCTCGCGGGGCATCGCGCTCAAGATCGGCGCAACGCTCGGTTTCAGCCTTCAATACGTGTGCATGAAGCTCGCCGGAAACAGCGTGCCGGTGGGCGAAGTCGTGTTCTTCCGCGCCTTCTTCGCGCTGGTCCCCATCGCACTGTTCGCGATGCGGACCGTGGGACTGAGGGCCATGGTGCAGACGGCCCGGCCGGGGCTGCACATCGTGCGCGCCGCGGTCGGATCCAGCGGCATGTTCCTGAACTTCGCGGCGCTCAAGCTGCTGCCGCTGGCGGACATCACCGCCTTCGGCTTCGTGCAGCCGATTTTCGCCGTGGTGCTGGCGGCGATCGTGCTGAAAGAGGTGGTCGGCCCCTATCGCGGCGGTGCCGTGGTCGTCGCCTTCGCCGGCGTCATGCTGATGATTGCGCCGCATGGCGGGATCGGCGGGATATTCGCGCATGGCCTGAGCGGCGGCGCGGCCCTGGCGCTGATCAGCTCGTTCGCCTCCGCCTTTGTCGTCATCTACATCCGGCAGATGAGCGCCACGGAGAAGAGCGAGACCATCGTCTTCTGGTTCATGAGCTTCTGCGCCGTCGTGGGCGCGCTCACCATGCTGTGGTGGCGCGTACCGCTGAGCTGGGCGCAGGTCGCATGGCTGATCGCGGCGGGCGTCACGGGCGGGATCGCGCAGATCATGATGACGTTCTGCTATCGCTATGCCGAGCCCTCGCTGCTGGCGCCGTTCGATTACATCGCGATGATCTGGGCGGTGTCGTTCGGTTTCCTGGTCTTCGCAGAGGTGCCGGCCGTGATGGTGCTGGTGGGCGCGGCTGTCGTGACGGGGGCCGGCGTGTTCATCGCGATCCGCGAGCACCGGATCGGGCGCGAACTCGCGAGCCGCGTCGAAGCGGTCTGACATTTCTCACCTCCCTGTTGATTTGGCCCAAGCGCGCTCGCGCGAACGCTTTGCAGCGTCGCGGCGGTTCAGATGCACCTTGGGGGATTTAGCTTAGATGGGGTGGAGCACCGCGCGGTGCAAGGGGGGAGATAATTTTTCCCGAAAAAAATTTTCTGTCGTGAGCGACGCCGCGTGTGAGCGTCAACGCCTTGATGCGATTGCCTCGGCGATGACGATGCCTTCGATAGAACCCGAAGTTATCGAACAGCGCGTAATCTTGTTGCGGATCGGATTTATTTTTTCCGATCTCGCAAGCGTAAAAGCCCCCTGTCAGGTGTGCTCTAGGCGGCAAGCGCGTGCTGTTGGGCGAGCGTGTCGAGTTCGGCGACAAAGGCTTCGCCGAAGTAGTAGGCGAGTTCGTCCCTCGTACCTTGGTAGATGGTCTGGCCCTCGCCGCCGCAGACCAAGCTCTGGTCGTGGACTTCGCCACTGGCCCCAAGCACGCCGTAGTCGAAGGTCGTGGGGAAGAGTGTGCTCACCAGCGGTTTCAGGGTGTGGTAGTCGACGCCTTTCTCCAGCGCATAGGCGTGGATCACGCAGCCGCGGGCGCCGGAATGAAAGACGCACTTGCCATCCTTCGATTGCGTGCGGACATAGCGGCCGGAGGGGAATTCGGTATCCTTGGTCTCCTCATCGGTGAACCACCCGCTGCGCGGGACACGAACACGGGCGGCAAAGTCGTCGCCAAGGGCCATGATGCGCTTCGCGTTCTCTGAATCGATGTCCACGCCGTAGGAGCAGCACTGGTCGTTGCAGAAGCCACACGCCATGCAGCGCGCGAAGTAGCGCAGCGCAAAGATGTCGGTGTTCACCGAATGGATGACCGGCGCGCCCTGGACGCAGGTGTAGTCGCGGCTGAGACGGACGACCGTCATCAGGCCGCGGCAGCCTTTGCCTGCTCCCGCCGCGCGGCGGCGAACGCGTTGTCGACCACGCGCTGGACAAGCTTGTCGTAGCTGAGGCCGATCTGCTCGCCGGCAGCGGCGAAACCCGCGTCAGGTGCGATGCAGGGATTGGTGTTCACTTCCAGCACCATCGGCTCTCCCTGCGGCGTCACGCGGAAATCGACGCGGACATAGCCGGTGAAACCGAACAGCTTCCAGGTGCCGATGCAGGCCTTCCTGATCTTGGCAGCGAGGACCGGGTCCTTCTGCTCGGTCGTGAAGTCGCGGACCATCAAGTCGTTGACGTCGAGTTCGACCCACTTGGCGTCGTAGCCGACGATGCGAGGCTTGTCGGACGGCCAGCCGTCGAAGCGCATTTCCGCCAGCGGGAAGACGAAGGGCTCGCCGTCGAGGCCGTCCATCATGGAGATGTTGTACTCGCGGCCGTCGACGAATTCCTCCGCAAACCACTTGCCGCCGAAGCGCTTGGCGCTGAGCTCGGCACGGGCGATCACGTCCTTGCCGAGGCAGACGCAGCCGTCATCGAGGCCGACCGAGGCATCCTCCAGCGTGGATTTCACGATATACGTCTTGTCGTCCTTCAGGCCCTTCCACTCCGGGCCTTCGCACCAGTCGGCGGTGGGAATGCCGGCCTCGCGCATCCTGCGCTTGGTGAGGGGTTTGTCGGTGGTCACGGCCATGCCCACGGCGTCGATGCCGGTGAAAATGATGCCCGCCTCGTCCAGCATACGCGGTGCAACCGGCGCCAGCGCGCCCAGGCCGTCGATGCCTTCGACCATGTTGAAGACGATATCGGGCTTGTGCGCTTCGAGGATGGCCTGAAGCCTGTCCGGATCGGGCGAGAACGCGGCCAGGCTCACGGTGTGGCCGTTGTTGCGTAGCGCGCCGGCCACGGCGTTCGACGAGGTGATCGTGTCGATCTCCTCGGGCGGCGGGTTCTCGCCGATGTCGGAATGCAGGACCAGGATGCGCATGCTCAATCCCCTCAAAACTATTTGAGCGCCGGGTAGCGCTTGCGGAAAGACGCCATGATCTTCCCGATGAGCTGGTGATACGTGATTCCCTCGCGTGCCGCGATAAAGCACATGTCGGAATATTCGGGACGCAGCCCCGCGAGCGGGTTCACCTCGATGAAGTTGGGAACTTCGTCGGCGTCGTAGCGGATGTCGATGCGGCCGCCATCGAGGCAGCGCAGGGCGCGCCAAGCGGCGAGGGCGACGTCGCCCGCCTTCTTGGCGTCGGCCGCCGGCGCGCCGACGATGTCGAGGCGGCCGTGCCAGTCTTCCTTGTTCACGAGGCCGTAGCCGTCGCCGTGATAGCCGGCGAGCGGGACGATCTCGCTGACGCCGAGAACCTCGGCGCCGTCGCCGGTACCGGTGATGCCGACGGTGAACTCACGCCCCGGCAGGAAGGTCTCGACCAACACCGGCTGGTGGAAGCGGGCGAGCAGGTCGGTCGCCGTGGCTTTGAGGCCAACCTTGTCGGTGACCTTGTTGTTGGTGTCGATACCCTTGCCGGAGCCTTCGGCGATGGGCTTGAGGAACAGCGGATATGGCAGGTTCACCGCATCGGCGTCTTCGAGCCGCTCGATCACCGCGAAGTCGGCGGTCGGGATGCCGAAGTCACGGACCACGCGCTTGCACATCCCCTTGTCGAGGGTCAGCGCCATGGTGAGCGTGTCGGAGAAGACGTAGGGGATCTCGTAGATGTCGAGCAGTGCGGGGGCCTGGGCCTCGCGGGCGAGACCCTTCAGGCCCTCGCAATAGTTGAAGACGCAGGGCCAGCGGTCGCCGGCGGCGAGGCGCTTGACCAGTGCCTGGACGTTGCCGATGCGGTCGGGAACATAGCCCAGCGCGGTCAGGGCATCGCAGAGGCCGGCGATGGTGACTTCGGCGTCGAACTCGGCCGTCTCTTCCTCGCTGTAACCCATAGCGCGGTAGTCATCGCGGAGATCGTATGTGACGCCGATGCGCATAGGCGCAGTTACCCCCACCCGAAAAATCGCACGCGATCTTTCGACCTCCCCACAAGAGGGAGGTGATTCTTTGAGTTACTCGGCGGCGAGCTTCAGCTTGCCTTTGCCCAGCGTGCCACCTGGGTCGGGGTAGCGGTAGACGCCGCCTTCGAAGTTTCGCAGAAGCAGGTCGTCGCCGTCGCGGCCGACGATGAAGTCCGGCGCGAGCTGGATCTTGCCGCCCCCGCCCGGTGCATCGACCGCGAAGATCGGGGTCGCATAACCCGTGGTGTGGCCGCGCAGGCCCTCGATGATCTCCAGCCCCTTGTCCACGGTGGTGCGGAAATGGGCTGAGCCGCTGATCGGGTCGCACTGGTAAAGGTAATAGGGACGGACCCGGCGCCTCAGAAGGCCCTGCATCAGCGGCTTCATCACCTCGATGTCGTCGTTGATGCCCTTCATGAGCACGGTCTGGCTGCCCAGCGGGATGCCGGCGTCGGCGAGGCGGGCGGTCGACTCGGTGGTCTCGTCCGTCAACTCGTCGGGGTGAGTCGCGTGGAGGCTGATCCAGAGCGGTGAGTGTTTTTTGAATACCGCGATCAGATCCTTGGTGATGCGCTGGGGCAGGACCATCGGAATCTTGGTGCCGATGCGCAGAAACTCGATGTGCTTGATGGCGCGCAGGCGGCCCAAGAGGTAGTCGAGCTTGTCGTCGCCCAGGGTCAAAGGATCGCCGCCCGAGAGCAGGACGTCACGGACCTCAGTGTGCTGCTCCAGATAAGTGAGCGCCTGGTCCCACTGCTTCATGGACAGGTTGTATTCGCCACCCGGGTTGCCGACGACGCGGGCGCGCGTGCAGTAGCGGCAATAGGTCGAGCAGGTGCCGGTAGTCAGGAAGAGAACCCGGTCGGGGTAGCGGTGGACGATACCGGGGGCGACGGTGTCGTGGTCCTCGCCCAGCGGGTCGTTGTCTTCGCCCGGGGTGCGGATGTACTCGCCGCCGGTGGTGATGTGGGTGCGGCGGAGCGGTTCCGACGGATCGGTCCGGCTCATCAGCGACGCATAATAAGGAGTGATGCCGACCGGGAGCGAACCCTTGTGGCGGGCAACGGCGGAGTATTCGTCCTCGGACAGGCGGAAGATGCGGGCCAGTTCGTCGAGGGTGCGGATGCGGGTCCGCATCTGCCAGCGCCAGTCGTTCCATTCGACGGTCGAAGTACCGGGATAGAACTCTTTATAGAAGGCGCGGGTATCGGGGTTCACCGGGAAGCGGAGGGCCGTCTTCTTCGCAGGAGCCGCCTTCGTCGCGGTATGTGCGGAGGCGGATGCCTCGGTCGCTTCTCTAAGTTGGGGTCGGACGTCCGTTCTGTTGCGGACTGACCGTAGCGGAGGCTTCGCTTCGCGACTCCGCGCTATTTGGAGACTCATCGTCTTATAAGACGCTCCGGTGTGCTGCCCACAGCGAAAGCCCCAACGACTCCCCATCAACGGGCGCAACAGCAAAACGATATTTAGAGTCTTAAAAACAGCCGTCAAGAGTAACAACAGCATACCGAGGGGTATCGACCCGCCCCATCGACCTCGATCGGGCCACCTCAATGCGGGTCGAGAGGGAGGTACGATGCATGCGAGCTGCCTCTCATACACGTGCGAATCGTTCGTGTGCGAATCAATTTTAGCGTTGCGGAATCGAGATTAGATGAATCGCACAATGCATATCGCGCGCGCGACGGGTCGCTGCAATTTGCTTTGAAGGCGAACGATTGGCGGCTCTCGGAGCTGGCCGAAGACCCCGCTTACGAAAAAGTACGGACCTGTGAATCTTTGTGAGGTTGTGACCGGTCGGCCTCACTCGGCGGGCGGGACACCGAAGTCGCGGGTCGCCGTCATCCGATAGAGGGTGAGGTGAACCTTCTTGCCACGCGAGTAGTTGAAGCCGTCGAGGCTATCGACAGGGATCGCATCGCCCTGGACCTCGGCGAGATGGGCGAGGAACGCAGGCCGCTCGCGGTCTTCGACGAGGGCGAGGCCCCCGGCTTGCACGCCAATCTCGGCAGCGCCGCCCCCATTGGTGAGCCGCGTCTCGGTGCCGAGCAGGAAGACGAGGCTCGGCTCGGTGTAACCGGCGAGCGTCGGGGGCGGATCGCCGGGACGGACGTGATGTGCAACGAGTTCGGCAGCGCGCGGACTGACCCAGATCTGCTCAAGCCGCGGCGCTGCGAGCGTTGTAATTGCTGGATAAAGTACGAGGGCCGTGAGCGTTGCGAAGACGGTCGTGAGGATCGCAGAGCGCCGCAGATAAAGGGCTAGCGCGACCAATCCGAGTAGCGCACCGATGCCCGACGCGGCTATCAAATGCCACTCGATGCCGGTCCCGTAGAGACGCGAGGCGATAATCGGCGCGACCGCAAGCGCAACGAGACCCAGAAGAAACTGGAGCGCAGCGAGCCAGAACAGGATCGGTTGCCAGGCACGCGGGTTCGGATCGCGGGGCATGAGCATCCAGAGCGCGGCCATGATCGCAAGTGCCGGGTAAGCCGGCAGCACGTAGTGAGGGAGCTTGGTAGGGACCAACTCGAACATCAGCCAGCTCGCACCGGCCCAGGCGAGCAGGAAATGGATGGCGGGGTCGCGGTGGCGGCGAATCGCATTGCCGAGACCCGGGACGACGAACAGGATCGCGGGCCAGAAGGTGATTGTGACCAGCAAGAGGAAATAGCCGGGCCAGGCACCGTGGCTCTCCTGCCCGTTGGCGAGCTTGGCAGCGAAATCGTCGCCCAGCGATTGCTGGAAGAAGGCGCCCTTGCTCTGGATGTAGATCGCGACGGCCCAAGGGGCGACGATCAGAAGCGTGAGCGGGATGCCATAGAGGGGCTCGAGGTGCCTGAGCCAGCGCCATTCGCCCCGATCCCAGGCGATCAAAGCGATGATGATCACGGCGCATACGCCGATGACGACGGGTCCTTTGATAAGAGTTCCGAGCGCGAGTGCGGTCCATCCCAGCATGACGGCGCGTGTCGACGGCATCGGCCGCTCGGGATCGCGGCCGGCGAGATAGACCCGAAACAGGACACCGATGGCGCCCAATGCGCAGGCAAGCTGCACGGCATCGGTGGTGGCGATGGTCGATTCTGCCGTCAGCAGCACGGAGATCGCCATCAAGGCGCCGGCGAGCCATGAGACCTCGGGCAAGGCGAAGGCGCGGGCGGTCCAGAAGCAGAGCAGCACGGCGATGATCCCGCCGATCAGCGACGGCAGGCGATAGGTCCAGATGTGCGAGCGGTCGCCGTGCCCTGCGATGGCCGTGGCAACGGCCTGGAGCCAATAGATGCCGACGGGTTTCTTGTAGCGGGGGACATGGCCGAAGCGGATGTCTATAAAGTTGCCGCTCTCCAGCATCTGACGCGAGGACTGGGCAAAGCGGCTCTCGTCGCGGTCGAGGGGCGGCAGGCTAAGGACGCCGGGCGTCCACAGGGCCAGGCAGATAAGCGTAAGGCTGACGTACCAATACCGTGCGAGGAGCGAGAGCAGCCGCCCTGCCCGCGTGGCCGGGACGGCTGGCACGGGGAGCGGCGCGGCAGGGGCCGGCGCTAACTCGCCCTTATTGCTCATGAACGGTCATCCGGAGAAAGCCTGTTTCTTGCGGGGCCGGGCCTGTATAAGGCCGCGCGCAACAGCCAAGGCTTAGAGCCTTGATTCACACTAATCTACGCCGGGATTGAACGGAACTTAAGATGGCGGTCGCCCTGTCCGTGGTCGTGCCTGTGAAGGACGAGGCCGAGAATGTCGGCCCGCTGGCGCGCGAGATCGCGGCGGCGGTGCGGGGCGAAGACGCCGAGATCATTTTCGTGGACGATGGATCGTCGGACGCGACCGCGCGCGTGCTCCAGGATCTCAAGACCGAGATCCCGTCGCTGCGGGTGCTTCAGCATGCGCGCAATGCCGGCCAGAGCCGCGGCATCCGCACGGGCGTGAGGGCGGCCCAGTCCAATACCATCGTGACCCTGGACGGCGATGGGCAGAACGATCCGGCCGACATCCCCAGGCTGCTCGCCATCTTCCGTGGCCCGGATGCGGAGAAGCTGGGCGTTGTGTCCGGGGTGCGCGCCAAGCGCAAGGACACCTGGAGCCGGCGCATGGCGTCGCGCGCCGGCAACAGCATCCGCAACCGCTTGCTGAACGACGGTGCGGCAGACACCGGCTGCGGGCTAAAGGTCTTCCGGCGCGACGCGTTCCTCGCCCTGCCCTATTTCGATCACCTGCACCGCTTCATCATCACGCTGATGCTGCGCGAGGGCTGGCAGGCGCGCTTCGTGGAGGTAAACCACCGGCCGCGGGCGCACGGCCAGTCGAAGTACACCAATTTCGGGCGCATGCTGGTGAGCGTGAACGATCTGCTGGGCGTACGCTGGCTCCAACGCCGCTACCGCGCGCAGAGCGAGACGAAAGAGCTGTAGATGAACTTCCTCTCGCACCTCTACACGCTGGCGATGTCGCATCCGCTGGACACGATCTGGACCAGCATCGGTTTCCTCGGCCAAGCGGTGTTCGGCGTGCGCTTCCTGATCCAGTGGTTGCGCAGCGAGCAGGCCGGGCACAGCGTGGTGCCGATCGCCTTCTGGTATGTGAGTCTGGCAGGGGGCGCCATCAGCCTCGCCTACGCGATTCATCTGCAGGCGTGGCCGCTGGTCCTTGGGCAGGCGATGCCGATCCCGATCTATGCCCGCAACCTGTACATGGTTCTGCGCGACCGCAGACGCGGATCGCCTGCCGCTTAACCAAGCCGTCACATTGGGCACACCCGTCCCAATTTCGCCCCGATATGGTACAAGCGTGCCGGGTGGCCGATGTCCGGCCCGGGGGAGGATTTCATGCTCAAGGCGTTTCCGCTGCTTTTACTGGTCGTCATTCTCTACAATCTGATCGCGCTGGGCGGCGGTGCGATCATGCATATGAACATCCAGGACGCGCTCAGCTACAACCATGCGCTGACGATCAAGCTGTTCTCGACCGACGAATGGAAGTTCAGCTTCGGCGATTTCATGGTGCTGCTGGCGCTCGGACTGCTGTTCGTGGAGGTCATCAAGGCGACGCGCACCAGCTCGCGCCAGGTGCTCAACCACGGCCTGTCGATGCTGACCTTCGTGATCGCGCTGGTCGAGTTCATCACGCTCAAAGGCTTCGGCTCGACGCCGTTCTTCTTCATCATGATGATGTGCCTGTTCGACGTGGTCGCCGGCTACACGATCTCGATCGTGGCGGCCGAGCACGATCTAGGTCTTGGCCGGCCCAACAACTGAGCGCAGCCATACGACGCATGCGGCGGGCGGCTTCAAGCCGCCCGTTTGCGTTTCAGTCCGGCAGGTAACCGAATCGCTCCACCCAGGGCGCGAGGATCGGCAGCACCGGCGCCATCTGCGCGGCGTAGCGCCGCCAGGCGCCGACACCGTCCTTCACCAAGCCGCGCTTGACCTGGTGCGAGCTGCGGGTCGTCAGCGTGCGGTCGCGGGCGCCCACCTCGAAATGACGCATGGCTTCGCTCCACGGCACTCCAGTGAACCGGCAGAGCTGCTGCGATTGGCCGTCGAACGATTCGATCAGATCCTCGTTTCGCAGATCGATGAGCCGCTGGCCCAGCGCTGGCCGGCACAGCTCGGCGAGCCGCATCGTGGCGTCGTAGAAGCGCGCCGTGCTTTCCAGCGTGCGGAACTCCAGGGTGAAGCGCGACGGCGCGAACTGGCGGCGAAAGCAACTGAACACGACGTCCCGCGGGTCGCGCACCGCGAAAACGATCTTCGCGCCGGGAAACAAGCGAACGATCAGTGGCAGATAGGCGGTGTTGAACGCCGTCTGCTCGATCACGACCTTGCCCGCGACTTCGTCCTCCTCGCGGGCGCGATGCCAGAAATCGGTGCGATAGGGTTCGAGCGCGAGATCGTCGATGGCGGTCAGCTTTTCAGGCCCGCCCGGCGCATCGACGAAGTCGTTGATGGCCTTGCCGAGGAGCGGACGTTCCTCGAACACCACGACCTGCGGCGCCGTCGCAAGAATCTGCGCCAGCAGGGTGGTACCGGACCGCGGGAAGCCGAGGATGAAGACGAGGCCAGCCGGCGTGGCGCCGTTCACCCGTGGAGTCCGGCAGCCGCATGGGGCATTTGCGCCAGCACCGCCGCGAGGTGAAGCACCTGATCGCGGCCAAGTTCGCGGTCGCGCCACTGCGGCACGTGGAAACCGGCCCAGACGGAACGGGAGTCGCTGTAGGCGGCGAAGGCCTCGGCGGTCTTGTCCTGTGCGTCGCGCAGATCGCCGAGCTGGGCGATCGCCACCGCGCGCATCGGCGCGGGCACATCCGGGCGCGCGAGAAAGATGGATAGCCGGCGCTCGGCCGCGTCGAACGCGCCCTCGCCCATGTCGGCGGTGATCAATGCCAGCACCGCCATCGGATGGCCCGGTGCAGCGCCAAGCGCACGTAGCGCACACGCGCGCGCGGTGGAGAGGTCGCCCTGCTCCGCCGCGATGTTGGCCAGGCGCGCATGAGCCTCGGCGTGCGATGGCTCCAGTTGCACCGTCATCTGATAGGCGCTGCGGGCGTGGCCGATCTGGCGCAGGGTCTGATGCGCCAGGCCCTTCTGGAACCAGGCCTTGGAGTAGCGGCGGTCGAGCGCAATCGCGCTATCCGCGGCCGCGCGTGCCTTCTTCGGGCGTCCGAGCGCGTTCAGGCAGTCGGCGAGGTCGCCCAAGGTCCAGGGCGAGCGCGGATCGAGTTCATGCGCCCGCATCAGATCGGCGAACGCGTCTTCGTTCTGGTTATTGAGGCGTTTGCCGAGGGCGCGCAGATTGAACAGGGCCGGGTGTTTGTAGCCGAAGCCAAGCGCGGTCTGCGCATGGCGCACCGCTTCCGCCATGTTGTCGGCCTTCATCGCACGGTCGATCTGCGCCAGCCACTGGTTGACGCCACTCGAAGCGTTGACGTTCTGCAAGTTCAGCCCCTTTCCCGCGCTCCCCAAGCGCCGGCTATTCGACTCCGCCACTCTGAATGTTGGGTAATGCGATTGGTGGCGAATGGCCGAATGGATTTTGTTCGCAGACTGTCGCCGCGTGTTTGGCGGCGAACATCTGCGGTGCTTTTCGTTACACAGATGCGTGACAACAAAGTTGGCATTGCGGCTGCCTGCGCAAACATGATTGGCAACATCGCCGCGAAGATGTTCCGCGGACGGACGACTGGCGCGGGCGACCCTGTCTCCGGCGGAGCGGCGGGTTTCGGAGGCGGGAAATCTCCCTACTGCGGGCAGGGTTTGCATTTGGGGCGGAGGCGGGATATCTCGCGCGCCTTGCCTCGTCAGACCCATGGTTTGGGAGGTATCCCCGGACAGGTGGCCGAGTGGTTTAAGGCGCACGCCTGGAAAGTGTGTAACGGTTAATAGCCGTTCGAGGGTTCGAATCCCTCCCTGTCCGCCATTTGCTCGGCTCGCGATCCGTCCGCGGCCTGCCCACCACCCCCAGCGATATCCCCCAATCAGGGGCTTTCCGGACTTGGCCGACCTGCCCGATGATGTGATCCATCCGGCGGGGCGCCGAGGCGGTGTCTCGCCATAGAAGAAGAATAGAGCACTCAAGGGGGCATTCTCATGCAAACGCGTTTTGACTGGCTTCTGGCCGGCCTGCTGCTGGCGTGCATTCCGGCGACGACAAGCGCGGCGCCGCTGGAGGCATACGGACAGCTTCCGTCGCTCGACCAGTTCACGATCTCGCCGGATGGCACGCACATCGCCTATGTGACGAACGTCGAGGGCAAGCGCGCGGTGCTCATCAACTCGCTTGTCGAGGGCAAGCCGGTGGCCGCGATAACCGTCGGCGACCAGAAACTGCGCGACCTGACCTGGTCGGACAACGACAACCTGATCATGACCATGTCGGTGACTCATGCGCCCTTGGGCGCGATGGGACCGCGGCAGGAGTTCTATCTGGCGCAGACCTATCGTCTGTCCGACCGCCGGTCGATCGCGCTGCTGCAACACGGCACAAGCGCGATGAACATCATCACCCGCCTGCCGGAGATTCGCCGCTACAAAGGGCAGACGCAGGTCTTTCTCAACGGCATCACCTTCAACTCGGGTCAGGCGATCCGCACCCTGTTCCAGGTCGACATGGCGACGGGCGACTCGGCGCCGATCGAATTCGGAACGCGGATCGCCCATGGCTGGGTGATCGACGGCGATGGCGCCCTGATCGCCCGCACGCTCTACGACGAGGATCAGCAAACCTGGGGCATCCAGATCGCCAACCGGGGTGCCTGGGTAACCGTGGCTACGGCACCGGCGCCGATCGAAACACCCGTGATCCAGGGCATCAGCCAGAGCGGCAACGCGCTGTACGTCTCGGTGCCCCAGGACGGCGGGTACATCGCCAAGCAATTGAGCATGCCCGACGGCAAGTGGTCGCCGGCTCCGGACAATATCGATGGAAGCGCGGATGCGATACTTGATCCGGCCACACGGCGCGTGATCGGCATGGTCTCCATCGGCACGAACACCGAATACGTGTTCCTCGACCCGGCCAACCAGACGGCATGGGACGGTCTCGTACGGGCATTTCCAGGCGAGAATGTCGACCTGATCTCGTGGAGCGACGACCGCAAGCAGGTGGTCGTGCGGGTCGACGGCAAGCGCGACGGCGCGTCGTTCTACCTGGTGGACCTGAACACGCATAAGGCGAGCTTCCTGGGGCCTGTGTACCAGGGCATCGAACCGGCCGACGTCGCCGACGTGAAGCTCATCAGCTACACGGCGGCCGACGGGACCAAAATCCCGGCCTATCTCACGCTGCCGAGCGGCAAGGATCCCAAGAACCTGCCGCTGATCGTGGTGCCGCACGGCGGGCCCGCGGCGCGCGACACCGCGGAGTTCGACTGGATCAGCCAGGCGCTGGCGTCGCGCGGCTATGCGGTGCTCCAACCGGAATTCCGCGGCTCCGACGGCTTCGGCTGGAAGCACATGGCGGCCGGGTTCGGCGAGTGGGGCCGCAAGATGCAGAGCGACCTGGCGGACGGCGTGCGTTACCTGGCGAGCCAGGGCACCGTCGATCCCAAGCGCGTCTGCATCGTGGGCGGCAGCTATGGCGGCTATGCCGCCCTGGCAGGCGCGACGCTGCCGTCCGACAGGGGCATCTATCGCTGCGCGGTGTCGGATTCCGGTGTGTCTGACCCGCGCTCGATGCTCAAATGGATTCAGGATCGCTACCGCAGCGCCGACTCCCAGACGATGCGCTACTGGAACCGTTTCATGGGCGTCACCACGCCGGACGATCCCAAGCTCCAGGAGATCTCGCCGCTGGCCCATGTGGCGGACGCCTCGATCCCGATCCTGCTGATCCACGGCAAGGACGACACCGTCGTGCCGATCGCGGAGAGCGAGCAGATGGCGGCGGCGCTGACTGCGGCGGGCAAGCCGGTGACGTTCGTGAAGCTGGACCGCGAGGACCACTGGCTGTCGAGCGCCGAGACGCGGCAGCGGATGCTGGCAGAGACGGTAAAATTCCTGGAAGCGAACAACCCGCCCTGAGCCGTTAACGCGCGTTAGGCATTGTCCGGCCCCCGGTGCGTTAACCGGGGGTGAATGACTGCGACCGTAACGTCGTCTCTGTTTGCAGGGGCGTACGCGCATGTACCGTCCGCGAAGGGCGCAACGCGAAACATTGCTGACGCGGTATTCGGACACGCTGGGCGAGATGATGATGCGCCGGCGCACCGAAGTCGCGACCAAGGCGGCGAAGGTCGAGGCCGACCTCGCGAGCCGCAGCAAATCCGCGTTCCTGGCGACCATGAGCCATGAGCTGCGCACGCCGCTGAATTCCATCATCGGGTTTTCCGACGTCATCGCGGGCAACCGCAGCCAGCCGGAGTCGGCGGAGTACGCCACCCATATCGCGAAGTCGGGCCGCCGCATGCTGGCGGTGGTCAACGACATCCTGGACATCTCCAAGATCGAAGCCGGGAGCCTGCCGCTCAACCTGTCGCCCACCGACATCGGCGACATCGTCGATGCGGCGGTGGAAGCGGTGCGCGACGACGTGGCGGCAAAGCGCCAGGTGATCGACGTGCGCGTGCCGCCCGGACTGCCGATGCTGACTGTCGACCACAAGCGCGTGCGGCAGATCGTGGTCAACCTCTTGTCCAACGCCAACAAGTTCACCAACGAGCGCGGCCGCATCGTCCTGGTGGCGCGGCGCATGCCCAACGACGGCGTCACGATCGCCATTGCCGATACCGGCGCCGGCATGACACCGGACGAGATCGCGATCGCGCTGCAGCCCTTCGGCCAGGTGCAGGGGCATCTGTCGCGTACGCAGGAAGGCGCGGGCCTTGGCCTGCCGCTGGCGCGCGCGCTGGCGCACAAGCATGGCGGCGATATCCAGATCGAGAGCAAGCCCGGCCAGGGCACCACGGTTTTCCTGACCCTTCCCCCCGACGATCCGAGTGCGCACCGATGAACCAGGTCTTCCGGCCGCCGGCGCCGCCACCGCCGCCCCCGTCTTCCGCCCCCGCTGCGCCGGCCTCGTTCAAGGAGCGCCGCGGCATTCCGGCTGCGCCGCCGGTGCGCATCGCCCACATCGTGTCGGTACAGGGATCGCACTGCGTCGCGGTGCTGGAGCGCGGCGCGGCCGGCGCCGTGGCGGGCAAGGACCCGCGCGTGCAGATCGGCGCCCTGGTGAAGGTTACAACCCCGGCGTCGTCCGTCATGGGCATCGTCTCGGCCGTCACCTGCCCGCTGCCGAGCGGCGATGACCAGCCCGCCAACATCGCGGGCCTGATCGAGATCAACCTGTCGGGCGAAGTGCTGGTGGACGCCCACAGCAAGCGCCTGACGTTCAAGCGCGGCGTGACGGCGCTTCCGTCCATCGGCGATCCGGTGCTGTTCGCCGACCGCCACGACCTGACGCGCGTCTATGCCCCGCCGGGCGTGGCGAGCATCAAGGTCGGCGAGCTGTTCCAGGACCCATCCGTGCCGGCGCGGCTTCTGACCGACGACCTTTTGGCCAAGCATTTCATCGTCGTGGGTTCGACCGGTTCGGGCAAATCGTGTGCCCTGACCGCGATCCTGCAGCGGCTGCTCTACGAGCATCCGGCGGCGCGCGTCGTGATCCTGGACGTGCACAACGAGTACGCACATGCCTTCGAGAGCCTGGTGGAGAAGGTCACGCTGCGCGACTTCAACCTGCCCTTCTGGCTGCTGAACTTCACCGAGCTGTCGGCCGCGCTGACCAGCCGCGACCAGCACCACGACGCCGAGATGGAAATCCTGGCGGAGGCGGTGGTGTATGCGAAGAAGCGTTACAGCGAGAACGCCGCCAACCGCGTGCGCAAGGCGCAGGACAGCAACACGATCATCAGCGTCGACACCCCGATGCCGTTCCGCCTGTCGGACGTCACGCTCTACATCGACGACCGGCTGGGCAAGCTGGAGCGCGCGCACCTTGCGCTCCCGTACCGGCGCCTGAAGACCCAGATCGAGATCCTGGTGTCCGATGCGCGCTACAACTTCATGTTCGGCAGCCTGTCGGTCACCGATACGATGAGCGACGTGCTGAGCCGGCTGTTCCGCATTCCGAACGAGGGCCGGCCCATCACGGTGGTGGACCTCTCCACGGCGCCGCCGGAAATCCTGGACGTGATCATCTCGGTGATCAGCCGCCTGGCCTTCGACCTGGCGGTGTGGAGCAACGGCGCGGTGCCGATGCTGCTGGTGTGCGAAGAGGCGCACCGCTATGCGCCGGCCGGCGACGACAAGACCTTCGTGCCGACCAAGCGCGAACTGGGCCGCATCGCCAAGGAAGGCCGCAAATACGGGCTGTCGCTGGGGCTGGTCACGCAGCGGCCGAGCGACCTGGACCCCAACATCCTGTCGCAATGCGGCACGGCGGTGGCGCTGCGGCTTTCGAGCGAGCGCGACCAGCAGGTCATCCGATCGAGCACGTATGAAGGCATGATCGACCTGCTCGACTTCCTGCCGCTGCTCGGCGACCGCGAGGCGATCATCCTGGGCCAGGGCGTGTCGATGCCGATGCGCATCAAGTTCGACCAGCTCGGCCGCGGCAACCTGCCCAAGAACATGAATGCGGGCTTCAGCCGGTCGTGGAAGACGCAGCGGCTTGAGCGGGCGTCGCTGGACGCGATCGTCACGCGCTGGCGCAACGGCGGGCGGGAGTAGCGCGCGCAGCGCCGCTTCCTGTTCGGCGAGCATCGCGATCAGTTCGGCGTTGCCGCTGCGGCGGGCCTTCCACAACACACGGACGGATTTCGCCCAGGCGACAAGGGCGCGGTCGCGCGCGACCTGGGCGCGGATGGCGGCATAGAGCGCACGGCGCCGGCGCGTGTACTTGCCGTGGCGCAGGGCGTTGCGGTTGCCGCGCGGGGCGCTCACGGCGTCATCGCCCCGGATGAAAGACGGCGCGCCCAAACGTCCGGTAGGTGTGCAGGGCGCGTTGCTTCGACTCGCGTTCCTCCTCCCATTCCTGTTCCTGAAGCATCAGGTTGGCTTCTTCCTGCGGGTCGATCGGATGTCTGAGGCGCTCGCGTCGAACCTCGGAGAGGTGCTCGTCGAGCTTTCGACCAATGTCTTGCCGAATCTCGTTCCGGGTCCGGAATTTCGGTTTTTCTGAATTCAATTCGAGCTTAGGCGGTTGGATATTCTGGACAATCGTCCGGCTGCGGCGCTCCACCAGCGCGATCAAACCGAGCGCGTGCGCCATGCGGGCGTTGGAGTTGATGAGGCGCGCCGCGGCGCCGAGCGGGCCGAGGTGATCGCCGTTGCCCGCGTCGAGCGCCAGTTGGCGGCAATGCGACACGAGACCGGCACCGATCTTAACATTGGCAGCGAGGTGCTTGGTGGCGAGGCGGCGGATTTCGTCGTCCAGATTACGGGCCGGCGGCGGGTTCTGTGGATCATCCGGGGTGTTGGTCATCTGGTCTCTCCATAGGATCAAAGACGGACAAATAGAACATAATAAGAACAACTAAGCCGTGCAAGAGCTGAAAAATCTTGTGCTTCGATGGGAGTCTATTTAGATATACTTCGAAATAGATGAACGTCGAACCACGGCGATGACCGAGACCCTGCTCGAATTCTTCAAGGCCATGGCGCATGAGAGCCGGCTGCGCATGATCGGCCTGCTGGCGCAGCGCGAGCACTCGGTGCAGGAGCTGGCCGGCGTGCTCGACCTGAAAGAGCCGACCGTTTCGCATCATCTCGCGATCCTGAAGACGCAGGGCCTGGTGACGGCGCGCGCGGAGGGCACGACGCGCTGGCATGTGCTGGACCGCGACGCGCTGGCGCGGCTGTCGCAGCAGGTGTTGCAGACGCCGGACGAGAAGCTCGCGCGCACGCAGCCCAAGGCGGCGGAGGACTACGACACGCGCGTGTTGCGAGGGTTCGTGCGCGGCGACGGCACGCTGGCGTCGATCCCAGCGGCCCGCAAGAAACGCGGCGCCGTGCTGCGCTGGCTGATGCGTGATTTCGAGGAGGGGCGGAAATATTCGGAAGCGCAGGTCAACGACGCGATCCAGCGCCACCACTGGGACAGCGCCACGCTGCGGCGCGAGCTGGTCGGGCACAACATGATGGCGCGGGAGAACCGGGTGTATTGGCGGCTGCCACAGAGCGCCTGGAAGAAGGGTGGCGAGGCTTGAGCTGGGCGGCACTGCGGCAGTGGGGTGAAGACGCGACACGCATTGAAAAGCTCACTGGCGGAGTCGCCAATGACGTATGGAGCGTGCGCATTCGGGGCCATCGCGCGGTCGCCCGTCTCGGCAAGCGGAGCGATGCGGATCTCGCGTGGGAGACCGAACTCCTCCAACACCTCGACCGTCGGGGTCTGACCGTACCCGTGCCGATCCCGACGATGGACGGACGGCTGTTCGCGAACGGTCTGGTCGTGATGACCTATGTGGAGGGCGGACCGCCCGAGACAGAGGCCGATTGGCGCCGCGTGGCCGACGTGCTCCGCCGGTTGCATCAGCTGACAGACGGATGGCCGCAGCGTCCGGGCTGGCGATCGTCCACCGACCTCCTGCACGCGAAGACTGGGACAAAGATCGACCTCGGCGCGATGCCGCCGGAGGGCGTTGCGCGATGCCGGGCAGCGTGGGTGCGGCTCGCCGGACGTCAGACCCGCGTCGTCCATGGCGACCCCAACCCGCGCAACATCCGCATGACGGCCGATCGGGTCGCGCTGATCGACTGGGACGAGTCGCATGTCGACGTCCCCGACCTTGACCTGGTGCTGCCCCACAACGCCGCCGGTCTCGACGCCAGCGCGCATGACATCGCCGCGCAAGCATCGGCGGCCTGGGAAGCCGCCGTCTGCTGGGACGATGACTTCGCACGCAAGCGGCTTGCCGAAGTGCGAGCGATTTGAGAGCGCACCGATGGTTGTGGAGAGTGTGTGTGCGGGACGGTCGCCCCCTCCACCATCCGTTTCCCGGACGGTCCCCCTCCCCGCGCGTAGCGCGGTGGAGGAGCCTAAACGTCAGAATTTCTCCCCCACCATCTCCTCGCTCTTCGCCCAGAGCGCCTTGGCGTGGGCGGGGTCGAGGGCGTAGGGGCGGATGCCGCCGCGGGCGGCTGGGTTGTCGTTGGGTTCGGCGACGTGGCAGTCCTCGCAGTACTTGCCGCCGACCTCGTCGGCTCCCGCGACGAAGCCGGCCCAGACGCTGGTGGCGGCGCCCTGCGGGATCGTCTTCCAGCTGAAGGCGGGGGCGGAAGCGCCGGCCGCCTTCTGCGCGTCTTCGATGCTCTTGATCATCGCGGCGGTGGTCTCGGGCGTCATGTGGCGGCCAAGTTCGGTCTGGATGCCGCCCGGATGCACGGCGGTCGCGCGGATGCCTTGCGCCTTGTGGCGGCGGTCGAACTCCACCGCGAAGAGGATGTTCGCGGTCTTGGAGCGGCCATAGGCGACGAACGGCGCGTATTCGGTGTGCGCGAAGTTGGGATCGTTCAGATCGACATCGGCGAAGCGGTGGCCGGCCGACGACAGGTTCACCAGGCGGCCGCCGTTCTGCTTGAGCAGCCTGGCGATGCGGTTGACCAGCACAAAATGGCCCAGATGGTTGGTGCCGAACTGGGTCTCGAAGCCATCGGCGGTAGTGCCCTTGGGCGTCGCCATCACGCCGGCGTTGCAGATGATCACGTCGAATGGCTTGCCCGCCTTGTTGAGCGCATCGGCGCAGGCGCGCACGGATTTGAGCGACGCGAGATCGCAGGCGACGAGTTCGAGGCTGCCGCCATGGGCGGCGTCCTTGCGCACCGGTTCGGTGGCGGTGTGGGCCTTGCCGAGATCGCGGGCGGCGCCGACCACGGTCGCGCCATGCGCCGCAAGCGCGCGGGCGGTCTCGACGCCCAGCCCGGCGCTGACGCCGGTGACCAGCACGCGCTTGCCGGTGAGGGTCTTGCCGGCGAGGACGTCGCCGGTGGTGGATGTGGCGCCGAAGGCTGTCATGTGCGGTTTCCCTGTTGCTCTGCTGGAAACCAGCAGACTGCGGACGCTGCGGCAACACAAGGGTTGACGCGGCGGCACCGGTTGATCGGCCCCGCCGGGCCGCGCACAGTCCCGCCGCGACAATTTTCCGATGGGTGGCCGGGTCAAGCCCGGCCATGGAGACGCAATGAAGGTTTGGGAAATCCAGAACGCCTACGGCATCGAAAACCTGCACGAAGCCGAGAAGCCGGAGCCGAAACCGGGCCGCGGCGAGATCGTGGTGGCGATGAAGGCGTCGTCGCTCAACTATCGCGACCTGCTGACGGTGATCGGCTATGGCGGCGGCTATCCTCTGCCGCTGATCCCGTTCAGCGACGGCGCGGGCGACGTGGCGGCGGTCGGCGCGGGCGTGTCGCGCGTCCAGGTCGGCGATCGGGTGTGCCCGCTGTTCTTCCAGTCGTGGATCGACGGGCCGGTGACGGCGGAGAGCCGCTTTGGGCCGCTGGGCGGGCCGCTCTCCGGCGTGTTGCAGCAGAGGATGCTGCTCGACGATTACGGCGTGTCGAAATTCCCAGCACACCTTTCGTATGAGGAGGCATCCACCCTGCCCTGCGCCGGCCTGACGGCGTGGCGCGGGCTGACGGTGGAGACCAAGGTCGGACCGGGGCAGACGGTGCTGGTGCAGGGCACCGGCGGCGTGTCGATCTTCGCGCTGCAATTCGCCAAGGCGCTGGGCGCGCAGGTGATCGCGACCTCGTCAAGCGACGAGAAGCTGGAGCGGGCGAAGACGCTCGGCGCCGATCATGTCATCAACTACAAGACGACGCCCGACTGGGGCCGCGTGGCGCGCGAGATGACCGGCGGCAAAGGCGTCGACGTGGTGGTCGAGGTCGGGGGCGAGAACACGCTGAACCAGTCGTTCGACGCGGCGCGCGTGGGCGGCGACATCGTGGTGATCGGCGTGCTGGGCGGGTTCTCCTCGCCGGTGATGATCCCGGTGGTGTTCGGCAAGAACCTGCACATCCACGGCATCTCGGTCGGCTCGCGCGAGCAGTTCGACGACATGTGCGCCCATATCGGCAAGTGGAAGCTGAAGCCGGTGGTCGACAAGGTATTCCCGTTCGACGACCTGCAAGACGCGCTGCGCCTGATGCAGGCGGGCGGGCACTTCGGCAAGATCGTGGTGAAGGTCTAGCGCCTATTCCGGCTTCTGGGGCTTGGCAGGCGGGTCGCGTTCGATGGTGATGGCGGTGGCGACCATGGTGCCGCTGGCGTCGGGCGCGGCGGTGACCGAGACCGTCGCGGCGGGCAGAAGCTGGTCGAACGCACCGGCGTCAATCGCGATGATCGGCACGCCCCTGGCATAGACGATGTTTGCCGCGCCGTTGCAGCCTGAGCCATCGGCCGCGGCCTTTCCGTCGCAGGTGGCGCTGCCCTGCGGCTGGCTGCCGTGGAAGCCGATCGTGAGCGTGCCGCCGATGCCGCCGGGCGCGACCGCGGTGACGCTGCCGTTGATGATGAGGCGCTCGGGTTTCCTGGGATCGATCGGATAGGCGCCCTCGCCGGTGCCGCGCGCATTCGACGGATAGACGCGGATACCCTGGGCCCGCAGCGTCTTGCCGTCGGCACTCTTCAGCACGGCGGCGCCGATGTACCAGCCGTTCTGGAGATCGGCCAGTTGCAGCATGCGGTTGTGCGCCAGCCGTGTCGCGCCGGTGACGCCGATGCTGATGGCCTTTTTGCCGGCGACCTTGAGCGTGAGGAACGGGCCGTCGAATTCCTGGATGGTGCCGCGATAGCGCGTGGTGACGGCGCCGGGCGCGGGCGTGTTCGGCAAGGCCGTGACCGGCGGCGACGTGGCGGGTGCCGGCGCCGCCGGCGTCACGCCGATCGGCGGACGCAGCACCGTGGGCGGTTGGGCGGGCGCCGCCGGTGTCTGCGAAGGCGGCGCGGGCGGCAAGGTGCCGGGGAGCGTCTGCGCCCCGGCGGTGGCGATGAGAAGCGCGCCCGAAAGCAACGCGGGAGTAACGGTTCGAGCGCGCATCTATGTCTTTGTCGGTACTCTTATCTGTCGCGCATTTTACGGATGACGCGAAGGCACGTCACCCTAATGCGCCCGTGGCTTCTGGAACTTAAGGATGAATTGGTCGGTATGATGGCGGATCGACGGATCGAACACGAGCTTGTCGCGCGGATCGGCCGGATTGCGCAGGAAGCTGCCCTCCGCCACCAGCTTGAAGCCCGCCGCCAGGACCTCCTTCTTTAACGTTTCTTCATCGATGCGATGGGTGGTGTTGGTCGCGGCAAGGCCCGACCCGGCAGGCGCGGAATGGTCGATGAGCACGTAGTAGCCGCCCGGCTTCAACGCGGCATAGATCGCCTTGTTGATCAGCGCGACGTCGGCCGGCGCGAAGAACGGGTCGTGGAAGTCGTGATAGTTCTGCGCCGTGAACACGACATCGAGCGATTCCGGTGCGGCCAGGTTGTTGACCGGACCGTGCAGCACCGCGACGTTCGAATAGTTGTAGAACTGCTTCTTGAGATCGGTGCCGGGCGGCAGGCGCTTCAGCACCATGGCGTCGAGCTCGCTGGGCGCGAAGGCATAGACATAGCCCTTGCCGCCCACGACCTTCGCGAAGATACGCGTGAAGTAGCCGCGGCCCTGCACGAGATCCATCACCTTCGAGCCGGGCTTGATGCCCGCGAAAGCGACGGTTTCGCCCGGCTTACGGTCGGCGTCGAGGTCGGTGTCGTCCTTCGGGCGGCCGGGGTCGGCGAGCGCGGCGGTAACATAGGCCGGCGTCGCAGCACTGTGCGTGCCATGCGCGGCGATGGCCGCGGTGCCGAGCAACGCTGCGGTCAGCGCGGCGGCGAGAAGCGTGGTGCGTTTCATCCTGTTCCCCTGTGATTGTCGCGGCGAAGACTAGCGCGCGGCGAAAGCGGTTGCACTGACCGCGATTGCTCACCTGTGCGTGAGAATTCACAGAACTGCGGCGGAGCATTCACGCTGTGCGCGACTGCGGGCCATGACATTGGGGTTATGCGCGCAAAGCCCCCCGTATCAACGCGCGATAGAGATACTCCGTAAAGCTCTTCGGGCTTGCGAGGCCCATACGGGCGAGTGGCTCTCCGTCATCGGGCGCCGATGACAGGCCGGCCATGGCGAAGCGGGCGAGATCGGCGGTGCCCGCATCCTTCAGGCGTTCGAGGGCGGGCAGCAGGCGCTGCTCGGCCGGCGTGAAGTCGCTACCGAACGGATAGGGCGGCAGGTGATCGGTGAAGGGTGCGAGCGCCGTGGCGATCCGCGCCGGATGGTTGTCGCGGCAGGCGGCGGGGATTTCGTAGCCGGCGGCAATCTTTTTCGCATCCTTGGCCTGGCGCAACAGCTCGGGCTGGAAGCGCGAGTCGGCGATGGCGAGCATGCACGCGATGACGTGTTCGTCGGACTTGCCGCGCAGGTCGGCGATGCCGTACTCGCTGACGAACACGTCGCGCAGGTGGCGCGGGATGGTGGTGTGTCCATAAGAAAAGCGCACATTGGATTGCGCCCTGGCGCCCTGCCCGCGTACGGCGTTGATCGCAAGGATGGAGCGGGCGCCTTCCAGAGCGAACGCCTGGTCCACGAAATTGAACTGTCCGCCGACGCCGCTGACGACGCGGCCGTCTTCCAGGCCGTCGGAGATCGCGGCGCCGAGAAGCGTCGCCATCATGGCATTGTTGACGAAGCGGGCTTTCACGCGCGCGGCGCGCTTGCCGGGCTCGTCGCCGTAGAGCTGGTTGGTGAAGGAGATGCGCGTCATCTGGATGCGCGCGAGATCGGCGGCGGGCATTTCGCGCAGGCGCCTGTAGAAGTGCCTGCTGCCGAGGAAGAAGCCGCCGTGGATCAGCACACCGTCGACGGCGCGCTTCAGGATCCCGGCGTCGATCAATTCCAGGAACCCGTCGACCAGCATTTCGCTCACGCCGTAGAGGCCGGCGGTGAAGGGTGTTCGTTCCTCAGCCGGCAGAGGCGCTGCGTTGGCGGTGAGCGCGCTTACGGCGGCGTTGAAGGTGGGGTTGTCCTTGTGCCGCAGGATCGTCGCGCGCACCGCGGCGTCGCCTTCCTCTCCAATACCGATCTGGAGCGTGCCGCCGTCGGGGATGAGCCGCGCGACGTGCAGGCCGATGGCGTATTGCGTGGTCGAGATCGGCTGCTTGGGCACGTTGAACAGCGGAAAGTCGCTGCCGTCCAGGATATGGCTGAAGCTGTCGGCCGGAAGGTCGCCGTCGCCGGGCATGAAGGGCAGCTCGCTGTTCACCTGGCCGGCGAGCAGGAAACTCGCCCGGCCCTGGGCGCGGGCGTCGAGCATGTCGAGCGTGAGATCGGTGTTGCACGACAGGCTGTAACGGCCACCGCGCCCGGCGACGAGTTGGCCGATCACGTTCACGCCGCGCGCCAGCAGGTAGGCGCCGGCATGCGTGTAGTTGGCGGAGATGTAGGCGCGCTGTGCGACGGGGTTGGTCAGCCACTTGCCCGCGAGGAAGAAGAACTCGTCCACCCGCACGTTCGGCGGCAGCGCATTGCGATGAAGCGCGACGGCATAGTCGTAAGTGGGCGTTTGCCCGAGCAGGCGCTGGCCGATGGGACCGATGAAGCGGCGCTCGAGATCGGACTTCGCGCCCGGCGCCTCCAGCGTCAGCGCGGAGAAGATGTGCAGGCTGATCGAGCGGTCCCTCGCGGCGCGCTGGAACAGCGCGTTGGCGATGTGCGTCGCCTTGCCGAGGCCGAGCGGCAGGCCGAGCACGACCTTCTTGCCAACCTGGGCGATAACGGAATCGGCAAGGGCGTCGGGATCGGTGAAGTGGGCGGGCATCGTTCTTGTGGGTGACTGGCGGTTCGCCGAATATAGACGCAATGGACAACGATTTTCACGAAATCGCGGCCAGCCTGTCGGCGATGGGGCTGATCGGCGACGGCGAGCAGTTCGCGATGAAGCGCCTGTCCGGCGGCGTGTCGTGCGACGTGGTCCTGTGTGAGGTCAAGCGCGGAGCGCGGATCGTGGCGAAGCGGGCGCTGCCCAAGCTGCGCGTCACCGCCGACTGGCGCGCGCCGCCGGAGCGTGCGGCGGCGGAGGTGGCGTGGATCAACCTGGTCGCGGGACTCGAGCCGCGATGGGTGCCAAAGATTCTGGGCGAGGACCGCGCGCGGCATCTCTTCGCGATGGAATACCTGGATCCCAGGGATCATCCGATCTGGAAGATGGAGCTGGCGGCGGGACGCGCGGATGCGGGCTTCGCGGCGGAGGTGGGTGCAGCGCTGGCGGCGATCCATGCGGCAACCGCCGGACGCGCGGATGTG
>Ga0070666_10000244_pt1 | contig 37023 bp, 24 predicted proteins | sample KBSS23metaG_FD_64677 | JGI IMG/M metagenome (GOLD analysis project Ga0070666, IMG submission 64677) | Switchgrass rhizosphere microbial communities from Kellogg Biological Station, Michigan, USA - KBS S2-3 metaG | ecosystem: Host-associated > Plants > Roots > Rhizosphere > Soil ... | reverse complement strand
TCTTGGGGCGCGCCGTAGATTCGCACCGTCGCGCCGATGTCAAGGTCGGCGCACTGCTGTCCGGAGGCTTGGACTCATCCACGCTGGTTGGTCTCTCGTTGCGTAGCAACGGACCCAAGCTGCAGACCTACTCGCTTGGCTATCGCGCGGCGGCGCCTGCGCTGTGCGAGCTACCTTTTGTCGATGCTATGGTTCAGCAATGCGGCCTGGAGAATTATGAAACCTCGATCGACGCTGCATGGATTGAACGCAGTATCGACCGTGTATTGGGTGCGCTCGAGGAGCCGCCGTTGGCGATGCCAGCGTTCGCTCAGTATCGGGTCTTTGAGCTGTGCGCAGCGCAGGGTGTGACTGTGATTCTGGACGGGCAGGGCGCCGATGAAATCGCAGCCGGCTACGCGTATCACCAGCGCGCCTTTCTGAAGGATCGCATAACAAGCGGACGGCTGTTCGCGATGGTTCGCGAACTTCTCGCCATGGCGCGCCGGCAGAAACGATCCGGGCTCGGCCTGTTCGCCGACCAATTCATTTTCGAGCGTTTTGCAAAGCGGCCGGCGTATGACTTCATTGTACCCGTCGGGCACCGCCCCAATGCTGACGAGATGAGTGATGCCCGGATGGATCGCGGCGACGACTTGTCGGCTGTGAACCGGCAGCTGTACTTCGACGTCCGGTGGGGCAACGTGAAGATTATCCTCGGCTATGGCGACCGGAGCGCCATGGCGAACGCGATCGAAGCACGCGTACCCTATTTCGACCGTGCGTTCGTCGAATTGCTGTTTTCCCTCCCGGACACGTTCAAGGTAGGCTTGGGCGAGCGAAAACGCGTGCTGCGCGACGTAGCGCGTCGGCACGTCCCCCCAGAAATTACGGAGCGTTCCGATCGATTGGGTTTTGGCACACCCGACGAGGCGATGATCCGCGGCCCGCTCGCGGCGGCTGCCCGCGCCGCAATCGCTGATGCCATCCCGGATGGTTGGATCGAACGCGGGGCGACGCAACGCTTCCTCGAGGCGTTCGAGTCAGGCCGCGAGCACGACTATCGCGCAGTGTGGCGGCTCTTTATGCTCGGGCGATGGGCAAACCGGTTCGCGGTGGGAGGCTGACATGACGCAGAAGCGGGCGCGCCGTGTCCTGCTGTGTGTGACGGGCGGTTATCAGAGTTGGGCGCTGCCAGGTTTCGTGCTCCAGCTTCTGCACCACTTCGCGGACGACGTGCAGATCGTACTGACTCGCGCCGCCGCAGGCCTGGTGTCGCAGCAGGCGCTGGAGGTGGCGAGCCGGAACAAGGTTTTTGTCGAGATGGGTGACCGGAGTGACGAGATCTATGTGCCTCACATCGAACTCAGCCGCGCCGCCGATCTGATCCTGGTTTATCCTGCCACCGTCAGCATCGTAGGGAAGGTGGCCAACGGGATCTCGGACGAGCTGGTGTCGGCACTGGTCATCGCGGCCGAGATTCCGGTATTCTTCGTCCCGATATCCAACCCCGCGATGATTGCCATCCCGCAATGCAGCGAAACATGGCGCAGCTTCGGACAGATGGGTACACCGTGCTGCCGCCGATGAAGGCGACGGAAGTCGCCACGCGCGAAGGCCTTGATGAATCCACCGGCCCGTTCCCAATGCCCACCCTGCTGCTCCAGATGTCTTCGGCGCTAAGCAGAGGCCAAGAAAAGGCTTGACGTGTTGGCGCCGTTGACCTGATCGCCCACGACAGGTAGATTTTGCAATAAGTCATTTGGGGCAAGGGCTTAGAGATGGGAAAAGGGTATATTCGAAACGCGAAGATCGAGGAGAGTCCGCTTCAGGGCGACCTCATGCTTTTCGATCCGGTGAAATCCCAGTTTTATGTTCTCAACCCGACGATGGCTTTCGTCTGGAAGAGCTGTGAGGGTGCCATGGGGCTCGACGACATGGTCACGGCCATGACCGGCGAGTTCGACGAAGTGTCACCGACAGCTGCTAAAAGCGACCTGCAGGCCGCCTTGGGAAATTTAGTTACCCTTGGACTGGTGAGCGAAAGCTGATATGTCTTTTGGCAATTGATGCCACTGTAAACTCGAATTTTGCCTGAGGGGTATTCGGATGGACAAGATTTCCACCACCACGGTCAACGAAGTGAAGGCTCGCCCGAAGTACGAGGCGCCGCGCATTCAAGCGATGTCCGAGAAGGATATCCTGAACTCGTTCCAGATCACCCAGTCGATGGGTGCCTGGTGGGTGAATCCGACCTGCTGTTAAGCAGATCGGGTTACACCGCCGATCGCGATATCCTGCGAATTAGCATGCGAGCGTGCGTGAGTGCTTTGGCCAATGGCTGAAGCATTGCTCGAGAGAATGCGCACTGTGCTGAGCGAGCATGCACCCGACAAGATGTATGCTGCGACCGCCAAGATGGCCGGTCTGCGCATTACCGTTGAGTCGGATGACAGAGATCTGTTCGACGATTTTTACGTCGCCTTCGGCGGGCCCGAGCCCAAAGAAGGCCGGATCGACATCCGAAGCGATGTTCATGTCGAAGTGCGCGCAGGTCTCCAACCGGGCTTCGGCTGGTTTTGCATTTCCGGGGCCAATGACCTCGTGGTCGACGGGCGGGAGTTCAGCTTCGCTATCGATCGCAAGCAGGGGCCGTACGAAGCACTCGCCGTAGACGAGCCGGGGTGGACTGCCTTTGGCTTTCGTGACACCGGGAAACTCGCCTTCGCCTTCCGGGATCGCGAATGCTTGTTCACGCTGGGGCCTTACTGGCGGCGCAGCTTTATCTGGTTTCTCTTCTGGCGGTTCCTACGCACGCGTTCCGATGCCATTTTTTTTCATGCCTCGGCACTGGGTATCTTTGGTGAAGGCACAATCTTCGCCGGGCCGCCGGGCAATGGAAAATCGACTACGGCCGTGGCGCTCGCAGCACGGGGACACAACTTCCTGAGCGACGAGGTGGCCTGCTACCTGCCGGCGACCGGTGAACTCCTGCCTTATCGGCGCCCTGTTGGCTTCAAGCCTGGTCCGCGTGCGGCGGCCGCCCGTGACAGCCCGCACCGCCCAACGCCGCGGCAAGTGGCGCGGGACGGCGTGCTGCGCATCGAAATCGAAACCCTGTTTCCCGTCGAGCCCGCGCAAGCATGGCCGTTGCGACGCGTCGTTTTCCTCCGTGGCTTTGCTGAAAAACCGCTGCTGGAACGGATAGAGCCTGGACGGGCCGAGATCGTGGAGTTGCAGCCGCTGATGAGCTCATTCCTCAACGCGCCGCACAGTCAGCGGGTGTTCGAACTGACCCGCCTGCTTTCAACGTCCAAAGTGTATAAGCTTCATCTTGGGGAGCCGGACGAGACGGCCGCGTACATTGAGGAGGCATTGGGGCGCGAATGACCATGACCGTACACGATCGCTCGCGTGCGATCTCGACCTTTCGCTTTCTCAGCGTCTGGATGATGGAGACGATCGCAGGCTGGACGCCGATCACACCGGAAATGGACGTCAAGGTGATGTTTGGGCGCCATATCTGGGACTATGCGCAGATCGCCGACGCGCTCGGCAAGCGTACGTTCGAGCTGCGCAAGCCTGAACAACATTCGACCGCGCCAGGGCCAGCTTATCTCGATTTTCTGCACACCGTGCGGAGTGAAGCCACCACCGCGGCCCGCATCGGTGCCTTCTATGAGGGACTTCTGCCAGGTTTGATAGCCCGCTATCGCGCCTATGTAGCGGCGACCGATCCGGTTCTTGATGAACCGTCGGTTGTCATCATTGATAGAATCCTGCGCGACCTTGAACGCCATCGGCAGGAAGCCAACTCTCTTTGCGAGGCGCTCAAACTCGCGCCCGCGAAGCCTGGGTTTGCATCGCGCGAAGCCGCCATCGGTGAGTTTATCGTTGCAAAGGCGGACGCATGATCGGCATTGGCTTTTTTGATGTGGAAGACATCAAGTTGCGCGATGCGCCGGCGCGCGACGCGTGCTTCGACGTCGTCTATCGGGACGCCGAGATGCATGAATATGCCGAACTTTCTGCCATGTGGCTGCGCGAGACGCTGCACCGGCACATGACAAACGAGATCACGAGTCTCGACATCGCCGCCGCCTGCCTTGTCGAGTTTCCCGACGCGCCTTGGGAGCTTCGACTTGAACTCGCGCGGCAATGCTGGGACGAGGCGCGTCACGTGCGCGTGTTGCATCGACGACTCTCCGAAGTCGGCGGTCACCGGGGCGAATTTCCAATCAGCGTACTGGAGTGGAACATCACCTGCGCCCTCGACAATCTGCCGGGTCGGCTCGCGACACAGAACCGAACGCTCGAAGCAGGCGCAATGGACGTCGTGAAGGGTCTGTCGCGGAACGTACGCGAGTATGGGGATGAGCGCACGGCAGACATGCTGGAGGCTATTCTGACCGACGAGGTGCAGCATGTACGCTTCGCCAATCGCTGGATACGGCGCTGGGCCACCGAGGACCGCCGCGTCCTCATGAAGATCGCCTACGCCGTTCGCTTCCTTGCTGCCGCCAACGCCAAATTTCAGATCAAAGCTGGCGAACTCAACGCGGTGGGCAAGACGCTGGAGGCGCCCGAAGATCGCATTCCGGCGGTGAACGTCGAGGACCGCAAGCTCGCCGAGTTCTCCGACGATGAGGTAAACGAAATTCTGCGCCAGGCAGGCTTCCGCGCCTTGGTGCCGGATGGAGTGGCGGCATGACGCTCAAGTCTGCGCTTTTTGCCGACAATCCAGCTCGCGACGAGGGGGTCACAGTCAAGGACTATTGGCGGGATATGGCGAACCTGCCGCACGACCACCCAGACTCCAGCCAGGAATTTCTCCATCGTCAGCTCAATGAAGAACTCAACAGCCTCGAGATTGCGGCGCGAAACCTCGTCGATTTTCCCGAGGCGGACTGGAAGCTTCGCATGGAGATCGCGCGGCAGTGCTCAGATGAGGCGCGGCACGCTATCGCCTTTCGCCGCCTGATGGAAAAACGCGGCGGCTATGTCGGAAAATATCCCGTCTTTAATTTTCAGTTTCGTATCATCACGTCGATACCGACGCTGATCGGCCGCCTTACTGTTGCAAACCGCAGCTTTGAAGCGGCCGGTATCGACGCGATCGAAGATGGGATCCAGTCCTCGCGTAAGCGCGAGGACGCCGAGTTCGTTGCGCTGTTCGACGCACAGCTGGCCGACGAGGTACAGCATGTCCGATTTGCCAATGTCTGGATCAAGATCCTGGTAGATCGCGAAGGGCCGCGCGCGGTGATGGATCTTGCACGCGCCGTCGCACATGCGAACACAGCGTTCAAAGAGATCGTCGGCGAGGACGTCATCACCTATCCAGTGGCTAATGATATCCGCCGCGAAGCCGGTTTTAGCGAGGAGGAGATCGAATCCGCTCGGACGCTCGCCGCTCGGAATTGACCGGCTCGCTGGCAAGCCTTCCTTCGCCGAGGGAATTGGATTCGATCGTCGATCTTTGGCGGCGCGATCATCGCCTGCTGGTCACGCAATTCACAGGCACAAGCATGCTGCCGGCGATCGCGCCCGGGCAGACCGTGACGGTCGAGTGCGGTCGCGTGCCTGCGCTGGGCGATGTGGCGGTGTTCCGTTATCGGTCAGACGTCTACGTGCACCGCGTGGTTGCGTTGGGCGTCGCATGGCTCCTCACCTGGGGCGACGCGAACTCGTTGCCGGATGAAGCTATCACCCCCTCCAGCGTTATCGGCGTCATTCCGGCCGCGCCCTCGGTGGCCCGGAAATGGTGGCGCGCCGCGTTGGTGCGGACGATCACAAGAGGCGTAAACAGCCCCGAATTATTGACGCGGCGCGTGCGGTTTCTCTATTCTGCACGCGATGCGTGGCGGCGGGGTCCGCACGTCTTCGCTGGCAGGATTCTAGGCACGGCGATGAGGCGAATATCGTCATGGTAGATGTATCGCTCCAGGCGGTGCCGGCCAATGGCGCCTTCGCCCGCCTGCGCGAGCGTTTGAATCGTGAAGCCTGGATCGCCGGTCCGCAATTCGATCTGCCGCTTCTAATTTTCGTTCCCCTGCTCACGCTGCCCATCCTGGCCGGACTCTATTTTCACATCCGCATCGTCGCCATCGGCGGCGGTCTGATGCTTGCCTTCGCGCATTACTGGTCCTCGATCGCCTTCTACTTCTGGGACGAGAACAAGGCGTACCACCGCGAGCGCTGGTTGGCGTTCTACGCGGGGCCGGTGATGCTGGCGGTGGTCTACTGCCTGCTGCTGGGCTTTCACGTTCCCTATGTCATCCAGTTCGTCTTGTTCTTCTGGAACACGTGGCATGTGTCGCGTCAGAACTGTGGCGTCCTCGCGCTCTACCGATCGCGCGCCGGCGTTGCGGAGCCCGAACAAAAGAGCGCAGCAAACAACGCCATCATCGCGGTCAGCACGTTTCTCGCGGTCTGGAACATTCGCACGCACGAAGAGGTCGCCGCTCTCCTGTCGCCAGTCACGCCGCACTGGTCGCTTTTGCTGAAGGGGGGCGCGGCGGTCGTCGCCGCTTTCTTTGCCGTGCGCCTTGGCATTGCTCTGTATCGGCGCCAGGCGCGACTGGGTCTGCCCGAGACCATCTTCCTCGCCGCGAGCCTGGCCTTCTTCTACCCCTACATCTTCATGACGAAGTCGGAGGTCGCGACCTACGCGATGCTCTTGCCGCATTATGTGCAATACATGGCGCTGGTCTGGTTGCTGCATCGCCGCAAGTTCGGCGGCGCCGATCATGGCGCGCATGTTGTGCTGCGGCGTATGAGCTCGCGTCTCGTCTACCTTGTTCCGGTGCTCGTCGCAGTGGGCGGCCTGTTCTATCTCATCAACGACTACACCATGGCGACCGGCAACCACTACTGGTTCGAGAGCCTCTATCTGCTCATCGCACTTGAGCATTTCTATCTCGATGGCCTGATCTGGTCGTTCCGCCGCCCGCATGTGCGTCAGACGATTTTACCATTCCTGACGCGCCCGCCGCAGGGACTGCCGCCGCAAGGCATCTCGCCGTGAGCACTGTTGTCGCGTTGATCGGATTGGTGCCGCCAGACTCGCTGGCGCATGGCTGGACCTGGTTCATCACCCACGCGTCGCACGCGCTGTTCAATCCGGCGTCTGTGATAGACTACCTGAAGCTTGCCGCCGTGACGGCGATCACCTTCGCGATGGAAGTGGCAAGCCGCAAGAACTGGCGTGTCCGCTATGGATCGAAGAATTTTCGGGTCGATCTTGCATATTACGTCTTTTACTACAGTGGCCTCTATCACATCCTGATTTTTGCCTGGCTATACCGCATCCTGCTGCGGCTCACGACCGAGTATGCTTCCTTCCTGCAGCTTAATCTTCTCGGCCACCTTTCGCCGGTTTGGCAGATGCTCGGCATCATCGTCGCGTCCGATCTGTTGGGGTACGGCTTCCACCGGCTGATGCACAGCAATAAGTACCTGTGGGCCTTCCACAGTATTCATCATTCCCAAACCACGCTTACGACCGTCACCAACTACCGCTTCCATGTCGTGGACGAGACGCTGCGGCGTATTGTTCTGTTTGTCCCGGCCCAGATCCTTGGCGGTGGCATCGCGATGTGGCTCGTGCTCGACTTTGCGATGGCGTGGATTCTGCTGATCCAGCATTCGGAGTGGAACTGGACCTATGGCTGGTTCGGGCGACTTTTCGTGAGTCCGGCCTTCCACAGGAAGCACCACTCGACGACCATGCGGCTCCAGAATAGCAATTTCTCCATGTTGTTCACCGTGTGGGACGATCTCTTTGGTACCGCTGATCGCCGCTCGCCTGTGCCGACGGAGTATGGGCTGGCGGACAATCCCGTGCCGGAGACGCTGTGGGGTCAGTTCATCCATCCGTTCAAGGAAATCGCCCGCGAGCTTTCGAGCCCTGCCGAGCCTGTGCCGGCGCTGAATCCAGCCGCCGCGCCCCCTGCGCCCAAAGACTGATGCAACTCCCGCCGGAGCTCTGGCCGACCGTCTGCCGGCTCGCGGGCGTAGGCGAGTGGCCGCCGCGCGAGCCAGCCGCGCGCGACGCTTTTTTCAATTTCGCCATCCGCGATGGGTTGTTTCCTTTGCTTATGGCGGATGCGGATGTCCCGCCTGAGACCGAGGAATGGAAGCCGCGCTTCCGGGCGCTGCAATCGCTCTACCGGAAGCGTTACGCACAGAGTCGTTTCACGGCGCAACAGGTCGCGGCCGTGCTGGGACCGAACGACGTGCTCTTCGAAAAAGGCGCGGACTATCGTCACCGCGTCTATGCTAGTCCCGAGTTGCGGCCCATGCAGGATATCGATGTCCTGCTTCCGCTGCGCAGCGTCGCGTCCGTCGCGGCGCAGTTCGCGGCGGCGGGTCATCGCCGTGTCTACTCGGCGCACGGCAAGAACTTCGCGCCCAGCGCCTATGAACTGGCATTCGTCGTCGACGGCGCGCTTGTCGAGGTGCATCGCAGTATTGGCCTGCCGATCCGCGCGCGCATCGACTACGCGGGCCTTTGGCAGCGCCGCCAGCGGTTCGAGGCCGATGGCGTGCAGGGGTGCCGTCTCGCGCCTGCTGACGCGATCCTTGCTGACGCCTATAACCTGGCAAAGGACGAGTTCAGCGTTCCGCTGATCCGTCTGGTCGATCTTCATCATCTGCTGATGCTCCACGCCGCCGAGTTGCCGCTTTGCGTCGCGCGGGCGAAGGCGTGGGGAATCGAATGTGCGCTGTTCGGTGCTCTTCATCTGGTCATGACCATCTTCACGGCCTCGGCGACGCCGGCGATCCGCGAAGCAGTTTCGCAACTGTTGACACCAGCGCGGCGCGCGGCTGTTGCACGGCTGTTGCCTGATCCGCGTGGCGAAGCCGCCGGCCATACCAAGGGTCGGGCGATGCAGGTGTGGCGAAAGTTCGGGCTGATCGATCAGCCCTGGCGGCGTGGCGCCTTCGCGATGAGCTATGCCACGCGAACCGCTGCCGGTTGGGCGCAGGAGTGGCGCCTGCGCCGGACTGGTGCCTTCGCGGCCTTGCCGGCGATCGACTGATGCCGGCCATGAATCGTGAGGAACTTGCCCGCGCTCTCGCGGACGCACATCTGCCGAGCGTACTCTTGGCGCTCGTCGAAACGACCGGCGATCTTTCTCTCTTGCGCGCGCCGTTTGACGTGGCGGCCCACCTTTTTGCCGGCAATGCCGAGGGCGATGCGGCGGCGGAGCTTCGGGCGCTTGCCGGGGACACTCTCGGGCAAATGGATGCTGTGGCTGCCTCGGCCGATGCTGCGGCGCTCGAACGTATGCTGAGCTTCGTTTCGAGTCCCGCTGCGGCGAAGCGCTATGTGCCTTACATACTCGAAACGCAGGAGGCACTTGTCCGGGTTGCGCCCACGCACACGCGGCGCCGGAAAGTCTGTGTGGTTGGTGCAGGTCTCTCCGGCCTGCATATGGCGATACGACTCAGGCAGGGCGGGTACGATTTCTCGATCGTCGAGAAGAACGCCGATGTCGGCGGCACGTGGTTCGAAAATACATATCCAGGATGCCGCGTCGATACACCGGGCGCGCTCTATTCGTACACCGCCGATGGCGAATATCTCTGGGCCGACCGCTATCCGCGCCAGGAGGCGTTGCGCGACTATTACCGAGCACTGGTCGCAAGGCACGGGCTGCAAGAACACATCCGCTTCGGGACACAGCTTGTGTCGGCGACGTTTGACGAAGCGACGGCACGGTGGCGCTTGCTTCTTCGCGAGAAGGGCGGCGGAACCGCCATGCTGGATGCCGATGTGGTGGTCAGCGCCGCGGGACAACTCAACATGCCGTCCGTTCCTGCAATCGAGGGGCACGAGAGTTTCGCCGGGCCCGCTTTCCACAGTGCCCGCTGGCCGCGGGATCTTGTGGTCGACGGCAAGCGCGCCGCTGTGATTGGGACCGGTGCCAGCGCCTATCAGATTGTTCCGGCCATCGCGCCTCGCGTAGCGGCACTGTCGGTGTTTCAGCGGTCAGCGCCCTGGCCGATGGCGACGCCGGGTTATCGCGACGCGACGGCGGCAGGCCATGCATGGCTTGTGCGACAAGTACCGGCCTATGGACGCTGGCATCGCTTGCTGTCGTTCCTGAAGATGGCTGAGAGCGGCTTCCAGAGTGTGGTTGCGGATCCGGACTGGCGCGGCCCGGCGACTGCGGTCAGCCGCACGAATGCTTTCATGCGCGTCATGCTCGTGGCCGATATCCGCAAGCAGTTCGAGGCGGCCGGCCCATCGTTTGACGCGGCCGTGCCGCAATATCCTTTTGGCGCCAAGCGGCCATTGCGCGATGATGGCGCCTGGTTGACGGCGCTTCAGCGCGCCAATACGGCGCTGGTTACGACACCAATCGCGCGGATCGCGTCGCATGGCGTCATCACCGCGGATGGCAAGGAGTACCCTGCCGACATCCTGGTCTATGCCACCGGTTTTCAGACTGGCAAATTCCTGCCCGGGGTAGCTGTCGTGGGCCGTGGTGGTCGATCACTGGAAGACATCTGGGCCGGGGAGGCGCGCGCGTTCCTGGGCGTCACGGTGCCCGGCTTTCCGAATTTCTTCTTTCTCTATGGCCCGAATACGAACATCGTCATCAACGGCAGCACGACCTTCATGAGCGAGTGCGCCGCGCAGCATGTGATGGGTTGCCTGGACCTGCTCGAGAGCCGCGATGCGCGGAGTATCGAGCCGAGGCCGGAAGCTTATGCACGGTTCAATGCAGACGTGGACGCGGCGAACAAGCTTCGCGCCTGGGGCGTGGAGGGTGTGTCGAGCTGGTACAAGAACGCGACGGGCCGCGTGACGCAGAACTGGCCGTTTAGCCTGATGGACTATTGGGAAGCGACGCGGACGCCGCGCCTCGAAGACTATCGGCTGGAAAACGGGACCGCCGGGTAGTCCAGACCGGTTCGCCGAAATCATCCGGCTCTATCTTCCGACCCAGGCGATTGGAGTAACCCCGGACGCCGAACAACGTCCGGGGCCATCCAGTGGACTACAGCTTGCCGAGGGTCGGCGGCAGCGGTGCGCCGTCGGCCGTCGTGTTGCCGTTCACGTAGTTGTCGGCGAACGAGAAGATCTTGCCGCTGTTGGCCATCGACAAGCCTGTCGCGTTCGCGGTCACCGTCGAGCCGCCCATGCGGACGGTGGCACCCGCACCGTTCGCGAACACACCGATCGTGCTACCGGCCGCGGCGCTGTTCGTCATGATGATGTTGGCCGGGATGGAGCCCGCGAACGGGGTCAGCGCCTGGATGGACTGCGTGCTGTGCGCGAACACCGAGTTCAACACGACGGCCGTCGCGCCGGCACCGGAGGTTGCGCCCGAGGTGTCGACGTTCAAGCCGTTGAGGGTGTTGGTTTCCGCCCGCACATTCGAGAGGATCGCGTTGGCCGTTCCCGCCGTTACCGGCCGGATACGGATGCCGTCGCCGCAGTTGTTCTGCACCTCCACATCGTACAGGCCCATCTTCGCGCCCGAGGTCGATGGTGCGAAGTTGATGCCGGCGGTATTGAAGCCCCAGATGCCGACGTGCTCGACGATCATTCCGGCGCCGGTGTTGAAGACGATGCCGTTGATGCCATTGCACATCAGGTTCGAGCCCGCGCCATTGATGGTCATGTTGCGGATCTTGACCCGGTCTGTCGCGCCGGCGCTCACGATGATGCCGTTGGTCGCGCTCGCGAGAATAGAACCGGCCTGGCCGCCAATGCCGCCGCCGCAGTCGAGCGTGATGGCTTTTGTGACCGTAACCGCGCCATACCCACCCGGATCGAGGCAGTCGATCTCACCACCGGCCGCTGTCTTGGAAATGGCGCCGGCGAATGTCTTGCACGGCGCGGTGCGGCTGCAGGGATTGGCGTCGCTGCCGACACCGGACACCCATGTGCGGGTGGCCTGAGCCTGAGCGGGCATTGCCCATGTCGCGGCGGCGAGTGTTGCTGCCAGAAGGCTGCTGAGTTTCACGAATTTGAACATGTCCATACCTCCTCGAAGATCGGTTGGTGCTGAATCGATTTTGTTTTTTGAAAAAGGGAATCGACGCTACGCGCGGTCATCCGCATGTTCGGAACGTGAACCCGGAATGAGTATCGCGCAATGCGTGTATCCGTATGACAGTCACAGCCAATTGTTGTGCGCTGCGGCGTGAGGTAGCTCGCCCTGCGACGGCTGCCCCGGCATCTGAAGAAAGGGCGCGGACCGGCCGGACCTTCGCGAAGGCCGGACGGTCGCACGCCCTGTCCCTGTCGATGACGAGAGCAGCCCGCAGCCAGCCATAACCGGCCAGACCAACAGGCACTGTCGTCCGAACTCCGCGGTGTCCCGTTGCGGCCACGGCTTGTCAGACCGTTCCCCGCCGCTTGGCGCGCGTGACCCGCGCCCAGGTGTCCTGTATGTGCCGCCCACGTCAGGCGCGTCTCAGCATCGTCGTTACTCCAAACCTCGTTGCTGAGATGGGGTGGGTTTTGACGTGTTCGATAAGGAAATTTGTGACAGGAAGTCAGCGAGGTTTTCCGCGGCCTTGGCGTGCGGAAAGGGTACGGGGCGTTCGATAGCGACCCTCGAACCCTTGCAACGCGGCAGTTCGCGGCCTAATTCACAGTAACTTCTCGGGGTCCGGAATTTTGTCCACCAAACAGTCTGTTATTTCGCATCTGAAGCGCCTGGAAGCGGAGAGCATCCACATCATCCGCGAGGTGGCGGCCGAATTCGCCAACCCCGTGATGCTCTATTCCATCGGCAAGGACAGCAGCGTGATGCTGCACCTTGCGATGAAGGCGTTCTACCCGGCCAAGCCGCCATTCCCCCTGATGCACGTCGACACGACGTGGAAGTTCAAGGAGATGATCGCGTTCCGCGACGAGACCGCCAAGCGGCTCGGCATGAAACTGATCGTCCATGTGAATGAGGACGGCGTGAAGCGCGGGATCAATCCGTTCGATAGCGGCTCGGCGCTGCACACCCAGGTGATGAAGACCGAGAGCCTGAAACAGGCGCTCGACAAGTACGGCTTCGACGCAGCGTTCGGCGGAGCCCGCCGCGACGAGGAAAAGTCCAGAGCCAAGGAGCGTGTGTTCTCGTTCCGCGACGTGCATCACGCATGGGATCCGAAGAACCAGCGGCCCGAGCTCTGGCGCGTCTACAACACGCGCATCAACAAGGGCGAAAGTATCCGCGTCTTCCCGCTGTCGAACTGGACCGAGCTCGACATCTGGCAATACGTCATGGCCGAGAACATTCCCATCGTGCCGCTGTACTACGCCAAGAAGCGGCCGGTCGTGGAGCGCGACGGCGTTCTCATCATGCGTGACGATGAGCGCATGAAGCTGCGGCAGGGCGAGAGGGTGCAAGACCGGCTGGTGCGATTCCGCACGCTGGGGTGCTATCCGTTGACGGGCGCGATCGAGAGCGACGCCGACAATCTGGAAGGCATCGTGACCGAGATGTTCACCGCGCGCACCAGCGAGCGGCAGGGCCGCCTGATCGACAGCGACGAGAAGTCGTCGATGGAGAAGAAGAAGAAGGAGGGGTATTTCTGATGACCTCATTCTTCTTCATCACCATGGCCGGGCTTGACCCGGCCACCCAGCGGCGCGAAGCGCCTAACAAAATGATTTCACGCGTCTCCGCGTCTTCGCGTGAGGTTGGCGCTTTGCGCCGAGGCTCTGCGCGCGTAGACGCGCGCTCACTGGGTGGCCGGGTCAAGCCCGGCCATGGTGAGTTCGGGTTTGGCGGCGCAGGTCGCGGTCGCGCAGAGGTGCGGGTATGAACGCCCCGGCAAATCTCCAGGAATTCCTTGCCGCGCAGGAGAAGAAGTCGTTCCTGCGGTTCCTGACCTGCGGCAGCGTCGATGACGGAAAGTCCACCCTGATCGGCCGGCTGCTCTACGACACCAAACTGCTGTTCGAGGACACGCTGGCGTCGCTGGAGAAGGATTCCAAGAAGTTCGGCACCACCGGCGGCGACATCGACTTCGCGCTGCTGGTCGATGGGCTGGAAGCCGAGCGCGAGCAGGGCATCACCATCGACGTCGCCTACCGCTTCTTCGCCACCGACAAGCGCAAGTTCATCGTCGCCGATACACCCGGCCATGAGCAGTACACGCGCAACATGGCGACGGGCGCCTCCAACTCCGAGCTGGCCGTCATCCTGGTCGACGCGCGCAAGGGTGTGCTGACGCAGACGCGGCGCCACGCCTATATCGCCTCGCTTCTGGGCATCCGCCACGTGGTGCTGGCAGTCAACAAGATCGACCTGATGGGCTTCAGCCAGAAGGTGTTCGACGAAGTCGTGCACGAGTTCGCGCTGTTCGCCGAGAAGCTGGGCTTCGCGACGGTGCAGCCGATCCCGCTGTCGGCACGCTTCGGCGACAACGTCATCACCAAGAGCGTGAATACGCCCTGGTATTCCGGCCCGGCGCTGCTCGATCATCTCGAGACCGTCGATGTCGAGAGCCCGTTGGCGGACAAGCCGTTCCGCTTTCCGGTGCAATGGGTGAATCGCCCCGATCTCGATTTCCGCGGCTTCTCCGGCACCGTCGTCGGCGGGCGCGTGAGGCCGGGCGACACGGTCGCGGTGGCGAAGTCGGGCAAGACCTCGGTCGTGAAGCGCATCGTGACGATGGACGGCGACCTGCCCGAGGCGACGGCCGGTGCGGCGGTGACGCTGACGCTGGCGGACGAGGTGGATATCTCGCGCGGCGATGTGCTGGCAGCGCCGTCGGCACGGCCCGACGTGTCGGACCAGTTCGCGGCGCACCTGTTGTGGATGGCGGAAGACGAGCTGCTGCCCGGCCGGCAATACCTGCTGAAGACGGGCACGCAGACGACGCCCGTCACCGTGACGGCGCTCAAGCACAAGATCGACGTCAACACGCTGGACCAGCACGCGGCCAAGACGCTGGTGCTGAACGAGGTCGGTTACTGCAATTTCTCGACGTCGCACGCGCTGGCGTTCGACTCCTACCGTGAGAACCGCGACACGGGCGGGTTCATCCTGATCGACCGGTTCTCGAACGCGACGGTCGGCGCCGGGATGATCGATTTCGGCCTGCGCCGCGCGACCAACGTGCATTGGCAGGCGCACGACGTGAACAAGGATGCTCGTGCGGAGCTGAAGGGCCAGAAGCCGGCGGTGTTGTGGTTCACCGGGCTGTCGGGCTCGGGCAAGTCGACCATCGCGAACCTGGTGGAGCGGGCGCTGTTCGCGGAAGGCCGCCACACCTACCTGCTGGACGGCGACAATGTGCGCCACGGCCTGACGCGCGACCTGGGCTTCACCGATGCGGACCGCGTGGAGAACATCCGGCGTGTCGGCGAAGCGGCAAAGCTGTTCGTCGATGCAGGGCTGATCGTGCTGACGGCGTTCATCTCGCCGTTCCGGTCGGAGCGCGACATGGCGCGCGGCCTGCTGAAAGACGGCGAGTTCATCGAGATCTTCATCGATACGCCGCTGGAGATCTGCATGCAGCGCGATCCCAAGGGCCTGTATCAGAAGGCGAAGGCCGGCGAGATCAAGAACTTCACCGGCATCTCCAGCCCCTATGAGGCGCCGGAGAGTCCGGACCTGACGATCCACACGGTCGAGGCAGATGCGGCGACGCACGCCGCGGCGATCGTCGCGTATCTGCGTGAGCGGGGGTACGTGTGAAATTACCTCCCCTCTATGGGGAGGCAATTAGGCGGGTCTTGCCGTCGCCTTGCCAACGCTCACATAGGTGAAGCCGGCGGCGGCCATCTGCGCGGGGCGATAGATGTTGCGCAGGTCGACCATCAGCGGCGCCCTGAGCAGCGACTTGGCGCGCGCCATGTCGAGGGCCCGGAATTCGTTCCACTCGGTGAGGATCACGACGCCGTCGGCGCCGTCCAGCGCGTCATAGGCATCCTTGCAGAGCTCGATGTTCAGCAGCTTGCGGGCCTCGCGCGCGCCTTCGGGGTCGAAGGCGCGGATCGTGGCGCCCTTGCCCTGGAGGTCGGGGACGATCACCAGGCTGGGCGCGTCGCGCATGTCATCGGTGTTCGGCTTGAAGGTCAGGCCGAGGATGGCGATGGTCTTGCCCTTCACGCCGCCGAACGCGGCCTCGATCTTCTGCGCCATCCTGAGCTTGCGCGCGTCGTTGACCTCGACCACCGCCTCAACGATGCGCGTGCGCGCGCCGACGTCCTGCGCCGTCTTGCGCAGCGCGAGCGTGTCCTTCGGAAAGCAGGAGCCGCCGAAGCCGGGACCGGCATGCAGGAACTTGCCGCCGATGCGGCCGTCGAGGCCGATGCCCTTGGCGACGTCCTGGACGTCGGCGCCGACTTTCTCGCAGAGATCCGCCATCTCGTTGATGAAGGTGATCTTTGTGGCGAGGAAGGCGTTGGCGGCGTACTTGATCAGCTCCGAGCTTTCGCGGCTCGTGAACACGATCGGGGTCTCGTTGAGATAGAGCGGGCGATAGACCTCGCGCATCACCTCGCGGGCGCGGTCGGTGTCGCACCCGACGACGACGCGGTCGGGTCGGCGAAAATCCTCGATGGCCGAACCCTCGCGCAGGAACTCCGGGTTCGAGGCCATGTCGAATTCGGCCTTCGGATTCACGCGGCGGATGATCGCCTCGACCTCGCGGCTGGTGCCGACGGGAACCGTCGATTTGGTCACGACCACGGTGTAGTGCTCGATCGCGGCGGCGATTTCCTCCGCCGCGTTGTGGACATAAGTCAGGTCGGCATGGCCGTCGCCACGGCGGCTGGGGGTTCCCACGGCGATGAACACCGCATCGGCATCCTTCACGGCGCGGCGGATATCGGTCTCGAAGCTCAGGCGCCCGGCGCGGACATTGGCGGCGACGACCTCGTCGAGACCGGGCTCGTAGATCGGGATCTCGCCGTTGCGCAGCGCCGCGATCTTCTCCGCGAGCTTGTCGACGCAGACGACGGTGTGGCCGAACTCCGACAGGCAGGCGCCCGATACCAGGCCCACATACCCCGTGCCGATCATGGCGATGCGCATTGTTTACCCTTTGCTAACCAGTGCGGACTTTGCGGCGACCAGATTACCCAAGTGTGAAGGCGGGCCGCGTGCAATTCGATCCTTTGCAGTACCTTTTTGTTAAGCACGTTTTAAGTGCCTAACGACAAACTGCAATGGTCGAAAAGGACCATTGCCCAATGAGCAAGCCTGCCGTCGCCCTTGCGCGCACGCAGTTCGCACCCGAAATCGCCGAGCCGGCAACACCGGCAGCGGCTTTCCGGGATTTCTCCCAGCCCTGGCTCGACCTGAACGACAAGTCGGTGCTGGTCACCGGCGGTACGGGCTCCTTCGGCAAGCATTTCCTCAAGACGGTCATCGAGCGCTACAAGCCGCGCCGCATTATCATCTATTCGCGCGACGAGCTGAAGCAGTCCGACATGCAGCTCGATTTCCCGATGACGCAGTATCCGTTCATCCGCTATTTCATCGGCGACGTGCGCGACCGCGACCGGCTGGACCTGGCGCTGCGCGACGTCGACTACGTGGTGCATGCCGCGGCGCTGAAGCAGGTGCCGGCGGCGGAGTACAACCCGTTCGAGTGCATTCGCACCAACGTGTTCGGCGCCGAGAACCTGGTTTATGCGGCGCTGCGCCGCAATGTGAAGAAAGTCATCGCGCTCTCCACCGACAAGGCGGCGAACCCGGTGAACCTCTACGGCGCCTCGAAGCTGGCGTCGGACAAGATCTTCGTGGCAGCCAACAACCTGGCCGGCCACGATGGGACGAAGTTCTCGGTCGTGCGCTACGGCAACGTGTTCGGTTCACGCGGCTCGGTTGTGCCGTTCTTCCGCAAGCTGGTGGCCGATGGCGCCGATCACCTGCCGATCACCGATCCGCGCATGACGCGCTTCTGGATCACGCTAACGCAGGGCGTGAACTTCGTGCTCTCCAGCATGGAGATGATGCGCGGCGGCGAAATCTACGTGCCGAAGATCGCTTCGACCACGGTGACGGACCTGGCGACCCTGATCAGCCCCAAGCTGAAGCAGAAGATCGTCGGCATCCGTCCGGGCGAGAAGCTGCACGAGACTATGATCCCGGCGGACGACTCGCACTGGACGGTCGACATGCAGGATCGCTTCGTGATCCTGGCGAGCTTTGCGACGCAGGCGCGCGAGGCCTACCTGGCGCGCGGCGCGGTGCCGGTGCCGGAAGGATTCTCGTATTCGTCGGACACCAATCCCGAAGCACTGGACCTCCGGGGGCTGCAGCAGCTCCTGACGATGTCCTATGCCTGACAAGGACACTGGCGCGCTGCGCGCGGGGGATCAAGGCGCCGTCCACGCGCAGAATTTCCTTCCCTATGGGCGGCAGGAGATCGGCGACGCCGACATCAAGGCGGTGGTCGAGGCGCTGTGCTCCGACTGGTTGACGACGGGTCCGCGTGTCGGACAATTCGAAAAGGCGTTCGCGCAGTATTGCGGCGCGGCGGAAGGCGTGGCGGTGAACTCCGGCACCGCGGCGCTGCACGCGGCGATGCGCGCGGTCGGCGTGGGCAAGGGCGACGAAGTCATCGTGCCCGCCATCACCTTCGCGGCGTCGGCCAATTGCGCGGTCTATGAGGGCGCGACGCCGGTGTTCGCCGATGTCGAAGCCGATACGCTGCTGATCGATCCGGCGCGGGTTGCCGAACTGATCACGCCGAATACAAAAGCGATCGTGGCGGTGGACTATGCCGGGCAGCCGGCCGACTACGCGGCGCTGCGCATGCTCACCAAGGGCCGCGATATCAAGATCGTGGCCGATGCCTGCCATTCGCCGGGCGCGACCTATATGGGCTGCCGCGTCGGCACGCTGGCGGACGTGTCGTGTTTCTCGTTCCATCCAGTGAAACATCTGACGACCTGCGAGGGCGGCATGGCGCTGAGCGACGACGCGGAGCTGGCGGCCCATATGCGGCGCTTCCGCAACCACGGCATCGACAGCGACCATCGCAAGCGCGAGGCCGAAGGCACCTTCGCCTACGACATGGTCGAGCTGGGCTACAATTACCGCCTGCCAGACGTGCAATGCGCACTGGGCCTGGCGCAACTGACACGGCTGCCGCAGTGGGTGGAGAAGCGCCAGCAGGTGGCGCGCTGGTATTCCGATGCGCTGGAGCGCGTGCCGCATGTGCGGGCGCTGCGCGTGCATGGCGACAGGACGAACGCCTATCACCTGTATGTCGTGCGGCTCGACCTGACGAAAACGAAGATGAACCGCGCCAAGGCGTTCCAGCATCTGCGGACGAACGGCATCGGCGCCAATGTGCATTATGGCCCCGTGTACCTGCACAGTTTCTACCGCGCCAAGGGCTTCGGGCCTGGCTATTGCCCGGTGGCGGAGCGCGTGTACAACGAGATTCTCACGCTGCCGATGTTCCCCGCGATGACCAAGGCCGACGTGCAGCGCGTGGTCGGCGTATTGGGCGAACTCGCCTAGATCTTCTGATCGTATTCGCCGACGTCGGGATGCTTGCGCAGCCGCGCGTCGATGTCGGCGAAGATGGCGCGCATGTTCGCCTCCGACGCCGGGCTTTCAACCACCACGACAAGGCTGGGCTTGTTTGACGAGGCGCGGACGAGGCCCCAGGTGCCGTCCTCCAGCGTGAAGCGGATGCCGTTGACGGTGACGATCTTGCTGATGGATTGGCCGAGCAGCTTCGCGCCGCTTTCCTTGAGCGCCTGATACTCCTTCGTGATGGCATCGACGACGGCGTATTTCCTGTCGTCGGCGCAGTAGGGCGACATGGTCGGCGAGGACCAGGTCTTGGGCAGGCCGTCGGCGAGGGCGGAGAGCCTGGCACCGCCCGCGTGATCCAGCATCTCCAGCACTGTGATCGCCGAGACGATGCCGTCGTCGTAGCCGTTGCCGATCGGCGGCCGGAAGAAGAAGTGGCCCGATTTCTCGAAACCGGCGAGTGCGCCCAGTTCGGTCGTGCGGCGCTTGATATAGGAGTGGCCGGTCTTCCAGTAATCGGTGACGACGCCGTTGGCCTTCAGCACCGGGTCGATCTCGTAGATGCCGGTCGATTTCACGTCGACCACGAACTTGGCGTTCTTGTGACGGGCAGAGAGGTCACGGGCGACGAGCACGCCGGCCTTGTCGGCGAAGATCTCATGCCCGAGGTCGTCGACCACACCGCAACGGTCGCCGTCGCCATCAAAGCCGAGACAGAGATCGGCGCCGTGCGCCTTCACCGCTGCCGACATGGCGTGCAGCATCTCCATGTCTTCCGGGTTCGGATTGTATTTGGGGAAGGTGTAGTCGAGGGCGGTATCCATCTCGACCACCTCGGCGCCGATGCGGCGCAAGGCCTCGGGCGCGAAGGCGCCGGCGGTGCCATTGCCGCAGGCGGCGATGACGCGGATCGGGCGCGAGAGCTTGTGGCCCCTGGTGACGGCTTGCAGGTAGGTCTCGCGGAACTTGTCGACGCGGGTATAGCTGCCGCCGGCGCGCGGTTTCGCGCCGCCGTTGAGTGTGATGTCCTTCAGCGCCGTCATCTCGTCGGGGCCGAAGGTGAGGGGGCGTTCGGCGCCCATCTTAACACCGGTCCAGCCGTTCTCGTTGTGGCTGGCGGTCACCATCGCGACGGCGGGGCAGTCGAGCGCGAACTGCGCGTAGTAGGCCACCGGCGAAAGCGCGAGGCCGATGTCGTGGACATGGCAGCCGGCATTCATCAGGCCAAGGATCAGCGCCTGCTTGATCGACTGGGAGTAGGCGCGGAAGTCGTGACCGACCGCGACCTTCGGCTCGATGCCGCAATCGTGGAAATAGGTGCCGAGCGACAGACCGAGAAGCTGGACGCCGGTCAGGTTGAGCTCCTTTCCGAACAGCCAGCGCGCGTCGTATTCGCGAAAGCCGTTGGGGGTGATGAGCGGCTCGTTCTCGTAGTCGAAGCTGTTGGGTTTCAGGTCGGTTCGCAGCATGGCGCCTTTATCGCACGGCGCGGGCGCCAAGACACGCGCGGCTGATTGATCGCCGGGGCGGCTTGGCCTACACGAGGCCCATGAACGTTCTTGTCACCGGCGCCGCCGGATTCATCGGCTTTCACACGTCACAGGCGCTTCTGGCGCGCGGGCATCGTGTGATCGGCGTCGATGAGATCAACGATTACTACGCCGTAACGCTCAAGCACGGGCGGCTGGCGCAACTGGAAGCCACGGCCGGCTTTCGCTTCCTGAAGGGCGACATCGCGGAGCAGGGCGTACTGACGGCCGCGGCCGGCGGCGACACGTTCGACGTGATCCTGCATCTGGCGGCGCAGGCCGGCGTGCGCTACGCGGTCGAGAATCCTCGCGCCTATACGCGTTCCAACCTCGTGGGTCATGCCGAGGTGCTGGAGTTCGCGCGGCATCATGCCGGGCTGAAGCACCTGGTTTATGCCTCATCAAGCTCGGTCTACGGCAACGACTCGACACCGCCGTTCAGCGAAGAAGCGCTGGCTGTGAAGCCGGTGTCGTATTATGGCGCGACCAAGCGCTCGTGCGAGCTGCTGTCGCATTCCTATGCCGAGCTGTACGGCCTCAGGCAGACTGGGTTGCGGTTCTTCACCGTCTACGGACCGTGGGGCCGCCCGGACATGGCGTACTGGTCGTTCACCGATGCGATCCTGCGCGGCAAGGCGGTGCCGGTGTTCGGCAAGGGTTTGCTGCAACGCGACTTCACCTTCATCACCGATATCGTTGCCGGATTGCTGGCGCTGATCGAAGGCGACTATCCGGCGAGCGAGGGCGCACCGCACCGCGTGTACAATCTCGGCAACAGCCATCCTGAGAGCGTGCTGGACCTGCTGGGCCATATCGAGCGCGCGACGGGCGTGAAGCCGAAGCTGGAGCACCGCGACGGCCCGCCCGGCGACGTGCGCGAGACCTATGCCGACGTCTCCAAGGCGAACCGCGATTTTGGCTTCACGCCGAAAGTGCCGCTGGCCGAAGGCATCGGCCGCTTCGTCGGCTGGTTCCGGCAATATCACAATATCTAAGGCCTCAATCTAAGACCTCTGGCCCGATGGCCAGGTTCTGACTAGGCTCTCCGCCAGCATACCGGGGAGTTGAAAATGGCCTATGTCGAGAACCGGATCGTCCACGACGCCGATTCCCACCTGATGGAATTGACGGACTGCCTCGACGCCTTTCTCGACCCGAAATACCGCGCGGCGTACGACGATCTGCCGAAGCTCAAGGCCTGGCCGCGCGACGGCAAGCTGCCGCGCCATGCCAATGCGCAGCATGACGATCCCAATTTCCGCGCCGGGGCAGAGGCCAACATCCTGCTGCGCAAGAATTACGAGGCGCTGGGTGCGTTCCGCAAACAGGACCGGCCCGCAGCGCTCGATCATCTGGGCTTCGCCAGCCAGCTGATCTTCACCACCTGGTGCCTGGGCAATTTCCAGCTCGAGGACAAGGGCGAGGTCGATCTCGCCTATGCGACGGCGCAGGCCCACAACCGCATGATGGCCGATTTCTGCTCGGTCGACCGGCGCTTCCTGGGCACCGGTTACGTGCCGCTGGTGGATTTCGACAAGGCGAAGGGCTGCGCGCGCGAGGCGATCGATCTTGGCTGCAAAGCGCTGCTGGTGCCGTCCAAACCGACAAAGCATTCGGCGAGCCATGTCGCGCTCGATCCGGTGTGGGCGATGGCGCAAGAGGCGGGCCTGCCGGTCGTGTTCCATGTCGGCGGCGAGAAGAAGCTCGATCCGCAGTATTTCGAGAACGGCCTGCCGAGGGTGAAGGACTTCCATGGCGGCGAGGAGAATTTCACCTCGGTCAGCTACATGGCGATCCCGCATTCGGTGGAGCTGACGTTGGCGGCAATGATCTTCGACGGCGTGCTGGATCGCTTCCCGAAATTGAAATTCGGCGCGATCGAGCTGGGTGCGTCGTGGGTGCCGGGCTGGATGCGCAACATGGATTCGGCCGCGGCTGCGTTCATCAAGAACGAGGACCGGCTCAAGAAGCTTTCGATGAAGCCGAGCGAGTTCGTTCAGCGGCAAGTGCGCGTGACGCCCTATCCGCATGAGGACACGGGCTGGATCATCCGCAATTCGGGCGACGATGTATGTCTGTTCTCCTCGGACTTCCCCCATGTCGAGGGTGGGCGCAATCCGCTGAAGCGGTTTGGGGAGTCGTTGGCGAGCTGCACGCCGCAGCAGGTCGACAGGTTCTACTGCGACAACTTCATCGACCTGATGGGCGAGGGCCTGGCGGCTGATCTGCGTCGGCCCAAGCACCTGATCGCGGCATAGCTCAGTTCCGCACGACCAGGCAGCCGAGCTTGCGCGCGTTCAGCGCGGCGCAGAGCCGGGCCGCGCCGTCGTACACGGGACCGGCGCGAAGCCGGTAGTAGCGGCCCCTGCCGGGCAGGTCGACGGGGACGACCTGCGGCGAGAGGCCGGCCATCATCCCACCCGCCACGCCCACGACGTTGTTCCACGCATCGGCGGCATCGGCTTCGTTGCGCCAGGCGCCGAGTTGAATCGTCTCGCTGCGGCCGGTGTCGCCGAGCGCGGGCTTCAGTTCCGGTGCAGGCGATGGCGGAGGCGTTGCGGCGACGGCGCGCGGCGGCTTTGGCGGCGCTGGCGCCGGCGGGGCGGTCTTCGGCGGCTTCAGATGAACGACTTGCGACGGTGGACGCAAATGCACGACACCGTCGTCCGCCACCGGTGGCGACGCTGACGGTGGCCTCGATCCGGGTGGACGCAGGACAATAGGTCCATCGTCTCCGGCCGCGGCCGCCGGCGGCACATAAGGCTCCAGAGCGGTGACGGTTGTGGCGGTCGTCGATAGCGGGGGCGTCGTGCGTGGTGCCACCGGCCCGGCGGCCGGCGTGGAGACCGGCGGCGGTGGCGGCGGCAACACCTGTGAGGGTGCGTTGTTGAGCTCGGTGAGGCGTTCCAGCGCGAGCGTGAACTGCGGGTTCGCCGACAATGCCGCCATATAGTAGGTGCGCGCCAGCGCGGGATTGTTCTGCGCTTCCGCGATCTGGCCAAGTCCATAGTTCGGATATTCGGGATGCAGATTGCCGGCGGTCAGCGACCGCTTGTAGTCGCTCGCGGCGTCATCGAGGCGGCCGAGGCGGCGATAGGCATTGCCGCGATTGTTGAGCGCGGCGGCATGGCGCGGGTCAACCCGAATCGCGGCGGAATAGTCGCCGACGGCGTCCTCGGTCTGACCGAGTGCATCGAGCGAGACGCCGCGATTGTAGAATGCGCGCGCCTGATCGGGGCCGGCGAGCACGCGGGCGTTGATCGCTTCGGTAAAGTCGACCATCGCGGCGTCGTGCTCGCCCAGCATTTCGTGCGCGAGGCCGCGATCGACCAGTACATGGGCGCGGTCGCGCCGTGAGAGGGTTGAGTCGGCGAGCGCCTGGGTGGCGAGCGCCACCGCGTTCGAGGCGTTGCCCGCGTGCAGTGCGACACCCGCAGCGTCAGCGGAGGGCGGCGCACTCGCGGCCGGCGCGACGAGAAGCGTGCCGAAAACGGCAAGCCAGGCGAGGCGGTCTGCTCTGAAGCCCATGCGCGCCGTTTTAGCCGATTTCAAGAAACTGTCACCAAAGCGACGGCGTAAGAACCAGTGGATCGTCGAGCGCGCAGGCTGGCCAGTCGATCGCGGGCGCCGGTTCGGCGGCGGCCTGGAGAATTTCGTTCAGTTCGCCGGGATTGGTGACGCCAACGACACCAATGTCGATCTCGGGCCGATTGATGGCGAAGGCGAGGGCGGCCGCCAGCGGCGTGGTGCCCGCATCCTTGAGGCGGCGGCGCAGGGCGGCGAGATGCGGTGCGGCGTGACGGAGCTTGGGTGGAAGCCTGTCGTCGTCGAGGAAGAGGAGACCCTGGAGGAACAGTGAGCGGGCGTGGATCTCGACACCGAGATCTTTCAGGGCGGCCAGTGCACCGGACTGGAGGAGTCGCTGGTCGAGCAGACTGACTGGAACCTGCATCGCCGCCGGGCGGAAATCGCGGGCAAGCTGCACCGGATCGTCCGCCACATAGGCCGAGATGCCGACGCCGCCGAAGAGGCCTTCGTCGCGCAGCGCGAGCAGGCCGTGCCACAGCGCGCGCCCGCCATCGCCGCGCAAGTCGGCGGCGGCATGGACGAGCAGCAGGTCGACGGGCTTGCGGCCAAGCGTTTCAACCGACTGACGGGCACGGGCCATTACGGCGTCCAGCCCGTTCTTCAGCGCGATGGTCTTGGTCACTACGCGGAAGGGGCGGGTGAGGGCGGGAACGTTCCCCAGCACGCGCTCGGCCTCGCCGTAGTTGGCGGCGGTGTCGAGGGTGGACACGCCGGCCGCGGCCGCACGGCGCAGAATGGCGGCAACGTCCCCGGCCTGGACCTGGCCGCTGGTGTTGGAGACCCCGTAGGCCTGCCCGAACTGGACCGTGCCGAGGCCAAGGCGCCGCGCCGATGCTGATTCCGCCATCGGGGGCAGTCTGGGCCCTGCCGGGATGGGTGCAACCGCCATAAACCCCGGCCTTGATCATCAAATGGTCAATTTCACCGTTCGGAACGCCTAGGACGCGACCATTTTTGACCTAATGCCTTGAATCATAAGATCAACCGGCCTTCCGGCCTTCGCGCTGACGCGGATATCGCGTAAAGAAAAGTAAATTCGCCGGCTCCGGGTAGGGCTGGCGGCGGTTCGCGTTCAGGACCGACAGGGGTGTGAGTATGGGGGACTATCGGCGCTTTTGGCGTGCGGCGGCTTCGGGCTGCCTGTTTGCGCTCGCCGCAACGCCCGTGCTCGCCGTCGACTCCACCTGGATAAGCACCGGCGACAGCAACTTCAACGACCCGTCCAATTGGTCGAACACGGTGCCCACCGGCACCGCCACCTTCGACGGCAACACCGTCGCGGTCGAGACGACCATTCAGATTGCTTCGGGTCAGACGCTCAGCACCTTTCAGTTCTCCAGCAACGCGCCGGCCTTCACGTTCAACATCGAGGGCGCGATCCTGACGCTGACGGGTGTGGGCATCAGCAACGCGTCGGGCAACGCGCCCACGCTCAATGTCACGGACGGCGGCAGCGCCAACACGCAGCTGAATTTCGGCCTGTTCAGCGCGCCCGCCGGCACATCCACGCCGACCGCCGGCAATGCGCTCATCAACACCGTTACCGGCGGCATCGTCTCGTTCTTCGAGCACTCAACGGCCGGCACCGCCATCATCTTCCAGGATGGAACCGGCGGCGTGAACTTCCGCCACAACAGCAGCGCCGATCACGCGACCATCAACGGCTTCATCCAGTTCCAGGATGCGGCGACTGCCGACCACGCGACCATCAACGACATCGTTCAGCTCAACATGTCGGGCACGTCGACGCTAGCCAACGCAACAATTGCGGCCAGCTCCGGCTCCATCAACTTCTCCGATACGTCCACCGGCGGATCCGCAAGTGTCGACCTGGGTGGCAGTGCACTGCTGAGGATAATGGGATCTGGCCAGTTCACCGGCACGGGCATCACGCTCGGCCAGCTTACAGGTTCCGGCTCGGTCCAGTTGAACGGGTTCAACCTTGGTCTGACCAGCAACAGCGACTACAGCTTCGGCGGCTCCATCAGCGGCGCTGGCAGCGCGCTCACGCACAGCGGCACGGGTGTCCTGACACTCGCCAGCGGATCTTACAGCTACACGGGCGCTACCAACGTCACGAATGGCGGCACGCTCCAGGCCGACGGCGACATCAGTTCGTCGAGCGGCGTGAGCCTGGGCGTTGGCGCGACGCTCAGCGGTACCGGCACGGTTTCGAGCACGACGGTTGCGAACGCCGCCTCGATCAATCCGGGTGACGGCACGACACCCGGGACGCTGAACGTCGCGGGCGACGTGACCTTCGCCGCGAACAGCCACGCGCTGTTCTACGCGAACGGGGCAAGCGTCGCACAGCTCGCGGCAACGGGGACCGTTGATCTGACGAATAGTCCGCTGCTGCATTTCGATTTCACGTCGCCGACGGCCGGCACTTACGTGATTGTGTCGGCCGCGAGCATCACGGGCACGTTCAACGGCGCCGTCGACTTCGGCAGCCTATCGGGTTTCTACGCCAACGTCGTCTATCACAGCGACGAGGTTCTGCTGCAGCTTAATGGCATCAGCTACGAGTGGACCGGCGCGATCTCCTCAGACTTCGCGAATGGCGGAAACTGGAACAACACGATTCCGGACACGGGCAATACCGCGATCTTCGGAGCCGCCAGCCTTTATACCGTCGATATCGGCGACAACCGCACCATCGGCGGAGCGGACTTCACCTCGGCGAACCCCTACACGATCAATATCGACTCGACCGGCGCGCCGGCGTCGCTGACCTTCGACGGAACCGGCATCAACAATACGCCGGGCGAGGTGCAGACCTTCAACCTGGTCACCGGCAGTGGGCCCAACGGCGCGTCACTTGTATTCACGGGCGGCGCGACGGGCGACAGCAAGCTGCGGATCACCTCGCAGCTCGGCGGCACGCTGGATATCAGCGGCACGACCAGCGGCATTACGATCGAGTCGATCACCGGGCAGGGCACGGTGAATCTCGGTTCGAAGACGCTGACCTTCGCGTTGGGAAGCGGTGACGATTTCGTTATCGCCGCGCTCAACGGCAGCGGCGGTAGCATCGTCAAGAACGGCACGGATACGCTCGCCCTGCTCGCCAATAACACCTTTGACGGCACGGCCACGGTCAACGACGGTACGCTCCAGATCGGCGCCGGTACCGGGAGCGGTGCAATCGCGGCCAATGTCGATCTGGGCAACGCCGCGACAGCAGGGCTCCTGTTCGCACGGTCGAACGCGTACACCTACGGCGGCATTATCTCGGGCACCGGCATAGGGACCGTCACGCAGAACGGTACGGATGTCCTGACGCTCAGCGGCACTTCGACCTATGTGGGCGCCACCCTTGTTTCCGCCGGTACCCTGAACGTCACGGGTTCGATCGGCTCCTCGTCCGGCGTGACGGTTGCGAGCGGCGCGACGCTCAAGGGCACGGGCACAGTCTCGACTGTCACGGTGCAGTCCGGCGGCACGCTCGACGGCGGCGACGGCACGAACAACCTGAGCCTGAACAGTGGCAATCTCACCTTCAATACAGGGTCGACATTCGCCGTCACGGTCATGGGGTCGAGCCTGAACAGCTCCGGCTATCTGACGGGCCTCAACAACCAGGTCATCAACAGCGGCGCGACCTTGCGTGTCACGGGCGTCTCGCCGGTCGCAGGCACTTACAAGCTCACCAGCTTTGGGCTCGGCGGAATATCCGGCGTGTTCGACACCGTGATCTACAGCGGCCTGACCGGCTTCTCGCGAAGCCTCGCCTACAGCCCGGGCGGCAACCACAGCATCGAGCTGACGCTGGCGCCGGCCGCGACCATCGCCTGGAGCGGTGCCAGTGACACGGCGTATGGCAACACGGGCAATTGGACGGGCGGCGTCGTTCCGATCTCAGGCGACACGGCAAGCTTCGGAACCACCGGCCAAGACACGGTCGCTATCAGCGACGCGCGCACGGTCGGCGCGCTGTCGTTCAACGGCGATGCTTATGTCGTCGTGGTCGACGGGACCGCGGCCAGCGCCTCCCTGCGCGTCGACACCGGGAGCATCGTCAACAGTTCCGGCAACACGCAGACGTTCAACCTGAACGGCGACTTTTTTTCCCCGAACACCGCCTCGCTGGTGTTTGCCGGCACCGGGATCGACGACACCAACGGCGCGCAACTGGCCGTGGTGCTGAGCACGAGAAACGCCACGCTCGACATCAGCGGCGCAAGCGGCGACGTGACGCTCGGTTCGCTCAACACGCAAGGCTTCACGTTCACGCCGGACAACTTCATCCATCTCGGCGCGAACACGCTGAAAGTCGGCGCCCTCGGAAATACCAATTCCTTCTATGGCGTGGCTGACGGCACCGGCGGGTTCGTCAAGCAGGGATCGGGCGAGTTCCACTGGGGCTTCTCTTTCGTCCAGACCTATACCGGCGCCACGACCGTCGCAGACGGCACGTTGTACGTGGATGGTTCGATCGCCGCGTCGAGTGGTGTCGAGGTGCTGTCCGGGGCACGACTTGCGGGCCTGGGCACGCTGTCCAGTACGACGATCCGGTCCGGCGGCAGCCTGTTGCCGGGTAACGCGGCCAGCGGCAGCGCGCTCGGCACGCCGATGAACATCTCCGGCAGTCTGACGATGGAGTCTGGCGCCCAATATTTTGCCGTTCTCAACAACACGCCGGCCTCGAGCCAGCTCTCCGTCAGCGGTAGCGCGACACTCAACGGTCTCGCGACGATCTCGCCGGAAGGCGGTGCCGGCGGTTTCAACTTCACGCTTGGCACCCAGTACACCATCCTGACCGCCGGCAGCATCACCGGCACGTTCTCCAGTGTGGCGTTCAGTCCCTTCTTTGGAACCGGCGGCGCCCGCTACGTTCCGCGCCTGAGCTACGACGCCACGCATGTGTATGCGACGCTGGCGCTGCCGGACTTCACGTGGAAGGCCAATCCGACAGACAACAACTGGAATGTCGACACCAACTGGGTCGACAATCTCGCGCCGGGTACCCAGGACGTCGCGCATTTCCTGTCGTCGAGTCAGACGTCGATCGTGGTGCCGACCAGCACCGGCATCGGCGGCATGGTGTTCGAACCCGGCGCGGCCGACTTCACCTTCCTCATCGGCGACCACTTCACGGCGTTCTCGTCGATGAACATCTTTGGCAGCATCGTGAACAATTCCAGCAAGGCGCCCAATTTCGTGCTGGATAGCGATGGCACCGGCGTTCCCTACGGTGGCGTGCTGGCCTTCCACAGTTCCGCGAGCGCGGCCAACGCCAACATCTCGGATCTCGGCGGCGATGGCCTCGTGCAGTTCGACGACACGTCGAGCGCCGGCACCGCTCACATTGAGGTGGCGAATGTCTCGTTCTTCTCAGGCGCGAGCGCAGGCAACGCCTCGATCACCATCGACAAGACCGGTGACTTCACGAGCATCGCGACGGGCGGCACGGGCAGCATCACTGTGAACGCGAGCGCCACACTTACCTTCGAGAGCAGTTCGAGTCTCGGATCGACGGCGACGCTGACGAACCTGGGAACGACCATCTTCCAGGACAACGCGAAGGCAAGCGACAGCACCGGCGCCGGCTCGCATACATTCATCGACAACAGCGGGACGCTCCAGTTTGTCGGCGCGCCCGTCGACAGCAACGTGCGCATCAAGAACGAGACCAGCGGCGCGGTCGAGATAACGGCGGCGTTGCTCACCATCGGCTCGCTCGAGGGCAGTGGACAGGTCACGCTTGGCAAGACTGCGCCGGGAGGAAACGACACGACGCTGACCCTTGGTTCGCTCAACACCGGCACGACGTTCAGCGGCGTTATTCAGGATGCGACCGGCCAGCACGGAAACCTGATCAAGACGGGCACCGGTGTCCTGATCCTGAGCGGCGCCAATACTTATAGCGGCTTCACCTCGATCATCGACGGCACGATCCGGGCCGGCGGCGCCGGGGCGTTCTCGGCGAATTCGACATTCTCCGTCAACACGAACAAGACACTCGACCTGAACGGAGCCTCGCAAACTGTCGGCGGCTTGTCCGGCGGCGGCTTCGTCACGCTGGGCGGCGCCAACCTGCAGGTCGGCGGCAACAACGCCTCGACGAACTTCGGCGGAACGATAACGGGCACCGGATCGGTCACGAAGGCCGGCACCGGCACGCTCGTTTTCTCGTCGAACGGCAACACCTACTCGGGCACGACGACGATCAGCGCCGGCACCTTGCAGCTGGGCGCCAACGGCTCAACCGGCATGCGCGGCGGCACGTTCGTCGACAACGCAACGCTGGCGTTCAACTTCGCGTCGATTCCAGGTGTCCACGAAGGCGATCCGCCGCTGGTCGATCACTACGACTTCACCGGTTCGGTGTCGGGCACCGGCGCAGTCAACGTCAACGGCAGCGCCGCGATCGTGTTCCTCGGTGCCAATAGCTATTCCGGCCAGACAACGGTCACGAACAACACGCTGCGCGCTGGCGCGGCGAACGTGTTCTCGCCGAATTCGCTTTACAGCATTGGCAGCTCTGCGTTCCTCGATCTTGCAAACTTCAACGAGACGATTGGGGCGCTGAGCGGCGCCGGCACGGTCAAGCTTGGAACCGGAACACTGACGGCCGGTGGCAAGAATGGCGACACGATATTCTCGGGTGTCATCCAAGGCACGGGCTCGTTGGTAAAGACCGGCACCGGTGCGCTGACGCTGAGCGGGGCAAACACCTATACAGGTGGCACCACAGTGACCGCGGGCACACTAAGGTTCGCCTTCAACCAGCCTGGCAGTCTGGCGAGCACGGGCGCACTTGCCATAAACGGTGGAACGATCGACTTTTCAAACCACGACCAAACCGTTGGGGCGTTATCCGGTACGGGTGGCTCCATTCTGTTCAACCTCGGTAGCCTCACGACAAATTCGCCCGACGATACGACCTTGGCGGCCGATATGGGCGGCCCTGGCCCCGGATACCTTATCAAAACAGGCTCGGGAACGCTGGTTCTGCTCGGGACAGCCACCGATGTCGGCTTCACGATAAGTGCGGGCGTGCTGCAGATAGGCAACGGAGGAACGTCCGGGTCTATTGTGAAAATACCGGGTTCGGTTGCGGGCAGCATTGTCATCGATACGTCTCTGGTCGTGAACCGATCGGATGTCTACACGCTGAACGCGGGCTTGAGTGGCAATGGCACCCTTACTCAGGCGGGCAGTGGCACGCTGATCCTGACTGCAGGTGGCTTCTCGGGCTTGTCCATCATCAATTCGGGCACGCTGCAAATCGGGAACGGAGGCGGGGGCACGCTCACATCGGGAAATGTCGTGGACAACGGGACGCTCGTTTTCGATAGCGCCGATAACAATACTTATGCCGGTGTCGTTTCGGGGACGGGCTCGCTGATTCAAGCAAGCAGCAGCGGCCTCGTCGTTCTGACCGGGGCCAATACCTATACCGGCGGTACGACCCTCAACGGCGGTGCACTATGGGTCGGCAATGGCGGCACGACGGGCTCGATCGTCGGCAATGTCATTAACAACGCGGCGCTGACTTTCAACCGTTCCGACACGTTCGTCTTGACGGGAGAGATTAGTGGATCGGGCAGTGTTACTCAGCGAGGCGCGGGTACTACCATCCTCACTGCCGCCAGCACCTACGGCGGTGGCACCACTATCAGCGCGGGTACGCTGCAGCTTGGCAATGGCGGCACGACTGGTGTTTTTTCCGGCAATGTCACGGACAATGGGACGCTGGCGTTCAATCGCTCTGACTCGGTGACGTTTGGTGGCGTAATCAGCGGCACGGGCGGGGTGAGCCAGCTCGGCACCGGCATCCTCACCTTGACCGGCGCAAACACTTTTCAAGGTGTCGCAAGGTTCGGCGCAGGAACGGTCCTTGCGTCGTCCGCATCCGCCTTGTCGCCGACCTCCAGCAGTTTTGTGTTCAGTGGCGGTGCGCTGCGACTTGGCGCATCGTTCGATTTGACCCGGCCAATCCTTTTTCAGTCGAACGGCACGATCGACACCAACGGATTCAATTCTTGGGTCGCAACGGCTATCTCTGGTGCTGGTGGGCTGATCAAGGCCGGCGCGGGCACGCTCACACTGGCCGCGCCCAGCAGCTATTCCGGCGCCACCGTTATTGACGGAGGAATCCTGTCAGTAACCGGCAGCATTGCCTCCAGTGCGGTCACGGTGAATAGCGCTGGCACGCTCGGCGGGACCGGGCACGTGGGCACAGCAACGGTAACGAGCGGCGGCACGCTGGCGCCGGGCAATTCGATCGGCACGCTGAACATCGAAGGCAACCTGACGCTGGAGGCCGGCTCGCATTTTGCGGTCGAGTTCGATCCGTCGGCGGCGGACGAAGCGATTGCGACCGGGGATATCTCGCTGGCCGGTGTTCTCGATCTTACGCATGCTGCCGGCGCATACACGGCGCGGCAGTACACGATCGTTTCGGGCCGCACCGTGTCGGGCACGTTCTCGGCCGTCAACCTGATCTCGCTGCCCGGGTTCAATGCTACAATCCAGTACGACCTCACCGATGTCCTTCTGATCCTGACGGAGCGCGTCGGCATCCAATGGGCGGCGACGCCGGTCAGCAGCGACTGGAACACCAACGCGAACTGGCTGAGCGGGGCCGTTCCAACTGCGACCGACGACACGATCTTTACCGGCACGACGATCGCGACGGTCAACGTCAACGAGGTGGGTGATGCCGCGCAGGGCATGGAGTTCGATGTCAGCGCGCCGGCCTATACGATCAACATTGCAGGAACGGCATCAGGCGATGCGTCGCTGACGATTGGCGGCAATGGCGTGACCGACGCGTCTGCGAACAAGCCGACATTCGTCGCGAGTGGTGCGGGCGGCCACACCGGCACGCTCACCTTCACGGGCGCGGGCACGGCAGACGCGGTGCTGACGGCCAACGCGGGCGGCGCAATCGCGTTCAACGGGACCGTGGACGGCAGTGCGTCGCGCGTCGCTGTGAACGGCGGAACGTTCGACCTGACGGCGGCGAATGCGAACGAAGTCTTCGGCTCGCTGGAAGGCACCGGTGGCACTGTGGCGCTTGGCAGCAATGCGCTGAGCGTTGGCGGCCTCGGTACCAGCACCATGTTCAGCGGCGCGATCGGCGGCAGCGGCGCGCTGACCAAGACCGGCACGGGTACAATGGCCTTGGTGGGCGCCAACACCTACAGCGGCGGCACGACCATCAGCGGCGGCACGCTGCAGATCGGCAATGGCGGCGCGGCGGGATCGATCGCCGGTGCGGTCAATGACAACGCCATCCTGGCGTTCAACCGGAGCGACACGTTCACGTTCGCGAACGCGATTACCGGCAGCGGCGCCGTGCAGCAGGTGGGTGCCGGCACGACGATCCTGACCGCGAACAACAGCTATGGCGGCGGCACGACCATTACGGCCGGCACGCTGCAGATCGGCAATGGCGGTACGAGCGGCGCGATTACCGGCGCGGTGAACGACAACGGCGTGCTGGCGTTCAACCGCAGCGATATCGTCGTGTTCAGCGGATTGATCACCGGCACCGGCAGCGTGAAGCAGATCGGTGGCGGCACCACCGTGCTGACCGCAACCAACACCTACTCCGGCGGCACGACGATCAGCGCGGGCACGCTGCAGCTCGGCAATGGCGGTGCGGCGGGTTCGGTGGCAGGGGCCATCACCGACAATGCGACGCTGAGCGCGAACCACACAGGCACGTTCACGCTGTCGAACACGATCGGCGGCACCGGCGCCTTCGTGCAGGCGGGCGGCACGACGGTCATGACTGCGCTCAACACTTTTGCCGGCGGCACAACGATCAGCGCAGGCACGCTCCAGCTCGGCAATGGCGGCACCTCGGGTTCGATCAACGGCAACGTGCTCGACAATGCCGTGTTTGCGATCGACCGCAGCGATACGGTCACCTTCGGTCCGGCGGCGGGTGTCGGTTCGCCGAATACACAGTTCGGCGGCGCGATCACCGGTAGCGGCGCGTTCGTGCAAATGGGCACCGGCACCACGGTTCTGACGGCAAACAATACCTATACCGGCGGCACCACGATCTCGGCGGGCACGCTCCAGATCGGCGAAGGGCACACCTTCGGTTCGATCAGCGGCAACGTGCTCGACAATTCGCACCTGGTGTTCAACCGCTCCGACGACGTGACGTTCGGCGGTACGATCAGCGGCAGCGGCACGATGGTGAAGCGCGGCGCCGGCACGCTGGTGCTGACCGCCGACAATACGCTGGGCGGAACCACGACGATCAGTGCCGGTACGCTCCAGCTCGGCAATGGCGGCAGCACGGGCTCGCTCGCGGGTGCGATCGTCGACAATGGCACGCTGGCGGTGAATCGCTCGGGCAGCGTGACACTCGGCGGCGCGATCACGGGAAGCGGCGGATTGACCAAGCTCGCTGCCGGAATCCTGACCTTGACCGGCACAAGCACCTATGCGGGCGGCACGGACGTGGTGGCCGGCACGCTGGCCGTCGACGGCTCGATCACATCGGCCGTGACGGTCGAGGACGGCGCGACGCTGGCCGGCATCGGCACGGTCGGTTCGGCGGACGTGGCGACGGGCGCGACGCTGGCGGCCGGCGACGGCGGCGTGGGAACGCTGCACGTGGCGGGCAACCTCACGCTGGAGACCGGCGCGCATACGCTGGCCGAGATTGGTCCTTCAGCCGGTGACGAGGTCATGGTCGGCGGCGCGGCGCTCATTGCCGGCGACCTGACGGTGGTGGGCTCAGGCGGCGTGTTCGCCGCGGGCCAATACACACTGATCAACGCGATCGGAACGCTGAGCGGGACGTTCGACGCGCTGCACGTGAGCGGGTCGTTCGGCGGCTTCGATGTCGGCCTGAAATACGACGCGCACAACGTGATCCTGATACTGGACCTGAACGGCGTGCGCTGGAAGGAGAATCCGGTATCGGGCGACTGGAACACCGGCGCGAACTGGCTGACCGGCTCGGTGCCCCTGGCGACGGACAAGGCCTATTTCGGTGCCTCGAGCATCACGACGGTCAATATCAACCAGGCGACAACGATCGCCGGGATCAACCTGGCCGGCGGCGCGCCGGCTTACACATTCAACGTCGCGGCCACGGCGGCGGCAGATTCCTCCCTGACGGTGGGCGGTTCGGGCATCGGCAACGCCTCGAGCAACAGGCCGGCCTTTATCGTGGCGGGCAATGGTGCGCACGCAGCGACGCTGACCTTCGCGGATGCCGGCTCGGCGGATGCCATTCTGACGGCGAACAGCGGCGGCACCGTTGCTTTCACCGGCACTGCGACGGGTGAAACGTCGCAGGCGGTGGTGAATGCGGGCGGCACGCTCAGCATCGCCGGTCTGACCAATGGCGGTATGACGATCGGGTCGATCGACGGCGCGGGCGCCGTCGTGCTGGGCGTCAACACGTTGACCGAGGGCGGGCTCGGTACCTCCACCGCGTTCAGCGGCGTGATCGCGGGCAGCGGCGGGCTGACGAAGGTCGGCGCGGGGACGCTGACGCTTACCGGCGCCAACACCTACACCGGCGTCACCACGATTTCAGGTGGCGCGGTGCAGATCGGCAATGGCGGCACGGCCGGTTCGATCGCGGGCAACGTGGTGGACAACGCGCTGCTGGCATTCAACCGCTCCGATGCCCTCACGTTCGGCGGCGCGATCGGCGGGACCGGCGCCGTCAGCCAGGTTGGCACGGGCACGACGACGCTGACGGGAGCCAACACCTACACGGGCGGCACGCTTATCGCGGCTGGTATCCTCCAGATCGGCAATGGTGGCGCGGCGGGATCGATCGTCGGCGACATTGCCGACAACGCAGCGTTGGTGATCAACCGCAGCGGAACGCTCTCGCTCGCCGGCGTGATCTCGGGCACAGGTATGCTCACACAAGCAGGCTCCGGCACGACCGAGCTGACCGGCGCGAACACCTATGCGGGCGTGACGACGATCAGCGCGGGCACACTCCAGGTTGGCGCAGGCGGGACCATTGGTTCGCTTGGCAGCGGCGCGGTCGTCGACAATGGCGTACTCGTCTTCAACCGTTCCGACAACATCGTGGTGGAGAACGTGATCTCGGGCACAGGTTCGCTCCAGCAGAACGGCAGCGGCATGATGGCGCTGACGGCGACCAACACCTATGCCGGCGGCACGACTGTGAGCGCGGGCGTGCTGATCCTCGGCAATGGGAGTACTTCCGGTTCAATCGCCGGCAACGTAATCGACAACGCGACCTTCGCAGTGAACCGTTCGGATGCGTACACCTTCGGCGGCACGATCTCAGGTACCGGTGCGTTCATCCAGGACGGTACCGGCGTCACCGTACTGACAGCTGCTAACACCTATGCCGGCGGCACTCTCGTGCAACACGGCACGTTGCAGTTCGGTAGCGGGGGGACGACGGGTTCGATCACAGGCGACGTTGATGACGAGGGCGCGGTGGCCTTCAACCGCTCCGACGCCGTTGTGTTCGGTGGGACGATCAC
>Ga0070666_10000241_pt1 | contig 37214 bp, 32 predicted proteins | sample KBSS23metaG_FD_64677 | JGI IMG/M metagenome (GOLD analysis project Ga0070666, IMG submission 64677) | Switchgrass rhizosphere microbial communities from Kellogg Biological Station, Michigan, USA - KBS S2-3 metaG | ecosystem: Host-associated > Plants > Roots > Rhizosphere > Soil ... | reverse complement strand
GTCGAGCCGGTCTCCTCGGCCCGCGTGGCCCTCACGATGCCCACGGCTTCGGGGGGGATCTCCGGTTCCCGGGCGATCGCGCGCCTGACGCTCCGCGGCGTCGCGAAGGGCGCGGGAAGCGTGTCGCTCGACGCGACGGCCATGACGCTCTCCTCCGGCGGACCGGCGATCGTGTCGTCGAGCCCGGCGCAGGTCGAGGTGCGATGAACGTCTGGCGGGGCGATGCATCGAGCCGGGCGGGAAGCTGGCGGCGCGATGCATCGAGTTGGTCCGCCTCCGCTCCACCGAGCTACGGCACGATCCGCTGCAAGCTTGCGCGACCTGTCGAACACCTGTCGATGCCTCCAGGATCGCGCCGAAGCTTCAGCGAAGGCGGAGCGGGTGCGTGCCCCCCGCGCCGCCCTGCGACATACGCCCCCGGTATGCCTCGGGACGGCGCGGGCGACCCGCATCCCGCCGGGCTCGCGCCTCGCCCCGCCTCAACGAGAAGCGGCGAGGAACGCGAAGCTCCCATCGCCTTGCGTGGGGGCCGGGACCGAAGATGAAGCGCGCAACGGGCGATCAAATTGGCGCCGACGGCGAGGCGCGGCCAGGCGCGAGCGAGACGGGATGCGGGGGGGCCGCCCCGTCCCGAGGCGTACTTCGGCAAGTACGTCGCAGGGCGGGGCGGGCCGCCCGCGCCCCTATTCGCTCGATGCATGGCCGCGCCAGCGACGAGACGCGTCCCGCATGGCGGGATGCATGGTCCGCGCCAGCCTCGCAAAGCGGTTTTACGATGGTGGAGCTCACGATCGTCTGCGCCCTCATCATGATCCTGACCGCCATGGTGATCCCGATTTCGCGCTACGCCGGCAAGCGCCAGAAGGAGCTCGAGCTCCGTTACGACCTCCGCCTCATGCGGAACGCCATCGACAAATACAAGCAGTACTCCGACGCGGGGCTGATTCCAATCGATCTCGGCACGGACGGGTATCCCAAGACGCTCGACGTCCTGGTCGAAGGCGTCGACCAGATCGGACAGATCCACAAGAAGCTGAAATTCCTGCGCCGCGTGCCCGTCGATCCCATGACGGGCAAGGCGGAGTGGGGGCTCCGGTCGCTTCAGGACGAGGCCACGGCGACCTCGTGGGGAGGTCAGGATGTCTACGATGTCTACTCGATGTCGCGCGACCGCGCGATCGACAAATCGGTTTACCGGGACTGGTGACGACATGGAACACGAGAACGGGATTCTCGCTTTCGCGGGAATGACCGGAGAAGGGGAAGGCTCGGCAGTCCGCGATGCGGGAGGCCGCGCGGTTCCAGCGGAGCGCGGCGCGCGGCCGACGGTATGGTCCGCACCAGCCTCGCTCGAGAACGACCACAACCCCGCAACTGCCATCCCCGTCGAGGCGCGGCCAGACGCCCGTCAGGCGAGCGCGGACGCCCGGCCGGGGGCCGAGGCGTACCGGGGGCGTAAGTCGAGGCCCACGGCCGGGCGTCCGCGTCCCGCATGGCGGGATGGATGGTCCGCGCCAGCCTCCTCAGGTTTTACGCTGCTCGAGCTGCTGGTGGTGATGACCATCATCGGCATCCTCGCCGCCATCGCGATTCCCGCGCTCAAGAACTCTCCCCAGAAGGGGCGCGAAGCCGCGCTGCGCGAGGATCTCTTCACGATGCGCGAAACGCTCGACGAGTACCACGGCGACAAGGGGCACTATCCGCCCGACCTCGCGACGCTCGTCACCGACGGCTATCTCCGGAAGATTCCGGTCGACCCGATCACCAAGTCCGCCGACACGTGGCAGATCGTCATGGAGCCGACCGACGACGACTCCGGCTCGGGCGGCAGCTCGTCAGACGCGGCGGGAGGCACGGGCGGCACGGGCGGAAGCGAAGAACCGGCGGCGCCGGGCATCATCGACGTGCATTCGGGGTCGAAGGCGAAGGCGCTGGATGGCACGACGTACGACACGTGGTAAGCGGCGCGGACGCTAGCTCGAGCCATACGGGACGCGTACGTCCCGCCGGCGGGCGCGACGTACGCCACGGTACGCCTTGCCCGCCGGACGGAACGCCCGCGCGCGTCTGGCTCGGCTCCCGCCGCGCCTCGGACGCGTCTGCGGGTGCCCATGGCGTCCTCGCGAACGCGTCGTCTCCGGTCGAAGCGGGACCGAAACGATCTGTCATCCGTCCCTTCCGCTCGTCGCGTGGGGACGCGCACCGGCGATCCGCGGGCTACACGCTGGTCGCGATCATGGTCTTCATGACGCTCCTGGCGATCTCGATCCTCGTCATTTCGCCGACGGTCACGAAGATCATGCAGCGGGAACACGAAGAAGAGCTCATCTTCCGCGGCCGGCAGTACGCGCAGGCGCTCGTGAACTTCCAGAAGAGACAGGGGCGGTTTCCCTTGAAGCTGAGCGAGCTGATGAAGACGCAGCCGCGTTCCGCGCGGAAGCTCTACAAGGAGCCGATGTGCAACTGCAGTGACTGGGGCCTGATCCGCGTCGGGCAGCCGTGGCCGCCGCCCAAAGGGGGAACCAACCCGGCCGGAGGCGCGGGCTCGACGACCTCGTCGGGCTCCCCGTTCGGCGGATTCAGCAGCATGGGGACTTCGGGATCGGGCTCGGGCCGCACGCAGCCGGTCGCCCCGGTGCCCGACACGTACACCATTCCTCCCGCGGGGCCCGGCGGATCGGGCACGGTCCCGGACGATTCGGACTCGGGCTCCGGCGATTCCATGCAGTTCGGCGGAGGCTCGAACAAGGAAGTGAGCAACGTTCCCATCATCGGGGTGTACTCGAAGGTCCACAAGAAGGGCCTGCGCACGTTCCACGGGCAGGAGTACTACGATCAATGGGGGTTCATCGCGGGCGCCAACAACGACCCGGACCTTCCGGCAAACATCCTCCCCGGAACGGGCAGCCCCTATGACCCGGGCAAGCCCAAACCCACCAAGAAGCCTGCCGGCCCCCCCAAGACCACCGGAACGGGGGGAACGGGAACCGGGGAGACGGGAGCCGGACGAGGGCAAATCCCTGGGTAGATCGCTTCTGTTTTCAGTTACTTGATCCCATCGGAATGTTCCTGGCTTGCCCCCGTTAGAATACGGGGGGGAGCCCGGTCCAATGACAGAAAAATTCATCCTTTCCAACAACGCGACCGTTCTGATCGACGAGATGCGGGACGTCCGCTCGCTCGCCGTCGGGTTCTTCTGCCGCACGGGCTCGGCCGACGAGCCCGACGACAAGCGAGGCCTGTCCCACTTCCTGGAGCATCTTCTGTTCAAGCGCACGAAACGCCGGTCGGCGCTGGCGATCGCCCGGGCCATCGACCGCCTCGGCGGCGACGCGGATGCGTTCACGACCAAGGAATACACGGCTTTCTACGCCCATACCCTCGATTCCAAGTTCGACGAGGCCCTCGACCTCCTCGGCGACGTCGTTCTCTCTCCCGCCTTCGGCACGGAAGACATCGAGCGGGAGCGGGGGGTAATCCTGGAAGAGATCGGCGAGTGCAACGACACGCCGGACGATCTCGTGCACGAGCTCTTCGTCCGCTCCTTCTGGCGCAACCACCCCCTGGGAGAGCCGATCCTCGGCACGGTCGAGTCCGTCAACCGGATCACCAGGTCCGACATCTATTCGTTCTACCGCGAGCGCTACGGCGCGCAGAACCTGATCGTTTCCGTCGCCGGGCACGTCCGCGCGAAACAGGTGCTCCCGGCGATCGAGAAGCTCTTCGCGCGGCGCTCGGCCGGAGAGATCTTCCCGCCCCAGGGACGCCGCCCCCGGCCGTTCCAGCACTTCTCGATCGAGCGCCGGCCGGGCCTCGAGCAGGCCCATGTCTGCCTCGGGATGTCGGGGCCCTCGCAATCCTCGCCCCGCCGTTTCGCGGCGCACCTGCTGGACATCGCCCTCGGCGGCGGCATGTCGTCCCGGCTTTTCCAGGAAGTGCGCGAGAAGCGCGGCCTCGTCTATTCGATCAGCTCGGCGCTCACCTCGTTCCGGCTCGGGGGATACGAGTCGATCCAGGCGTCCTGCGCGCCGAAGAACCTGCCCCGCGTGATCGACACGACCCTTTCCGTGCTGCGGAAGTTCAAGCGGGAGGGCGCCCGCCCCCGCGAGATTCTCCGGGCCAAGGAGCTCCTCAAGGGGAACCTCATGCTCTCGCTCGAATCCACGGTCTCCCGCATGTCGGCGCAGACGCGCCAGGAGTTCTATTTCGGTCGCGCCGAAAAGCCCGAAGAGTGGCTTTCGCGGATCGAAGCGGTCACGCAGGACCAGATCGACGAGGTCTCGCAGGAAATCTTTTCGGGAGACTCGCTCTCGCTCTCGATCGTCGGGGATGTGAAGAATATCGAGTACTCCGGATCAGACCTCGCCGCCGCCCTCGCCTAGGAGGCGGGCGCGGATCATACGCGCCGTTATGCGGGTTCGGGGGGCCTGGCGCCGGCTCGACGTACTGCATGGGTACGCCTTCACCGCCGCCAGGCCCCGCGAACCCGCCTTCCAGCACGTCTGGCCGCGCCTCATGGTTGTTCCCAGAGGAGCGGGCGAGGCGATTCTCGCGCCTCGCCCCGCCCTCCCCCGTCATTGCGAGAAGCGAAGCGACGAAGCAATCTCGCACCCCGTCGGGTCCTTTCACCTCTCCTCGCGTGGGAGAGGTCGGCTCGGCTGAGCGTTTCGCGAAGACGAGCCGGGTGAGGGGTCCACTCTCACCCGCGTCGCTTCGCGCCGCGGCCTCTCCCATCGAGGGAGAGGCGGGGACCGGGACCGCTCTCCTCTCGTTGCGGCGACTCGCGACTCACTGACCCGCGCCCCGCACCTCCCCCTCTGCCATAATCGTCCGCATGACCGAAACGCCCGTCACCGTCTCCGTCTGCGTGCTGCCCCACGGCGAAGGGATTCCGCTTCCGCTCTACGCGACGGAAGGAGCGGCCGGATGCGATCTGCACGCCGCCGTCGGGGACGTGATGACGATCGCGCCCGGCGAACGCGCCGCCGTGCCGACGGGCCTCAGTCTGGCGATTCCGCGGGGATACGAAGGCCAGGTGCGGGCGCGCTCGGGGCTCGCGCTCCGGCACGGCATCGCCTGCGTGAACGCCCCCGGGACGATCGACGCCGACTACCGCGGCGAGGTGAAAGTCATTCTCGGCAACCTCGGCAAGGAGCCGTTCTCGATCCGGCGCGGGGACCGGATCGCGCAGCTCGTCATCGCGCCGGTGACGCGCGCGGCCTTCGCCTCCGTGTTCGAGCTCCCGGAAACGCCGCGGGGCGCCGGAGGGTTCGGCTCGACGGGCACCGCGTAGCCCGGTGCTCTCGCCGTTCGCGGCCGAATACGCGCGGCTCGTCTCGGCGGGCGACCCCGGGTTCGTCGCGGAGATCGACCCGGCCGACGAAATGTTCGCCTTCGCGCTCCGTTCGCTTCGCGGCAGCGCGGACGCCGCGGCGATTCTCTACTTCTCGATCGGCCGTTTGATCGCCGACTCGATCGGCGAGGCGCTCGCCTGGCGCTTTCCGAACCGCCCTCCCGCGAGCCTCCTCGACTTCGCCGCGGGCTTCGGCCGGGCGACCCGGTTCCTCGCGCGCCGCCTCGATCCCGGAACGATCACCGCCGCCGAGGTGGATCCGGCGGCGCTCGCGTTCCAGGCGAAGCGCTTCGGCGTGAGGACGCTCCTTTCTCCCATGGACGCCGAGGGGTTCGATCCCGGCCCCCCTCACGAGGCCGTGGTGGGGTCCTCTTTCTTCAGCCATCTGTCCGAAGCACGCTTCGGCCCCTGGCTCGCGAAATTGTGGAGCGCCGTCGCGCCCGGAGGGATTCTCGTCTTCTCGACGCACGGGCCGGAGCTCCTCGCCGAAAGCGCCGACTGGTCCCGGGGAATCGTCTTCCGCGCCGCGAGCGAAACCGATCGCCTCGATCCCGAAGCGTACGGCACCTCCTGGGTGACGCCGGAATTCGTTGCGGGAGAGATTCGCCGTTCGTGCGCCGGAGGCTCCCTCCACGCGATTCCGTTCGGGCTCGACGGCCGCCAGGATCTGTACGCCGTCGCTCGCCCGCCGCATCTCCCCGACTCTCTCCTGAGAATCTCGGCGGTGCCGCGAGGGGAGCTCGACGGAATGAGTCTCGCCGGCGGGAGGCTCCTCTGCGAGGGGTTTCTCGACGCGCCCTCCGAAGCCGAGCTCGTTCTCCTGGCGCGCCACGAGGAGCGCGCCCGCATGCGCGTCGATCGCGGCGACGCTCCCCGGAGATGGCGGCTCGAGACGGATCGCGGCGGGATCTCTCCGGACGACGTCGTCCGCGTCGAAGCCCGCTCCGCCGGCCGCGCGCGTATTCTCGCGATGGGAACGCTTCGCCCCCATCTCTGAAACGGCCCGGTCCTTCGACGGCAACGGTTTCGATGACCTCGCTCTGGGATTTCGTGGCGATGCCGTTGGCGGGGCGAAGATCGCTGGCCCGTTCCCAAGCGGTCAGCGGATCGCCGGCGCGCCAGAACGATCCGGTCCGAACGAAGCCCATCGTTCGTTCCGCCCTCGGCCGGGCGTGCCGCTCAAGATTCTGTCGGTCCCGGGGGCAAGGTCGCCGATCCGCGTAAGGTGCGGGCGAGGAGGGTCCCGGCCCACCGGGGTCCCCGGGATCGGCCGACGACGACGACATCTTCCGCCCATCCTCTCAACCGCCGGGGGAAGGACCAGCCGAGCTCGTCGAGAACAAGCCTTCCAGAAATCAGATCCTGTCCCAACCGCTCATGGTGGGCGGCGGCGCTTCCCGCGGGCTCGGCCGCGAACACGTAGGACGGAAACCGCAGGACCGTGGGCTCCCGAAGAAAACCGAAGCGCGCTCCCGCCTCTCGGCACCGAAGCCAGAGGTCGACGTCGCCGTGACGCCGGAACCGGTCGTTCCACCCCCCGGCGCGGTCGAGGATTTCCGTCGAATGGAGCACCTGCGTCGGAGACAGGCACGCGAGGAGGAACCGGGGTGGACCCGGCCCTCCCTTCGTCCAGTCGAAGGGGGCATAGTGCGGGCGCGGCACGCCGGAGGCCCAGACCAGGACGGGCCGGGAGAAGACGAAGTCGAGCCCTTCCCTGTCGAGCATCCCGATCAGGCGCTCGAGATGCCGAGGCGCCCAAAGATCGTCGGGCGCGAGGTACGCGACCAGGGAGCCCCTCGCCCTCTCGATCGCGCGAGCACGGTTCGAATAGCCGAGTCCCCGGGCCTTCGGGAATCCTGCCCAGCGAACGCGAGGATCTCCCGTGGCGAGGGCTTCGCGCCGGACTTCCTCGCCGGCCCCGTCGCCGGAGACGATCACCTCGAAATCTTCGTGTGTCTGACCGAGGATGGAACGGAGGCTCGCCCGAAGCAGCCCCGCGCCCTCGTGCACGGGAACGATGACCGAAACTCGCGGAGCCGCCCGCATCGGCAGAACTATACCCATCCCTGCTAAAATCGCCTCGTGCCCCATCCCGAAGCCCACCGATGAAAATCTCCGTCCTCGGCTCCGGTTCCGGAGGCAATGCCACGCTCGTCTCCTCCGGCCGAACGACCGTCCTCGTGGACGCGGGCTTCGGCCCGCGCGTGCTCGCGAAACGCTGCGCCGCGGCCGGCGTCGAGCCTTCGGCGATCGCCGCCATCTTCATCACGCACGAGCACAGCGATCATCGGATCGGCGCCCTCGACTTCGCGGAGACCTTCGGCATCCCGATCTTCTGCTCCCGGGGAACCGCTGACGCGCTCGGTCTCGACGGCTCGCTCTTCGCCCAGTACGTCCCCATCCACGCGGAGCGGGAAGGGCGGATCGGAGATCTCGCTTTCCGCGCCTACGCCACGCCGCACGACGCCAACGAATCGCTCGCCTTCCGTTTCGACGACGGCGGGTCGGCGTGCGCGATCGCCACGGACCTGGGGCGATGCGAGCCGTCGTTCGTCGATTTCCTCCGCGGCGTGCAGGGGCTCCTCTTCGAGTTCAACCACGACGAGGACCTGCTCCGGGACGGCCCCTACCACTGGAGCCTGAAGAAGAGGATCACCGGAGGCCTCGGCCATCTCTCGAACCGCCAGTCGGCCGAGGCCCTGGGCCGCGCGGCGGGCGACTCTCTCCGCGAGGTCGTGGCCCTCCATCTCTCGCGCCAGAACAACGATCCGCGCCTCGTCCACGCGCTGCTCGCCGAGACGCTCGAACGGGCCGAATCGGCCGCCCGCTTCGGGTGCGCCGATCAGACCCGCGGATATGAAACAATCGAGATCTGAGATGAAAGTCGAAGTCCGCGTTTACCCCAAGCCCTCCGTCCTCGATCCGCAGGGAAAGGCGATCGCCGGCGCCCTGCAGCGCCTGGGCCATTCCGTGACGGACGTCCGCGCCGGGAAGATCTTCTTCGTGGACGTCGAAGCTTCGGACCGGTCCGCGGCCGAGGTCGAAGCCAAAAAGATGGCCGAAGAGCTGCTCGCCAACACGGTCATCGAAGGGTACGACGTCATCGTTCGCTGACCTCGTCCCTTCCCGGCGACAACCTTCTCGAAATCAACAGATACGACGTGGCGCTGATCTTGCTCCTCGTGAGGTCGGTGGCACGAAATGGAAATACAGGGAAAATCCGGAAAGCCGTCGTTCATCCGTTTCTGGGCCCTCGCCGCTCTCAGCGCCCTGTTCGCCGGCGCGAACGCGCGGGCTCAAACAATACAAGAATTCGCCGTTCCCACGCCCTTGAGCTCGCCGCGTTCGATCGCCGCCGGGCCTGACGGCAACCTCTGGTTCACGGAGTCGGACGCCGGACGCATCGGCCGCATCACCCCCGGGGGAGCGATCGTCGAATATCCCCTGCCCTCCGCCTCGTGCGAGCCCTGGAGAATCGCGGCGGGTCCGGACGGCGCCCTCTGGTTCACCGAGCTCCTCGGCAACCGCATCGGCCGCATCACGACCGCCGGGGTCGTCACGGAATTTCCGATCCCGACGCCGAAGAGCATCCCCGCCGGCATCGTCGCCGGCCCCGACGGCGCCCTCTGGTTCACGGAACGGGAAGCGAACAAGATCGGCCGCATCTCCGTCACGGGCTCGATCCAGGAGTTCTCCCTCGACGCCCAGACCGGGCCCAACGGCATCGCGGTCGGGGCCGACGGCGCTCTCTGGTTCGCCGAACAATACGCGTTCCGCGCGGGGCGAATGACCGTCGCCGGGGCCTGGACCGAGAGCGCGGTCCTCGCCGCGGGATATCCGTTCGGCATCGCGGCGAAGAGCGACGGCAGTGTCTGGGTGACGACGACGCCGGGCGACGCGGGCGCCGTCGTGAGCCTTTCGGCGTCGGGAACCCCGACCTCGCACGCCATCACCCCTTACGCCCCCGGCGACGCCGTGATCGACGCGAAGGGCAACGTGTGGTCCACGGAAGCCGACGGAAAAATCGTCCGCATCGCCCCGGCCGGAAAAGTCACGTCCTTCTCCGTCCCGAGCGAAGGCGCGGATCCCGTGGGGATCGCCGTCGGTCCGGACGGCAACATCTGGTTCGCCGAGGCGGGCGGCAATCGGATCGGACGCCTCGATCCCTCGGCGACCGACACTTCGTGCACGGCTCCCGACACGCCCGCCCTGCTCGTCGACGGCGCCGCCACGGCGAGCGCTTCGGCGGGAGATCACGTCGCTCTCTCCTGGACCGGCACCCTCGGCGGGTCGACCGGGAGCTACCAGGTGCTCCGCTCCGACGGGCCCGGATTGCCCTTCTCTCCCGAACAGACGACGACGTCCCCGAACCTTTCGGTGGCCCTCAACGCGGACGACGCCGGAAAAACGATCCTCTTCGAGGTGCGGGCCACGCATGACTGCGTGGGCGCCCAGGCGACGAGCGGCACGAGCAACGCCGTGTCGGTCGTCGTGGCGCCCGGCAACCCTCCTCCCCCGCCGCCTCCTCCGCCGCCAGCCGGATGCGTGCCGACGCCGGGCTCGCGCCCCTGCTCGGTCGCGCCCGGCTCCACGCCGGATCCCGCCGCCGTCGATCGTTCCCGTTAGTCGTATCCCGGGCGGCGCGACGTCGCCGGATATCGCTTAGAATCGTCGCCTGCGATGAAGTTCTCGATCGTCGTCTTTCCCGGCAGCAACTGCGATCACGACTGTTACCACGTCTTCAAGCACGTGCTCGGCTGCGAAGCGGAGTACGTCTGGCATCACGAGACGAACTTGAAATCGCCCGACGCCGTGATCCTGCCGGGCGGCTTCGCGTACGGCGACTATCTCCGCTCCGGCGCGATGGCGCGTTTCTCGCCGGTCATGGGACCGATCGCGGAATTCGCGGCGCGGGGAGGCCCGGTCCTCGGCATTTGCAACGGATTCCAGGTGCTCTGCGAGGCGAGGCTCCTCCCGGGAGCGCTCCGCGTCAACAAGACGCTCCGGTATCTCTGCCAGGACGTGAACCTGCGCTGCGAAAACGACGGCACGCCCTGGACGTCCGCCCTGGGGAAGGGAGAGATCATCCGGATGCCGATCGGCCACGGCGAGGGGAATTACACGGCCCCACCCGAGGAGCTCGACCGGCTGAAGCGCGAGAACCGCGTCGTCTTCCGCTACGTCGAGACGGATGGATCTATCTCGGACGCCTCGAATCCCAACGGCTCGGACGATGCGATCGCGGGGATCTGCAACGAAGCGGGGAACGTCGTGGGCCTCATGCCCCACCCCGACCGCTGCTCCGAGGCGATCGTCGGCAATGCGGCCGGCATCGCCATGTTCCGCTCCTGCGTCGAGTGGTTGGCGGCGGGGCGTTCGCCAAAGATCGCTGCCGCGACCCGCTGAGGGCCGAGTCCGTCGAATCCGATCGGCGGGCCCGCCGCGCCCGAAAATCGGAAGCCCGGATGAAGTAAATTACCGATTCCGATGACCGCCATCACTCCCGCCCTCGTCGCCGAGCACCAGCTCTCCGACGAGGAGTACGGCAGCATCCTCGAGATCCTCGGGCGCGAGCCGTCCATCACGGAGCTCGGCATCTTTTCGGCGATGTGGTCGGAGCACTGCTCCTACAAGTCGTCGCGCGTTTATCTCAAGACGTTCCCGACGACGGGCGCGCGGGTCGTCCAGGGCCCCGGCGAGAACGCCGGCGTGGTCGACCTGGGAGACGGGCTCTGCGCCGCGTTCAAGATGGAGTCGCACAACCACCCGTCCTTCATCGAGCCCTACCAGGGCGCGGCGACGGGAGTGGGCGGCATCCTGCGGGACGTCTTCACGATGGGAGCGCGGCCCGTCGCGTCGCTCAACTCGCTCCGCTTCGGGAGCCTCGACGCGCCGCGCATGCGGCACCTGGTGGACGGCGTCGTGCGCGGGATCGCCGGATACGGCAACTGCATCGGCATCCCGACGCTCGGCGGCGAGACGACCTTCCATCCGGCGTACGACGGCAACATCCTCGTCAACGTCATGAACGTCGGCCTCGTGCGGAAGGACAAGATCTTCAAGGGCACGGCCGCCGGTCCCGGCAACGCCGTCGTCTACGTCGGCTCGAAGACCGGCCGCGACGGGATTCACGGCGCGACGATGGCCTCGGCCGAGTTCGGCGAGGGCGGCGCGTCCGCCAAGCGCCCGAACGTCCAGGTCGGCGACCCCTTCACCGAGAAGCTCCTCCTCGAGGCCTGCCTCGAAATCTTCCAGGGGGACGCGGTCGTCGGCATCCAGGACATGGGAGCGGCCGGCCTCACGTCGTCGTCCTTCGAGATGGCGGGGCGCGGCGGCGCGGGGCTCGCGATCGACCTCTCGGACGTTCCCACGCGCGAGCCGGGGATGACGCCCTACGAGATCATGCTCTCCGAATCGCAGGAGCGGATGCTCCTCGTGACGACGCCCGAGCGCCTCGACGAAGTCCTCGCGGTCTTCCACAAGTGGGAGCTCGACGCGGTCCGCATCGGAACCGTGACCGACAGCGGCCGAGTCGTCTTGAAGTTCCACGGCGAAGTCGTGGCCGACATGCCCGTCGCGCCGCTCGCCGATCGGGCCCCGGTGTATCGCCGCCCGCGGCAGGCCGTGCCGGTTTCAGCGGGACCCTTCGCCTGGAAGAACTCTCCCGAGCCCGGTGACTATCGCGCGTGCCTCGAGAAGCTCCTCGCCTCGCCCAACATCGCCGAGAAGCGATGGATCTGGACCCAGTACGACCACATGGTGCGGACGAACACCGTCGAGCGCCCGGGCGGAGATGCGGCGGTGATTCGTCTCAAGGCGACCGCGTGGGTGGACGACTTCGGCGCCGGCCAGCCGGGCCGCCCTTCCGCGGCGCAGAAGGGCCTCGCCCTGAAGACGGACGTCAATCCGTTCTTCTGCGCGCTCGACCCGAAGCGGGGCGCCGCGATCGCCGTCGCCGAATGCGCGCGCTCGATCGCCGCGACGGGGGCGCGCCCGCTCGCCGTCACCGACTGCCTGAATTTCGGGAGCCCCGAAAAGCCCGAGGTGATGGAGCAGTTCGCGCTTTCGGTCGAGGGGATTTCGGAAGCCTGCCTCGCGCTCGACACGCCCGTCGTCTCGGGGAACGTTTCCTTCTACAACGAGACGGAAGGCCGGGCCATCCTCCCCACGCCGACGATCGGCATGATCGGGCTCCTCGAAGACGTCGAGAAGCACCTCTCGATCGGCTTCCGGCAGGACGGCGATCTGATCGCGATTCTCGGCGAGACGCGCGACGAGCTGGGCGGCTCCGAATACCTCCGCGCGATCGCCGGCCGCGCCGAAGGGCCCTGTCCCGCGCTCGATCTCGCGGCCGAGAAGCGCCTGATCGATTTCCTCGTGCGCGCGGCGGAGGATTCGCTCCTTTCCTCGGCGCACGACGTCTCGGACGGCGGACTCGCCATCGCACTCTGCGAGAGCGCGTTCCGCGGCGACATCGGCGCCCGGATCACGCTCGCCTCCCACGACCTTCGCGCCTCCGCGCTCCTCTTCGGCGAATCGACGGGCCGCGCCCTCGTGAGCTTTTCGAGGGAGAAGTCCTCCGCGGTCGAGGCCGCGGCCCGATCGGCCGGCGTTCCCCTGGCCGTCGTCGGCGCCGTGACCGGAGGCGCGTTGCGCATCGACATCGACGGCCGCAACGCCGTCGACGCGCCGCTCGACTTTTTGAAGGCGCTCTGGTCCACGGCGTTCCAGAAAGCGGTCGAGCTCGACCCGGCGGTCGAGCGGTGACGATCGACTGGGAAGGGCTCGTCGTCGGCTTCGAGAGCCGGTCGCAGCAGATCACCCACTTCTTCGATCGCGAGTCGGGAGACGTGGTGCAGGTCGTCGAAAGCCGGGAACCCGCGGTCCACGCCCAGCTCTCCGCCTCGTCGCGCTATGCCGCGCTTCCGCGGGACCGGGGAGAACGGGGGCTCGGCGAGATGGAGCTCTTTCTCGCCGAAGTGCAGGACGAAAAGGCCCGGGCGGGCCTTCGCGCGTCGCTCGCGCAGGAGGAGCCCGCCGATGCGTACCGCGCGTTCCTGATGGAGCATCCCCGGGAGGAGGCGAAATTCTTCCAGTTCAAGGAACGGCGCGCCCGCGAGCGGGCGGAGGAGTGGCTCGAATCGATCGGCATCCGATTCGAGAAACGCGTCCCGGTGCCGCGCGCGTCGCGCGAATTTCCCGGCGGGGCCAAACGCCCCTGACCCCTCCCGGGAGACGCCGGCCGTCGGCACGTCGGCGCGAGGCTTCGTCCGCGTGAGAATCTCGAACATCCGCCGGGTCGCGTCGCGAGGCGCGGTCCGGGTCGTCGCGGACGTCTTCTGGGAGGACACGGCACGGCCCCCCCGCGAAATCTGGTTCGAAGTCGGCGAGGACCGGGCCGAAGGCTTCGCTCCGGCGGGCGAAGCGTTTCTGCCCGTCTGTCTCCCCCTCGCGCTCCGGCAAGGGGAACGGAGAATCCGGGTCGAGGGGCGCGTCTGCCCGGGCCTCCGGGACGGCGCCGGGGCGGCCGCGCGGCTCCTCGGGAGCTGGTACGGCGCGAAACACGAGGAAATCGCGATCGAGGCGGAAGACGGGTTCTCGGCCGAACCTCGCGAAGGGGAGGGCATCGCCGCTTCGTTCCTCACCGGCGGGGTGGATTCCACTTTCACTCTCCTGGCCAACCATCGGGCGTTCGAGGAGGGGCACCCGCAGCGCATCCGCGAAGCCATCCTCGTCTCGGGCCTCTTCGCCTCGGAAGCGGATTCCCCCGATCTCGCCGCGGAGTTCGATGGGCGCGTCCGAAGGTCAGCTTCCGCGGTCGCCGCGTCCGCCGGGATACCCCTCACGATCGTGCGCACGAACGCCCGGGAGCTCGAGCCCGGGTTCGATTTCTTCGCGCGAGAGCTCCACGGCGCGCTCCTCGCTTCCGTGGCGCATCTCCTCGCGGGGAGGATCTCCTCCGCGCGGATCGCCGCAACGACGACGATCCGCCATCTGGTTCCTTCGGGGACGCATCCTCTGCTCGATCCCCTCTGGAGCTCGAGCCGGGTCGAGATCGCGCACGACGGCTTCGGCCTGACGCGCGTCGAAAAAACCGCGGCGCTCGCCTCCTGGCCGGAAACGCTCGAGAACCTCATGGTCTGCCAGGCCGGACCGGTGCCGGACGGATACTTCAACTGCGGGCGCTGCGAAAAATGCGTCCGTACCCTCCTCTGCTTCCTCGCCGCCGGCGCGCTCGACCGGGCCCGATCCTTCCGGCGGCGAGAGGTTTCTCCCCGAATCGTCCTTCGGGGGCGATTCGATTCCGAAGTCGCCAACCAGTGGCGGCCGCTGCGAAAGGCGTTTTGCCGGCGCGGCCTCCGCGCGCTCTCCGCCGCGATCGCTTTGAAGCTCATCCGCTCGCGTCTCGACCCGCCGCGACGCGTCGAGAGTCCGGAAACCTATGGCGCCCGGACGAACCGGCCATGAAGGTCTCCACGTTCGAACAGGGAATCGCGCAAGGCCGGGCGTTCGTCTCGGCGCGATTCGAATGGGAGGACTCGGATCGTCCGGTGAAGACGATCGTGATCCGCACGGATGCCGCTTTTGCCGCGGAGCTCGACGCCGATCCCAACGCTTTTCTCGTCGCCGGGTATCTCCCTGCGCTGCGCCATGGGGAGCGGCGTCTCCGGATCGACGGCGCCGTGTGCCCGTCGCTCGCGGGCAGTCTCGCGCGAGCGGCGCGGATCCTCGCGTTCTGGGGCGGCCGGCCGGGGCGGGATCTCGCAATCGAGCCGGCATCGGGCTTTCGCGCGCCGAGGGCTCGCCCGGGAGCGGGCGACGGCGGTTTGTTGAGCGGCGGCATCGACTCCAGCCATCTCTTTCTCTCCCACGCCTCCGATTTCCCCGAAGGACATCCGCTGAGTCTGGCGAGCGCGTTCTACATGGAAGGCACCGACTTCGCCGAAGAGGCCGAGTCTCCCGCGGCGGCCGCCTATTCCGCTCGCGTCCGCCAACGGCTCGAGGCCATGCTCGCGGGCACGGCGACCCGCCTCGTCCCGGTCTGGACGAACGTGCGCGCGCTCGATCCGGACACGGACTTCTACGCGCGCGAGCTCCTCTCGGCGTCGTTCGTCGCCGGCATCCTCGCCCTGTCGTCGCGAATCTCCCACCTCAAGATCGCGTCGGGAGCGGACGCCGCCCATCTCGGGCGCTGGGGATCCCATCCGCTGATCGATCCGTGCTTCTCGACCGGGGCCCTCCGCGTTTCGCACGTCGGGCTGCGCTTTTCGAGAGGAGAGAAGATCGCGCGGCTCTCCGCGTGGCCCGCGGCGGTCGAAAATCTCGTCGTCTGCAACTATCGGCCGGTCGAACCGTGGGTCAATTGCGGCGTCTGTGAAAAATGCGTCGCGACGATGCTCGAGCTCACCGCCTTCGGATTGATGGGGGAGAATCGCAGCTTCCCCTTCCCGGAGGTCCTCCCCGAGCGAATCGACCGGATCCGCGACGTCATCGGGGTCGGCCATGTCTGGCGGAACATCCGGGCCGCGCTCGCCCGGGCGGGGCGGGACGACCTGACGCCGTCGATCGACGCCCTGCTCCGGCGGACGGCCCGGCGGAATCTCGCCCGGCGCATCCTGCGCCCGTTTCGGCCCTGATCCGGCTCGGAGCGAAATTCGCTCCCCGATGCGTTTTCCGCGGAACCTCGCCACGGCCGGTGCGTACTGAAAAAAGAGCCCTCCGGCCTACCCGGAGGCGGGAGTCCGCGCGATGAAGAAGCTTTTCCGGATATTCGTCCTCCTGATCGTGGTCGTGGCGGTGGCCGCGGCCCTCTACGCCTGGGCGAGCGCCGACAAGAAAGGCGGGAAAACGAAGCTCGTGATCGCCGAAGCGGGATCGATCACGGAAAAGGCGCTGGCGGTCGGCCAGATCGAGCCCCGCCTCAAGTTCTCCATCAAGTCGAAGATCTCGGGGGTGGTCCGGAAGTGCCTGGTCCAGGTCGGCGATTCCGTCCGCGTGGGCGATCCGCTCTTCGAGATCGCGCCGGACCCGACTCCCACCGACGTCACCGACGCGTCGAGCGCCGTCCAGACCACCCGAAGCGCGTTCGAGCAGGCGAAGGTCGACTTCTCGCGCCAGCAGTCCCTCTACAAGCAGGGAATCGCGCCGAAATCGAGCCTCGACTCCGCCCAGACGGCGTTCGATCTCGCCCGGATCGCGCTCGAGAAGGCGCGGCAGACCCGCGAGCTCACGATGACGGGAAGAGTCTCGGGAGGCGGCATGAACCTCGAGTCGATCATCCGCGCGCCGGCCGCCGGCACCGTGCTCACCCGCGCGGTCAACCCGGGCGAGCCCGTCGTTCCGCTCACCCCCTACCAGCCCGGCACGGAGCTCGCCGCGATCGCCGACATGAGCGATCTGCTCTTCCGGGGAACGATCGACGAGATCGACGTGGGGAAGATCGCGGTCGGAATGCCGACGCGCATCAAGGTCGGGGCGCTCCCGACCGACGTGGTGGCGGGACACGTCGCGCGGATCGCGCCGCAGGCGCAGCAGAAGGAAGGGGCCACCCTCTTCGACGTCTGGATCGAGCTCGATCGGTCGGGTAAACGGACGCTGCGCGCCGGTTATTCGGCCAACGCCGAGATCGTGATCAAGGAGAAAAAGAACGTCCTGACGATCCCGGAGCGCCTCGTCGAGTTCGAGGAGGGAGGCAACAAGGCCTTCGTCCAGGTCGCCGCGGTGGATCCGAAGGCGCCGTCGAAGAGGACGGAGGTCAAGCTCGGGATTTCCGATGGCTTGAACGTCGAGGTGCTCTCGGGGCTGTCGTCCGGGCAGAAGCTCGTCGAGAAGCCGCCCAAGGAGATCACGGCGTCGTAGCCGCCGGACATCGGAAAGCGCCGCGCGATGAAGGCCCCGAGATGAGAGAAGCGGTTCGGCAGCTCTGGCACGACATGCGGTCGCAGAAGCTGCGGACGTCGTTGACGCTCTTCGGCATCGTGTGGGGAACGACGGCGGTCTCCCTGCTCCTCGCCTTCGGCGTGGGCTTGAAGCACCAGCAGATCCGGCGCGTCAAGGGCCTCGGCGACCGGATCGTGATCGCGTGGCCGGGGCTGACCTCCATTCCCTTCAACGGCCTCGGAAAGGGCCGCAAGATCCGCCTCGACGAGGAGGACGTCGACAACGTGCGCGCGCAGGCGTCGCAGATCACGGGCATCTCGACCGAGTACCGGAAGGAAATGAAAGTGCGCCGGGGCGCCCGGACCTTCAACGTCGGCGTCTCGGGGGTCAATCCCTTCTTCGGCCGGGTGCGGAACCTGATCGCCGCCGAAGGGGGCCGGTTCCTGGATCCGCTCGACCTCGGCGGCAACCGGCGCGTCGCCTTCGTCGGAGACAAGCTCGCGCGCGACGTGTTCGGCAAGGAGAATCCCGTCGGCCAGACGCTCTTCATCCAGGACGCGCCGTTTCTCGTGATCGGCGTCCAGCGTCCCAAGATCCAGAACTCCTCGTACGGCGGGAGGGACTCGAACAAGATCTACGTTCCGTCGAGCGCCATGCGCGTCCTGACCGGCCAGAAATACTGCGACAACATCATCTTCCAGCCGCGGCCGGGGACGCCTTCGAAGGAGGTCATCGCGGAAGTTCGCGGGATCCTCGCCCGGCGGCAGCAGTTCGATCCGAAGGACGAGGAAGCATTCTCGACGTGGGACACGACCGAGCAGTTCCACTTCTTCGACGTCTTCTTTCTCGCGTTCAACCTCTTTCTCGGGATCCTCGGCGTCCTGACCCTCGTCGTGGGCGGGATCGGCGTCTCGAACATCATGAACGTGATCGTCGACGAGCGCACGCGGGAGATCGGCATCAAGATGGCGCTCGGCGCGCGGGAAAGGTTCATCCTCCGCCAGCTCCTCGTCGAGACGCTGGCGCTCACGGGGATCGGCGGCGGCGTCGGGCTGCTCCTTTCGCTCGGGATCTGCGCGGCCGTGCCGGCGAAGGGGCTCGGCGAAACGATCGGACGTCCCGAATTCTCGCTCGCGATCGCGCTCCTCACCGCCGCGATCCTCGGCGGCATCGGCTTCGTCGCGGGGTATTTCCCGGCCCGCGAAGCCTCGCGGCTCGACCCCGTGATCGCGATGAAACTGTGAAGACATCCTCCCTGCCCGTCGTGGTCCATCTCTTCCTCCAGACGGCGAGGTTGAAGAAGAAGCGCGCGGTCCTGACGGTCGCTTCGATCGCGTGGGGAACGGTCGCCGTCCTTCTCCTGCTCGCTTTCGGCCAGGGCTTTCGCGAGCAACTCCTCCGCAACGAACGGGGAATGGGGCGGAACATCTCGATCGTGTGGGCCGGGCAGACCTCGAAGCCCTTCAGCGGCATGCCGCCCGGGCGGCGGATTTCCTTCGCCGAGACCGATGCCCGCTACGCGCGCGAGCGGATGGGCGACATCGCGACCGTCATCGGCGAGATCGAGAAGGGCCGCGTCCCGCTCGTCTACGGACGAAAAACGGTCAACGGCGGCGTCGTCGGGGTGGAGCCGCCGTATCGGGTCTGGCGCAACCAGGTGCCGGAGACTGAAGGGCGGTTCATCGACGCCGCCGACGAGCGCGACGGGCGGCGCGTGATCTTCCTGGGCGACAAGGTCGCGGCCCAGGTCTTCGGGCGCGAGGCGCCGCTCGGGAAGACCATGCTCGTGGCCGGCACGCCGTTCCTCGTCATCGGGGTGCTCCGGCACCGCATCCAGGACAACAGCTACATGCGCCCCGACGAGCACCAGACGTTCATCCCGCTCTCGACCTTCCAGGCGATGTTCGGCCACCAGAACCTCGACAACCTCGTCGTCGGCGTCGAGGACGCGACCCAAATGGCGCTAGCGGTCGACCGGCTCCGGCACGTGCTCGGCCGCCGGCACGGATTCGATCCCGCCGACGACCGCGCGCTCTCGGTCTGGAACACCGTGGACGACAACCAGGAGAGCGAGGCGATCATGCTCGGCATCCAGATGTTCCTCGGCGTCGTGGGGGCGCTCACGCTCATCGTCGGGGGCGTCGGCGTCGCCAACATCATGTACGCGGTCGTGAAGGAACGAACGCGGGAGATCGGCGTCAAGATGGCGCTCGGCGCGCGGCCGCGCTGGATCACGGGGCCGTTCGTTCTGGAGGCGTCGCTCTACACCTTCCTGGGCGGCGCGGTCGGCATCATGATCGCCCTCGTGCTCGTCACGCTGATCGCCCTGATCCCGCTCGAATCGAGCGAGGTCATGGGATACCTGGGCCATCCCCGCATCTCGGTGCCGATCGGGATCGTCACCACCTTCATCCTGGGAGCGATCGGCCTGCTCGCCGGATATTTCCCGGCCCGGAGAGCGGCCTCGATCGATCCCGCGGAGACGCTGCGTTATGAGTGAAGCCCCGATCATCCGCATGGAGCAGATCCGCAAGGTGTACGAGACGGGGCGCGTGCGCGTCGAGGCCCTGAAAGGGATCGACCTCGAGGTGAACCGCGGAGAGTTCCTCTCGGTCGTCGGCCCCTCGGGCTCGGGAAAGTCGACGCTGATGAATCTGCTGGGCTGTCTCGACACGCCGTCGGGCGGCGGCTACTTCCTCGCGGGCGAGGCCGTCTCGGGGCTCTCCCGCGACGCGCTCGCCGACGTCCGGAACCGGCGCGTCGGGTTCGTCTTTCAGAGCTTCAATCTCCTGCCCCAGATCTCGGCCGTCGAGAACGTCGCCCTGCCTCTCCTCTTCGGCGGCGTCTCTCCGCGCGAGCGCCGGCGGCGGGCGGAGGAGCTCCTCGACCGCGTGGGTCTCGGGGACCGGCGGGAACACCGCCCGACGGAGCTCTCGGGAGGCCAGATGCAGCGCGTGGCGATCGCGCGCGCTCTCGCGATGGAGCCCGACATCGTGCTCGCCGACGAGCCGACCGGAAACCTCGACACGAGCTCCGGCGGCGACATCATGGGGCTCTTCGGGGAGCTGTGGCGGCAGGGCCGGACGCTCGTGGTGATCACCCACGACATGGCCCTCGCGCGCCGGACCGGACGCATTGTCGAGATGCGCGACGGCCAGATCGTTTCCGACGCCGCCGTCGCCGCCTGAGGGGATCGCCCGAGCGATCTTGACGGTCGTCCTCCGCCGTCCTAACCTCGGTCATCGAATCCGCTCTCCTTTTCCCCGCCCGAGCCCCCGATTCCCGGGGCCGTCCCGACGGGAACGGGCCCCGCTCCGGGCGCGCTCGCTTCCCGATCGGCGCATGAAGATCGGAGAGATCCGGAAGGAAGTCGCCTCGGGGCACGCGCGCATCGCGGCCGATGTCGCGTGGGAAGACTGCGCCCGGACGCCGCGGGAGATTTTTTTCGAGACGGAGGAGTCGCTCGCCGAAGCGCTCGTCCCGAGCGCCGAAGCCTTCCTCGCCGGATGCGTCGTGCCGGCGTTCCGCCACGGAGAACGGCGCGTGCGCGTCGAGGGCGCCGTCTGCCCGGAACTGCGCGAGGGGATCCGGGGAGCGTTGACGGTCCTCGCGGGCTGGTATGGAAACGGGCGACGGCCCGTCGCGATCGAAGCGGCCGCCGGCTTCCGTCCTCCGCCTCGCCGCGCGCCTCCCCGAACGGCCGCGCTGCTCTCCGGCGGCCTCGACTCGCTCTTCACCCTCCGCATGAACCTTCTCGAAATCCCGCGGGACCACCCGTCGGCGATCCGGGACGGGATCGTGATCCTCGGCCACGACTTCGGTCTTCCCGACTCGCAACCGCTCGAGCTCGAGCGTTTCGGACAGCGCACCCGGTCTCTCTCCGCGCTGGCGGCCGCCTGCGGCATCGAGCTCGTACCGATGCGATTCAACCTGCGCGATCTCGACGACGATCTCGACTTCTACATCGGAGAGCAATTCGGGGCGGCGCTCGCGGCGGCCGGCCACGCTTTGACCGGCCGGATCTCGGCGCTGACGATTCCTTCCTCCCACGACCTCGGCCACCTGATCCCCTGCGGGTCGCATGCGCTGCTCGATCCGAACTACGCGAGCGGCGCCCTCGCCATCCGCCACGACGGCGCGAGCCGGACGCGCTTCGAGAAGCTGGCGGTCGTCGCCGCGTGGCCGGAAGCCCTTCGCCGCCTCGCGCCGTGCAACCGACGCCCGCCCCACCGCGACCGGATCAACTGCGGCGCCTGCGAAAAGTGCCTCCGGACCGCGACCGGTCTTCTCGCGCTGGGGCGCCTCGCCGGGGCCGAGACGTTCCGCGAGAGCGACGTCTCGCCGGAAGCTCTTCGGACGATCGGTTGGGTTCCCGGATTCGAGGGCTACTGGGCCGAGCTCGTCCCCGCGCTCCGCGCGGCGGGCCGGAACGATCTGGCGGAGATCATCGCGGAAAAAGTCCGGGAGGCGCTCCGCTTCCGCGACTGGCGCGAGGAGAACGACGGGAAAGGTCTCGTCAAACGTTTCGACCGCCGGTACCTGGGCGGGTCGGTTGCCTCGGTGCTCCGGCGAATCCGGCGGGCCGGCTCCGCGTGAAGATCGAATCGATCGATGGGCGCGTGGAGACGGAATCCTCCCGGGTCTCCGCGCGCATCCGGTGGGAAGACTCGGCGCGGGAGCCGCTCGACCTCTACTTCGAGGCGCGGGGAGAGGCGGCCCGGGACGTGCGTCCGGACGGCAACTCGCTGCTTCTCGCCTGCGCGATCCCGGCCATGCGCCACGGGGAGCGCCGGATCGCGATCGAGGGAACGGTGTGCCCGTACCTGCGCGACGGAATTCTCGCCGCCGCCAGCCTGCTCGAGGCCTGGTACGGGCCGCGGACCGTTCCGCAAATCGAGCCCTCGGCGGGTTTTGGCCCGCCCCGCCCGGCGCCCGTGCGGCGCGCGGCCGCGTTCCTCTCGGGCGGAATGGATTCCCTCGACGTCTTCGTCCGAAACGGGTCGTCCTTTCCGGCCGGGCACCCCGCGCGATTCGCGGAGGCGATCCACGTCTCGGGCCTTCCCTATACCGGCCCTCCGGGTTCGCCTTCGCGGGAGAGCTTCGTCGCGCGCGCGCGCCGAGCGGCGACCGCCCTCGCCCGGGTGCTCGACGTCCCTCTCTCCTTCGTCCGGACGAACCTCGGCGAGATCGACCGCGACTTCCTGTTCTTCCGGCACGAATATTTCGGAAGCGCCTACGCGGCCGTGGCTCACCTCTTCTCGCGGCGGTTCACGTCGGTCTCGTTCGCCTCGGCTCAACACCTCGGCGTCCGCCTCGACCCGCTCGGCTCCCATCCGTTGCTCGACCCTCTCTACTCGAGCGGAGCGCTCGAATTCCGGCACGAGGGCGCTGACCGCGGCCGGCTCGCGAAAGGGAAGGCGCTGGCGCCGCGTCCCGATCTCGTCGCTCATCTCCAGGTCTGTCTGACGACCCCTTTCGGCGACGCGCGCCCGAACTGCGGCCGGTGCGAAAAATGTCTGCACACGCAGATCGAGCTCAGGCTCGCGGGCGTGTCGGGACCCTTCCCGGAAGGCGCCCTTTCGGTTCCATCTCTGCGCGCGATGCGCGCCGATCCTCACACCGCATTTTTCTGGACACCTCTGCCGGACCGGCTCCGCCAGTCCGGGGACGGCGACCTCGCCGACGCGATCGAGGAGAAAATCCGCGAAATGGACCGGATCCGGGACTGGTCGCGCGACCGCGGATGGAAGGGGCTGTTGCGTCGGCTCGACCGCCGATATCTGGGATCGGCCCTGCTCGACCTCCGGCGCGCGCTCCGGCCCGCCCGTGAAAGGCCCGCTTGAGGATCGATCGCTACCGGCAGACCCGAATCGGAGTCCGATTCGAGGTCGGCGCGACGATCACGTGGGAGGACTCGGACCGGCCCCCGCTCGAGCTCGTCTACGCGGCCGAGGGCGAGGCGGCGGCCTCGGTCCTTCCGAGCGGCGACGTTTTCCTTCTCGCTGCCGCGCTGCCGGCGATCCGGCACGGGGAAAGGCGGCTCGCCCTGGAGGGAACCGTCTGCCCGCGGCTTCGGGACGGCGTCGCGGCGGCCGCCGCGGTCATCGCCTCGTGGTACGGCGAGGCCCGCGAACTCCCCGCCATCGAGCCCGCCGGCGGGTTCCGACCCGGAATTCCGGGCGAGCCTCGCTCGGCATGTTTTCTTTCGGGCGGAGTCGATTCCGTCGAGGTTCTCGTCCGGAACCGGGAGCAGTTTCCTCCGGATCATCCGGGCTCGATCCGCGAAGCGCTCCATGTCTCGGGATTTCCCTTTCGTCACGATCCGCGCTCGGAGGCGTTCCGAAACCTCCGAGAAAGAGCCGAGCGCGCGGCCTCCCGGATGGCCGCCGCCCTCGCGGCGCCTCTGACCCGGATCGAGTCGAATCTCTTCGAGATCGAATCGAGCTTCGAGTTCTCCGGGCGCGAGTACTACTCGGCCGCCTACGCGTCGATGGCGCATCTTTTTTCTTCTCGATGGACGTCGATCGTCCTCGCTTCCTTCGAGCAGATGGGCGTGAGTCTCGCGCCTCTCGGCTCCCACCCTCTCCTCGATCCGCTCTATTCGAGCGCCGCGCTCGCCTTCGACCACGACACGCGAGGGGGCAGACGGGTGAGCCGCGTCGAGGCGATCGCCCGCGCGGGGCTGGCCTCGACTCTCCTCGTCTGTCACGAGGCTCCTTTTCCCGAAGGGGTGGAAAACTGCGGCCGATGCGAGAAGTGCCTGCGGACGATGGGGGAGCTCGCCGCGGTCGGGGCGCTCGGGACCGGGGGGGCATTCCCCCTCGACGCCTTCACGCCCGGGACGATCGAAACGCTCCCCGTGACCGGGGAGACCGAGATCTTCTGGATTCCCATCGCGGAAGGTCTTCGCCGAGCGGGTCGCAACGCGCTCGCGGACGCGGCTCTCCGCTACGTGGGACGCGCCCGCGCCGCGCATCGGTGGGCGGCCGACCGAGGATGGAAGGGAAACCTCCGGCGGCTCGACCGCCGTCTCCTGGGGGGCCGCCTCCTGCGCGCCCGCCGCGCGCTCTCGGGGGCGAAGGCGGAACCGTGAGAGTTTTCGACGCTCGACGCGAGACCTCCGCGGAAATCGTGCGCCTCTCGGCTTCGGTCGCGTGGGAAGACTCGCCTCGCCCGCCCCGGACGATCTGGGCGGAATTCCCGGCGGAGCTCGAACCTTCTCTTTCCGAAGAGCTCGACGGTTTTACGATCGTCGCCGCGATCGTCGCCCAGCATCACGGCGAGCGGCGCCTCGCGATCGAAGGCACACTCTGTCCGCGCCTCGCCGGGAACGTCTCGGCGGCGACGAGTCTCCTCGCCGGATGGTTCGGCGGATTTGTCCCCGGGATCGAGGCATCGCGGGGATTCGCCGCCCGGTTCTCCCCCCCTCGGGCCCGGAGCGCCCTCTTCTTCTCGGGAGGCATCGATTCGCTCTTCGCCCTGGCTCGGAACCGAGACCGCTATTCGCCCGCGCACCCGGCGTTTTTCCGCGACGCGATCGTCGTCGACGGCTACTGCTTTCATCCGGCGGGCGGCTCGCCGCGCGCCCGGGACTACTGGCGGCGCACGCAGAGGGCGACGTCCTCGGCGGCCCGGATCGCGGGGCTCGATCCCGTCTTCGTCCGGACGAATTTTCGCGAGCTCGAAGACGACTTCGATTTCTTCGGGGCGAAGTACCACGCGGCCATGCTCGCCGCGGTCGCGCACCTGCTCTCCCCCCGCGTGACATCGGCCACGATCTCGTCCGGACTCGACGTCCCCCGGCTTCGCCCCTGGGGCTCTCATCCCGTTCTCGACGTCCTCTATTCGGGAAGCTCGCTCTCGATCGTGCACGACGGAGTCGAGAGCTCTCGGCTCGAAAAGGTGGACCGCCTCGCCGCCTGGCCCGCCGTGCTCGGCTCGCTGATGGTCTGCCACGAGGGCCCGCTCGGGACGGATGCGCTCAATTGCGGACAATGCGAGAAGTGCCTGCGCACCCGCGCGGCCCTGGAGGCGGCCGGCGCTTCAGGGAGCTTCGAGACGCCCGGCGTCTCAGCGGCCGATCTCCGCGACCTCCCGCTCGGCCCTCATCCGTGGGCGGTCGCCGGCTACTGGGCCGAGCTCGCCGATCGTTTCCGCGCGCGAGAACGCCCGGAAATGAGCGCGGCGGCCGGGGAAGTCGCCTCCCGCGCCGGAGCGATCACGCGCTGGCACGACGGCCGGGGATGGAAAGGCGCTTTTCGCCGGCTGGATCGGCGGTTTTTCGGCTCGCTCCTGCTCCGGGCGAGCCGCCAGCTTCGGGAACGAACGTGAGGGTCACCGCGCTTCGGATGGGACGCGGGACATTCGGTCCGCGTTTTTCCGCCACGGTCGAGTGGGAAGATTCCGAGCGCCGCCCGGCCGAGATCTGGTGGGACCTCGACGAGGAGCTCGCGACCGACGCCCGGCCCGAACCGAACGCGTTCCTCGCGGCCGTCTACGTCCCGGCGCTCCGCCACGGCGAGCGCCGCATCGCCGTGGAAGGAGCGGCCTGTCCGGTCCTGGGAGAAGGGCTCGGCGCCATCGCGTCCATCTTCTCGTCCTGGCCCACGCCCCCGTCGGTGATCCCCGTCATCGAACCGCGCGACGGCTGGACGGCGTCGATGCCGCGAACGCGCCCCGCCGCCGCGGGGTACCTGACCGGAGGCGTCGATTCGCTCCATCTCTTCCACGCCAACCGCGAGGACTTCCCGGCGGATCATCCCGCGCGCCTTTCCCATGCGCTGTGGGTCCGCGGCCTGGACTACCCGGGCGAGGAGGAATCCCCCCGGGCCGATTCGCAATACGCGCGCCTCGACTCGACGCTCTCGGAGATCGCCGCGGGCGCCGGCGTCGGGCTCCTGCGCGTGACGACGAACCTTCGCCGCCTCGACCCGGATCTCTCGTTTTTCGCCCATCGGTATCTCGGAGCATCGCTCCTCTCGGGCGCCCATCTCTTCGCGCGCCGGTTTTCGATCGTCGCCCTCGCCTCCTCCTGGCCCGCCGAGCATCTCGTGCCCTGGGGAACGCATCCGCTCCTCGACACGCGCTATGGAAGCTCCGCCCTGACCATCCGCCACGAGGCCCTCGGGCTCGGCAGGGTCGCCAAGCTCGAGCGGCTGCGCGGATGGCCCGACGCTCTCGCCCGGCTCGTCACGTGCAGCGACGCCCCGGCGGGCGAGACGCTCAATTGCGGACGCTGCACCAAGTGCGCGCGCACGAAGGTCGAGATGGAAGCGAGCGGGACGCTCGGGTTCGCGCGATCCTTTCCGCCCGGCCGCGTGACCCCGGAGACGATCGCCGGGCTCGAATTCGACAACGGCACGGAGTATTTCTGGGAGACGCTCGTCGCGCCGCTTCGCGCCCTCGGACGCGACGCCCTCGCCTCCGCCATCGAAACGAAGATCCGGGAGACCGTCCGCCATCGGAGACGCGTCGAGGGACGGGACTGGACCGGACCTCTGCGGCGATTCGACCGTGAGGTTCTCGGCGGCCGGATCAAGACGATCCACCGGAGCATCTTCCGGTGAAACCGATTCCGCGCCGGCAACGGGTCCTCTCCCCCCCTCCGCGATGAAGATCGGTGCGGTGCGGCGCGAGAGCCGGAATGGCGACGAGTCGGTCTCGGCGAAGATCGAATGGGAGGACGCCGACCGGGTCCCGGTCGATCTGCGCTGCTCTTTTCGGGGGGGCGACCGCCCTTCGGGAGATCCCAACGTCTTCCTGATCGCCACGTTCTTCCCGGCCCTCGAAGCGGGCGAACGGCGGATCGCCGTCGAAGGCGCGATCTGCCCGCTCCTGCGGGACGGTCTGCGCGCCGCGGCGGCCGTGATCGGCGCCTGGCACGGCGCGAACAGAGCGGTGCCGGTGATCGCGCCTTCGGAAGGGTTCCACCCGGGCGATCCGACGAGCGTCGCCGGAGAGGGGATCTACCTGAGCGGCGGCCTCGACTCGCTCGACCTCCTCCTCTCCCGCGGCGCGGGCCTTCCGCGGGAGCATCCGGCCGCCGTTCGCCGCGCCATCTTCGCGGCGAACTTCACCTGCCACCCGGAAGCGGCCAAGGTCGCGGAGCTCTCGGCGCGGGCGCATCGTGCGGCCGCCGCGATGGCTTCCGCGTGCGATCTTCCGCTCACCGTGATCGAGGGCAACCTGCTCGAGCTCCACGCCGATTTCGCTTTCTTCAGCCGGATCTCGCACGGCTCCGTCCTCGGGGCGATGGCCCAGCTCTTCTCCGGCCGCCTCATCGCGGTCGCGCTCGCAGCATCGGACGACGCCCGCTCGGGACTCGGGCCGTGGGGCTCCCACCCTCTCCTCGACCCGCTCTTCGGCACCTCGGCCCTGCGTTTCGTCCACGACGGGATCGGCGCCTCGCGCGCCGGGAAGGCTCGCCGGACGGGGCCGACGGAGCTCGCCCGGCGGCACCTCTTCGTCTGCGACAATCCGAATCCCGGAGACCCGCTCCCGAACTGCGGCCGATGCGAGAAATGCCTTCGCACGATGACAGAGCTTCTCGTCGCCGGCGCGCTCGCCGAATCGGAGACGTTTCCCCGGGACGTCGAGCCGGAACGCATCCGGGAGCTTCCCGGCGTTCCTCCTTTTCGCTCCCTCCGGTACTACTGGGCGCCCCTCGCGGCCGCGGCCCAGGTCGCCGGGCGTCGGGACCTGGCCGACGCGATCCGGACGCGCCTCGACGAGGAGCGCCGCGCCCGCTCCTGGCACGCCGAACGCGGCTGGAAGGGAAGGCTCCGGAGGCTCGACCGGCGCCGGCTCGGGGGCCGACTCCTCGCCCTTCGGCGCGGACTCGGCGGTGACCAGGCGCCATGAGAATCGGCGGCACGAGAAGCACGCTCGCCGGCGGAGTCCGGCGGATCGAAGCGGACATCGCCTGGGAGGACGCGGTCCGTCCGCCTTCGAGGATCTTCTTCGAGATCTCCGGCTCGCTCGCCGCGGACGCTTCGCCGGACGCGAATGCCTTTCTCGCGGGCGCGGCGATCCCCGCGATGCTCGCGGGCGAGCGGCGTATCGCGATCGACGGCGAGATCTGTCCCCGGCTGCGCGACGGCATCGCGGCCGTCGAAGGCTTCTTCCGATCCTGGAACGTGCGCCGTCCTCCTCTCGTCCTCGAGCCCGACGGCGGTTTTCGCCCGCCGTGGCCGGCCGACACTCCCCGCGCGGCGCTCCTCCTTTCCGGTGGTCTCGATTCTCTCTTCACGCTGCAAGAGAACCGCCGCCGGCTTCCGATCGGACATCCGTCTTCCTTCCGCGACGCCGTGCGGGTTCGGCACCTGATGTTCCCCGTCGATTCGTCTCCGGAGCGCCGGGCGCACATCGAGAAACGGAGCGAAAACGCCGTCGCGCGCATCGCCTCGGAATCGAGACTCGGAGTGACGGCGGTCTCGACCAACGTCACTCAACTGCACGACGATTTCGAGACCTACATGCGGTTTTCGCATGGCTCCGTCCTTGCCTGCATCGGGCTCACGCTCGCCGGGTCGGCCACGGAGGTGACGATCAGCGCCTCGCACGATCTCGCGACGGGGTTGAGGAGCTGGGGATCGCATCCGCTCCTCGATCCGCAGTGGAGCACCGCGGCCGTGGCGATCCGGCATGAAGGCATTGCCGCCTCCCGACTCGCGAAGGCCGCCGCGATCGCCCCGTGGAACACCGCCCTCGCGTCCCTCTACGTTTGCGAGTCGGGCCCGTTCGCGGGAGACGATGTCAACTGCGGGAGGTGCGAGAAATGCGTCCGCACCCGTATCGACCTCCTGCTCGCGGGAGGCATCGAATTTTCACCGACCTTTCCCCGGGAACCCGTCCTCCCCTCCATGATCTCGGGGATGCCCGGGATCCCCGGCTTCCGAATTCTGGGGTACTACTGGCGGGAGCTGGCCGCCGCGGCGCGCCGGAAGGGGCGCCCCGATCTCGCCGCGGCGATCGAGGCGAGGATCGAGGGCGCGGACGCCGCGAGAGAGTGGCAGGCGGATGTCGGGTGGAAGGGCGCGCTCCGGCGGGTCGACCGCCGCTTCTTCGGCGGAATCCTTCTCGGGGCGCGCCGACGATTCTTCGGGTTGTGAGCCCGGGCGGCCGCGATCAGGCGGCGTCGACGCAGCGGCGCAGCCACGCGTCGAGCACGCGAATTCTCATCCCGGCGATGACCCCGGGTCCCACGCGGTCGGGCACCGCTCCGGGCGGCAGCCACGGGGAGGAGAGAAGCCGCCGGCGCGCCGCCTCGGCGAGTTCGCGGTCGGTCGCCGAGACCCGTTCGTGCGGACCCGGCAATCCGAGCTTTCGCGGCCGCCGGAGAACGGCTTCCGGCACGCGCCCCTTCATCGCCTCGCGAAGCACGGCCTTCGTCCAGCCGTCTCGCAGCAGGTACCGGTCGGGAAGCGAGCGGGCGAACTCGACAATCCGATAATCGAGGAACGGCAGCCTCGATTCGACCCCGAAAGCCATGGAATTGCGGTCCTCGTGCTCGACGATCGCCGCGAGGTAGTCCGCGACGAAGAGGTGCCTCTGATGCTGCTGAAGCGTCCCCTCGGCCGCGCAGCCGCATCGAAGGGCGCGTCGGCTCGTGCGGATCACGCCGAGCGTGTGCCGCGCCCCGGTCAGCGCGCCCCACTGCCGTCTGCCCGACAGGAACCCCTCCCGCAGGGCGGCGCGGCGACTCCCCCGGTTCCACAATTGGGCCACGTAGACGTCCCAGGGCTCGTACCCGCCGAACAGCTCGTCCGATCCCTGCCCCGAGAGCATCACGGGAAATCCGTTCTCGCGGGCGCGGCGATAGAGCATCCTCTGGGCGTAGAAGACGGACCCGCTGACGAAGTTGTCGGCCGTCGCGATCGTGTCGTCGAGGTCGCGGTCGAATCCCGACGTCGTCGGCTCGACGAAATCGCCGCGAAATCCCGAAGCCGCGAGCGCCGCCTCCGCGTAGGGGCTCTCGTCGATCTCGGGACGACCGGGGTAGCGGAGGGAAATCGTTCTTCCCGAAAAGCCGTCGCGATGCGATGCCGCGAGCGTTCCGACGATCGCCGAAGAGTCGACGCCGCCCGAAAGGAACGCTCCGATCGGGACGTCGGCGCGCAGCCGGATGGCGACCGCGTCGTCGAGGAGCTCCCGCAGCCGCTCGGCCGCGTCCCCGAAGCTCGCGGGAGGCGGGAGCCCGGAGGTTCGCGCGTCGAGGTCGTACCAGCGTTCGACGAGAGTCTCTCCTCCCCGGACCCGAAGAACGCAGCCGGGAGGGAGCGACCGATAGTCGGCGAAGGCCGTTTCCTCGCCTCCCGGAATCGACGAGCCCACCGCGAGGTAGTCGCGGACGAGGGAGAGATTCGGCCTCGCGGGCCGCACGGCGCGGAGGGCCTTCGGTTCCGAGGCGAACGCGAAGAGATTCCCCGCCGACGTGTGAAAGAAGGGCTTGACGCCGTAGCGATCCCGCGCGCAGACGAGCTCGCGGTGGCTCGCGTCCCAGATCGCGAAGGCCCACATCCCGTTGAACCGGTCGAGCGCCGCGACGCCCCAGCGGATCCACGCGGCGAGGAGCACCTCCGTGTCCGTGGAGCTCGTGAAACGCTCACCCTCCCGTTCGAGCTCGGCACGGAGCTCCGGCGCGTTGTAGATCGCGCCGTTGAAGACGATCCACCACCGGCCGTCGCGGCACATCGGCTGGCGTCCGGCATCGGTCAGATCGGTGATCGCGAGGCGCTGATGCCCCAGGGCGGCGGTGGCCACGGCTCCCCGCGAGCCGTCTCGCGGCGGGGGAACGCTTCGCCGCGCGGGCTCGGACGATTCTCGCGTCCCCTCGAGGACGACGCCGCCCTCGTCCGACATCCATCCGCCGCCGTCCGGGCCTCGGTGGGCAATCCGGGCGAGCATGCCGAGCAGGGTCGCGCGATCCGGCGGCGCGCCGGCGAAGTCCAGGAGTCCGGCGATTCCGCACATGGGGGAAGGCATTCTAACGCGGGGTCGAGGCCGGATTCCCACGCCCGGCAGGGACTCAGCGCATCGTCTTCCGGAACGCGCGCGTGCTCGCCCCGACCAGCACGGCCGAGATCGCGAGGAGGGAAAGAACGTTCGGCCAGAGGTCGCCGAAGCCCGCGCCACGAATCACGATCCCGCGAGCGATCTTGATGAAGTGCGTCGCGGGCAGGAGGTGGGCGAAGGCGCGGAGCCAACCGGGAAGGGAGTAGAGGGGAAAGACGTATCCCGAAAGCAGGATCGACGGGAGCAGGAACACCTGGGCGAGCTGGATCGCCTCCATCTGGTTTTTCGCGCGCGACGAGATGAGGAGCCCGAGCGAAAGGAGCGAGAAGAGGTAGATCGCGGAGAGGCCGAAGAGGAGCGCCACGCTCCCATGGATGGGCACGCGAAAGGCCGTCACCATGAGGACGAGGATCACGACGAGCTGGACGTAGCCGAGCGCCAGATAGGGAAGGAGCTTTCCGAGAACGACCCCTGAGGGAGACACGGGGGTCACCATGAGCTGCTCGAGGGTTCCGCGCTCGCGTTCCTTGACGATTCCGAAGGCCGCGAGCAGCGTTCCCGAAAACGTGAGCAGGATCGCGATCAGGCCCGGGATGAGGAGGTTCGCGCTCCGCGAATCGGGGTTGAAGAGGAGGAGAGGGTGAACCCGCAGAGAGAGCTCGGGCGCGCGGGACTTCGCGGCGAAATCGGCCAGGCTTCGCTGCAGCGCGATCCCGTTGGCGGCGGCGAGCGTCTGCGAGGCGATCGTCGAGTCCGATCCGTCGATCAGGACGAGGAAATCCGCCGGCTGTCCGAGCAGGCGGCGGCGCGCGTAATCGGGCGGAATCTCCACGCCGACCGAAGCCTTCCCGGCCACGATCTCGCGCCGAAGCGCCTCGCGCGACGGGGCCTCGTCCGCCACATCGAAAAGCGACGTGTTCACGAGGTCGGCCACGAGCGCTCGGCTCTCCGCGGTCCGGCTCTGGTCGAACACGACGGTCCGCACGTGCTTGACGTTGGCGTCGATCAGACCGAAGAGCACGAGCTCGAAGACGGGGATCATGAGGGCCATCGTCAGCGTCCCGCGGTCCCGGAGCATCTGGATCGCCTCCTTGCGGAGCACCGCGGCGAAGCCCCTCAACTCTCCCCTCCTGCTTCCGCCGGCGCGCTGTTCAACTTCGTCAGCCGCACGAACACGTCTTCGAGGGAGGGCGCGATCGGGCGGACCGAGACCTCCGAACCCGCCGCCTCGCGCAGGTCGGAGGCGATCCGCGCGTCGGATTGCGCGGCTTCGACGAGGAGATGGAGGGAATTTCCGAAGATCGTCACGTCGTCGACGTAGGGCAGGCTGCGCGCGCGCCCCATCACGGCGGCGGCGCCGTGGGCGCACTCCGCCTCCACCCGCCGCATCCCCGCGGGCGTCACCTCGGGAAGCGCCGTCAGTTCGTCGGGCTTTCCCTGGACGAGCATGCGCGAGAGGTAGAGGTAGGCGACCGTTCCGCATCGCTCCGCCTCGTCCATGTAATGCGTGGTCACGAGAAGCGTCACCTTCTGCGCGGCGAGCTCGAAGAGCAGATTCCAGAGCTCCCGCCGCGCGACGGGATCGATGCCAGCCGTCGGCTCGTCGAGAAACAGAACGCGCGGCTCGTGCATGAGCGCCGCGGCGAGAGAGAGTCGCTGTTTCCATCCTCCCGAGAGCTGTCCGGCGAGCCTCCTCCGGTACGGCTCGAGCCCCGTGAGCGCGATCGCCCACGCCCGGCGCTCCCGGGCGCGGCGGCGATCCAGGCCGTAAACGGAGGCGAAGAAATCGAGGTTCTCGAGAACGGTCAGGTCCTGGTAGAGCGAGAAGCTCTGCGGCACGTATCCGATGTTCCGGCGGATCTCCTCGCCGGAGGTGCGCACGTCCAGCCCGTTGACGTACGCGTCCCCCTCGGTCGGCGCGAGAAGGCCGCACAGGATGCGGATGAGCGTCGACTTCCCCGATCCATTCGGTCCGAGGAGCCCGAAGATCTCTCCCCGGCGAACGTCGAGCGAGACGCGATCGAGCGCGCGTACCTTTCCGAAATCGCGCGAGACGCCGCGGACCTCGATGCCGATGTCTGCCGGCGTCCCCGGCCGGCTCGCCGCCGGCGTTCCCGGCCGCGTTTCCATCGGCGCTCCCGGCGCCTTCACGGCGCGAGAGTCACGAAGGCGGCCATGCCCGGCTTCAAGTCGGGCGTCGGATCGATCGCCACCTTCACGCCGAAGACCTGGTCGCTCCGCTGGTCGAGCGTCTGGACGTTTCGAGGGGTGTATTCCGCCTGCGAGCGGATCTCGACGACGCGCCCGGGAAAGGAGCGCCCGGGGAACGAATCGACCGTGACGGAGGCCCTTTCTCCCATCCGCACGAGGCCGAGCCGCGTCTCCGGAACGTACACGCGAACCCAGAGCTGCGACGCCTCGAGGATCGTCGCGACCGCCTGATTCGGCGCGACGAGGTCGCCCGGACGGAGGTCGAGCGCCTGGACGACGCCGTCGGCCGGCGCGCTCACGACGAGCTCCTGCTTCTGGCGCGCGAGGTACGAAAGCCGGCTCTCTTCCGCCGCGAGCGCCGCCTTCGCCTGGTCCACGTCTTCCGCGCGATTGCCGCGGGCGAGCTCGCGGTAGCTCTCCTCGGCCGTCCGCGCGAGCGCGACCGCCGCATCGTACTGCTGCTGCGAGGCGAGCCCGTTCCGGAAGAGCGCTTCCTGACGACGTCTTTCGCGCGCGGCGCCATCCCACTGGATCTGCGCGCGGCGCGTCTCCTCGGAACGCGGTCCGTGGAGGACGCGGGCGAGATTCGCCTTCTGCGAATCGACGACGGCCTGCTGCTGGGCGATCTGGCGGTCGATCAGGTCGGGCTCGAGCCGCACGAGCGCCTGGCCGCGGGCGACGGTGGCTCCCTCTTCGACCAGCACCGCCGAGACCCTCCCGCCGACGAGCGAGCCGACCTGCGCGTCTCGCGCTTCGATCGAGCCCGAGAGCTCGAGGCCGCGCGCCGGCGGCCGGCGGAGCGCAAGCCACAAACCGGTCCCGGCCGCGGCCGCCACGCCGACGACCGCCAGGATGACGAGCGTCTTCTTCATTTCCCGCTCCGTTTCCCCGCCGGCTTCCGCCGCGGGGTCTTCTTCTTCGGAAGGGCGCCTCCCATCCAGATTTCGAGGAGCGTGTCGACGTAACGTTCGACCGGGAGCGGGGGATCGAGGATGCGGAAGAGCTTGTGAAAGGAGACGTAGGCGACGAGCGCCCCCTGGAAAGCGGTCGCGGCCGCCCGGACGTCGCCCACCCGGAGCGTTCCCTGTCGAACCGCCTTCTTCATGTACCCCTCGATCGCCCGAAAGGCGCGCTGCGGAGGCGTCGATTTCGAACGTGGGTCGAAAGGGAGCGGAATCGCGCGCAGCGATCCCGCCTTTCGCGAATGGAGCCATCCGACGATCGTCTCCGCGAACGTCGCCTCGAGGACCGGAATCGCCCGTTCCGCGACGGCGCGCAGGACTTCCCGAGGATCTTCGCTGCCGTCGAGGCCGTCCAGAAACTCGACCGGAGAGCGAAGCTCGTGCCCTTCGGCGGCCATCGCCGCTCCGAAGAGGGCTTCCTTCGTGGGGGCGTGCCGCAGGAGCGCGGCCGGGGTCACGCCGACCCGGGAAGCGATCGCGGCGAGCGTCGTTCCGTCGAAACCTCCCTCGGCAAACGCCTTTCGAGCCGCCGCCAGAACCTGGGGCCGCGTGGCCCGGGCTTTTCGTCCCATACGAAAGTAAATATACATTCATTTACTTTCAAAATCCACATCGGGACCGCCCCTCCCGCGCGGCGCCCTACCGCGGGGCGGGAGGACGGGAAAAGAAGGGAAGGAGCTCTCCGCTCGCGGCCAGGGCGTCGCCGCGGGCTTCGGCCAGGGCGAGCTCCGCGCGGGCGACCTCTTCGTCCGCGTCCGACAGGTCTGCCCCCCGCTCCGCCGGCGCGTCGGCCGAGCCCCGCCCCTCGCGCCGGAGCGCCGCGGCTTCGTCGGCGGCCTGCCGGGCGACTCCCCTCGCGCGGCGCGCCAGGGCGACGGCCGAGAGCGCCCGGTCGAGCGCCGCCTCGCGGCGCGACAGGAGGATCTCGAGCGCGTCCCGGCGGGCCCGCGCCCGGGCCTCGACCTGCCGCACGCCGCTCTCCGCCCGGCGCCGTTCCTCGGCGAAGCGACCGCCCGAGAAAAGAGGAACGGTCACCGCCAGCCCCACGCTCCAGTCGTCGGCCTTGAACTGCCGGTAGTACCGATCGTAGCCGTTGGCGCGCGAGAGCCGCCAGTATTGCGCTTCCGCCTCGACGACGGGAGTGGCGGGATGGGCACGCGCCCGCGCCGCCGCCTGTCGGAGCGCGAGCTCGCGGTCGAGGGCCCGAAGCAGAGGGTCGGAGGCGCGGATCGCCTCGCGGTCCGCGGTTGGCGAGGGCAGGGCGGCGCCGGGATCGTCCGGAAGGGCGGGGGTCGACCCGGGCGGAAGGCCCGCAGCGAGCCTCAGCTCGCGGAAGTCGAGCTCGGTCTCCGATTCGGCGTCCAGCAGCCGCTGGCGGGCCCGCGCCAGGGCGAGGGACGCCCGCTCGGCGGCGAGATCGGTTTCGCGCCCCTCGCCTCGGCGCGCATCGACGTGCGCGGCGATCTCCTGGAGCGCCGCCACCCGGGCGGCCGCCGCGTTCCGGCCGGCGAGATCGGAGCGGCATCGGGCGTAGAGGACGATCGTCGCGCGCGCGGTCTCGAGACGGGCCGCCTCGGCGGCGCCGGCGCGATCGGCGTCGGCCGCCCCGGCGTCGAAGGTCCCGGCCCGCAGAGATGGGTCGTAGAGCGTCTGCCGGAGCTCGATCCCCGCGATCGCGGGCACCCGCCCGGCCACGGCCACGGGCAGCCCGCTCGCGTAGCCGGGGGTGGTCGAGAGCCAGGCCTGGGGGCGGAACATGTCGCGCGCGAGCCTCGCCCCCGCCGCGCTCTCTTCGCGCGCCCACTCGGCGGCGTCGACGCCGGGAGAGCGGGTGAGCGCGGCCGCCACGGCGTCGCGCAGGGTGAGGACGGGCGCGTCGTCGGCGACGGCCACGGAAGCGGCAAGCGCCGCGGCGAGGAAGGGGGCGAAGAGTCTATTCATGGCGCAGGGCCTCCGTCGGACTCAGTCGCGCGGCCCGGTAGGCCGGAACGGCCCCGAACACGAGCGTGATGAGACAGGAAAAGAGAAACGCGAGGGCCGCCGATGCCGGGGAGAGCCGGATCGCGACTCGGGTGACGAGCGCGCGCACCGCGAGGGGAACGGCGACGCCGACCGCCACGCCGAGAAGCGCGCCGGCCGCGCCGAGCATCAGCGCTTCGAGCAGGAACTGCAGGAGGATGTCCCGCCGCCTCGCCCCGACCGAGAGGCGCAGGCCGATCTCCCGCGTTCGCTGCTCGACCGACGCGAGAAGGATGTTCATGATCCCCACGCCGCCCACCACGACCGCGATCCCCGCCGCGAGCACGAAAGCGACGATCAGCCCGAGCGAGATCCGGCGCGCGAGCCCGATGACGGTCGTCATGCTGTCCACCCGGTACACCGATCCCGTGTGGTGGCGCTCGCTCAGGATCCGCTGCGTCTCGGCCGCGGCTTCGTCGATGCGGGAAAAGTCCCGGACTTCGGCGAAGAGCGTATCCACGCGCTTTCCCGGCACGAAGTACCACGCGACGGTCGCCGGGATGAAGATCGTCTCGGGCGTGACGTCCCCCTGGCCGAGCGTGTCCACCGGCTCCTCGAACTCGCCGATCACCCGAAAGGTGGTCCCGAGCGTGCGGAGGGTCTTCTCCGGGGAGTCTTCCGCCCGGAAGATCTTTTCGTAGAGCGCGCGGTTGACCACGCAGACCTTCGCGCGCTGCTCGACGTCGTCGTCGTCGAAGAACCGCCCCTGGAGGATGCGCAGGTTCTTCCGCACCGCGCCGTAGTTGGCCGACGTCCCGAGGATGGTGAGCGTCCGG
>Ga0070666_10000240_pt1 | contig 37284 bp, 39 predicted proteins | sample KBSS23metaG_FD_64677 | JGI IMG/M metagenome (GOLD analysis project Ga0070666, IMG submission 64677) | Switchgrass rhizosphere microbial communities from Kellogg Biological Station, Michigan, USA - KBS S2-3 metaG | ecosystem: Host-associated > Plants > Roots > Rhizosphere > Soil ... | reverse complement strand
CTGGCGACGGCCCAGTTGAGGGCGAAGTTGTGGACGAGGGCGGCAAGAAATAATGCCGGCCGCCGAGGTCAGCATTCGACAACCCCGGCCCGAGGAGCTCCAGCTGGTTCGCGATCTTCGCTATGAGGTTCTCGATCAAGATAAGGGTTTGCCTCGCAAAACTTCCAGCAAAACCGACGATGAGGCGACCAGTATCCATATGGCCGCCTTTGTCGATGGCGAGGTGGTTTGCACCGTGCGACTTAATCCGTTACCGACTGATCCCACGACATACCTAATTCGGCGTATGGCCACAAAGCTGACCTATCGTGATCGCGGTATTGGCGCGAGCATACTCAAAGCAGCCGAAGCGGCAGCTATTCGGCGTGGGGCCCGGGCGTTTATTCTGGACGCTCGCGAGCGGGCTGTAAGTTTTTACGAACGCGCTGGCTATCAGGACACCGGTGATCGAGTGATGCATGACGGAGATGTCAACATTACGATGATAAAGAAGGTTAAGACAGGGACGGCTTAATATGGACGCTTCAAAACTTCTCAACGGCTTTGGCGAAAGCTGCCCGCCCATATCGATAAAAGGCATTGTATTTGAGGAGGGCAAAGTTTGGCTGCGCCAAAACGAGTTCAAAGAATGGGAACTACCCGGCGGCCGCATGGAATCCGGTGAACAGCCCGAGCAGACCGTCGTGCGCGAGCTCAACGAAGAGTTGGGCCTCGAAGTCTCAGTAGGTCGGATCCTTGATGCCTACCTGTGGCATAAAGAATTCGGCCGTTATCCGGATATTATGCTCGTGAGCTACCTATGTAAGTTTGAGCAGCGCGTTGGCGATGTGGAACATGTTGGCGAAGGTGGCAAGGCTGAGTTTCGAGCGTTTGGACTAGATGAACTGGATGGTATTGACCTGCCCGAGCCGTACCGACGGGCGATTAAGCTGGCGGAGAACAAATAGTGGTTAGTGAAATTATATTGCGCCGGCTTAAAGCCGATGACCATGATCTGGCTACTATTGCCGCCGAGCTCAATGAGGCTGACTCCGAAGTCTCACTCAAGAGTTTTAGTGAGTCTTCGCTTAAGGACTTTTTGAGTGATCCAGAACGGGTTTACTTAATTGCCACCATTGATGGCCACATTGCGGGCGCGGTTCATGGCTACGCGCTGCATCATCCGACGGGCGTGAAATACCTCTACATTGATGAAGTAGACACGATGGAAGGTTATCGCCGCCGGGGTGTGGCGGGCCAGATGATGGCCGAGGCGTTTAAAATTGGCCGCGAGCTGGACTGCGACGAGGCTTGGCTTGGGACCGAGCATGACAACGAGCCGGCCAAGGCGCTTTACCTGGGACTCAAACCGACCGAGATCGAAAACGGCCCCATTTATACCTGGAAACTAAACGCTTAAGTTTCGTATCAAGCGTAAAGTGCGGTATGATGGACGATGAAATTTCGTCAGCCCCAGCTTGCCCACGAGACCATGCTCGACATGGTTGTTATTGGAAAAAGTGGCCAAATATGGCTTCAGCAAGATAAAAAATATCGCAGCGACTGGACGCTTATTAAGCGAATGGCGCCGAATGATGATGCCTTCGGCCACGCTTACGAGGAGCTAACCAAGCTGGGTTTTATCACCCGTGAGGTGACGATCGTGCGCGAAGGTGCTATCTTCTGGAATTACGAAGGCCAACCACGCCGCACTCGCCACTTATTGCTATCAGCCGAGGTTAACTATGCGGAGCCTCCGACCGAAACTCCAACCCAGTATTTAGCGGCTTTCCCCTATGAAGAGGCCATGGTGATTCAGCAGCATTATTACGATGACTTAAAGCAGCTTGATGACCCAGCAGTAGCTGCCATGACGCGGCGGCCGACCCACTAAGACATTTGGCACTCGAGGCATCTGAGTGCTATAATAAGACCCGAAACTATGGCAACCAAGCGTGATTACTACGAAATTCTAGGGGTGAGCAAGTCGGCCACGGCCGACGAGATTAAGCGTGCCTATCGCAAGCTAGCAATGGAGCACCATCCCGACAAGCATGGCGGCGACGATGCGAAGTTCAAAGAGATTGGCGAGGCCTATGAGGTGCTCAAAGATCCACAAAAAAAGGCGGGCTATGACCAATTTGGACATGCCGGTGCTCAGGGCAGCCCGTTTGGCGGTGGTGCAGCCGGAGAAGCTGGTGGGTTCGGCGGTTTTGGTGGTGCCGAAGGCTTTGATTTTAGTGATATTTTGAATCAGTTTATGGGCGGTGCCGGTGGATTTGGCGGCCGGCAGCAGCAGGGCCCCGCTCGTGGCCGGGATCTGGAAGTAATGGTGACGATTGATTTCATGGAGGCCGTGACGGGGGTAGAAAAAGAGGTTAGTTTATCGCTTGACGACACCTGTGAGCACTGCCATGGCGACGGTGCGGAGCCGGGCTCCAGCCTTAAAACGTGCGCTACGTGTAACGGCCAGGGCAAGGTACGTCGCGTCCAGCAGACTATCTTAGGCGATATTCAGCAAGTGGGCGTCTGCCACACCTGTGATGGTCGGGGCAAGGTTCCGGAGAAGGCTTGTAGCGTGTGCCACGGCTCGGGAGTGATGCGCCGCCAAAAGACCATTACCCTCAAAATCCCCGCCGGCATTGATGATGGCGCCACGATGCGACTGAGCGGTAAGGGCGCTGCCCCTAAAGGTGGCGGCCCCAAGGGCGACCTGTACGTGGGGGTCCGGGTGCGCCGAGATAAGCGGTTTGAGCGCCACGGCCATAATATTGTTAGTGAAGTTAGGGTACCTATGGCTGCCGCGGCGCTGGGTGTGGAAGTGCCGGTAGAGACGGTGGACGGCGAAGTTACGCTCAAGATACCCGCCGGCACCCAAAGCGGCAAAGCGTTTAAGCTGAGCGACCGTGGCATGCCTAGCGTAAACGGCCGCGGCCGGGGCGATCACCTTGTGACCGTGACGGTAGAGACGCCCACCAAGCTTAATGGTAAACAGCGCGCTTTGCTGGAGCAGTTTATGGCTGAGAACGGTAAAAAAGGCTTCTTTAAGCTCTAGACCCCAGGAGCGCCTGGGCTCGGGCTAAAAATTCGGCCTCATCACCGGTGACAATGTAGCGGGTGTGGCCTTGACCGGTCGTTGACTCTCCGAGTCGAGCGAGCAGCTGCTTGGCAATAGCCTCACCTGGCTCTACAATGCGCATGTTTGGCGCGGCTCGCCGGATAGTTTTATCCATAAAAGCAAAGTGCGTGCAGCCAAGCACGACTGTATCAATGCCGTGGTGGGCAAACGCTTTGATTTGCTCGGCAATAAGGGCATCGTCATCAATGCGACCAGATTCTACGAGGCGCACCCAATCAAAGCAAGCCTGGGTATAAATGGTGGTGTGGCTTTCCGCTTGGGCGTGAATGGCGCGGTAGTATTCGCTGGCCAGTGTGCCAAATGTGGCCAAAACGATAATTTTGCCAGTGGTACTGAGGGCCGCGGCTTCCTTAACAAGCGGCGTAACGCCCATAATAATCACGTCTTCATCTTCGGCTTGATACTCGGTAAGACTAATTGTACTGGCGGTATTGCAGGCCAGAATCACAACGCGGCAGCCTTCGCGCTTGAGTCGGTCTACGCCTGCTCGCACTAGACGGCGCACGTCGGCTTCGGGTTTTTCGCCATACGGAAAATGGGCTGTATCAGCATAGTAAGCAATATCGAGCTGGGGCATAATCTGGCGAATGGCGCGCAAGATTGATAGGCCACCCACGCCTGAATCCAGAATACCCACTGGCATTGACTTCATATCCGTAGCCTAGCGTATTTTAAGTTTGTGCGCCATAGCGTATACTAAACGTCAAGAAAAGCGCTTATGCATATTCCAGCTGTCACGCCCAATATTGTTATCATTGCCGTCCTCCTCGCGGCGGGAGTGTATGGCGGTTTGGTGGGTAAACATCGGCTTCGAATCTTTATCTTAAGCGTTTATGTGGGTATTGTCCTGGCGGATCAAATGACGGCGGTTGTGCGGCCTTATGCTCATGGGCTGGGCGAAGATCAGCTAGGTTGGCTGCTGCTGGGTTTGCCAATTGTGATCTTTGGGTGTTTCCCACAGCATCATGGCCATGGCGAGCGAGGCTCAGTCATCGCCAATCTCATAGTGGGCGTTTTGGCTGGGGCACTTATACTTTCGAGCGCCTTATACGCCCTACCGACGAGTGAGCTGTCCGCCATTAATGGTGATTCGTACTTTGCTCTCTGGCTGAGTCAGTTTCATTTGTGGCTGCTAGGTTTATTGCCAATTATAGTATTGGTTTTTGGCCTATTCGGAGGCCACAAAAAAGGTCATCGCTAGCGAAACGCGCGAGGCCGTGAGCCAAAGCCGAGCACAGTACACATGAGTCCCAAGATAACCCGGAAGACGTGGTCGCCGGCGGTGAGATGGACGAATTTTCCGCTGCCCAGGCCATGTCCAGTGGCGAGTCCTACAACCCCGGCTAGCACCGCCACGACTCCCAGTACGCGAAAATACCACTTAGATGCCACTTCGTTAAGGGCGCAACCTAGCGCTACTACGCCCCAGCCCAGTCGGATGAGATTATGGCCGGTGCTCGCCTCGAGTACGCCAAACAGCAGCGGTCGGCTTTGGGCGTCATGCGGGGTGAGTGAAGGAATATAACCCAGCGCTCCCATAATGGTTAACGTCAGGCCTAGCCAAAACGCGGCTTTACGGAACATATAGCGATGATCTCCCTCTAGTGTGTCGTCTTGAGCGCGACATTTCCTTAGATAGTAAGGGGTCGTCAAAAGTGATACAACATGTTAAGCAATACTAGAGCATTCTGACAAGTATTTCTGGCTTATCTGGAGCCATAAATTGTTTTCAAGATTTTTTCTTCTAATAAGATGAACTCGCTATTTGCTAAATTGGCTTTTTTTGGGTATGATTGGGCGGTTAAAAACGTGGGCCCATAGCTCAGTTGGTTAGAGCAGCTGCCTTTTAAGCAGCGTGTCCTGGGTTCGAGTCCCAGTGGGCCCTCCAGAAATTATTTTGCACAGGAAACGGCTTTGGGCCGTTTTTTGTTATAAAAAAGATCGAATTGCCGGAGTATAATTAAAGACATGGCAGAGCGAGAAACTCACGAGGAAAACGGCAAGGCGGAATTTAGCCGGGCCCTTGGTGCTGAGCTGGCGGCTTTGGCTGAACCCAAGCCTGAAAAACCTGGAGAGTTTCTTGGTGACGGTCTCCAATACAAGGTGTACGAAATACAAAATGGACGAGTCCGAAAACTTTCCAATACTGCAGAAGAGAGCGCCCAGAAGCTTGCTGACTGGAATGGTGAATCGGACCCAACTGCTGCTCAAAAACAAGCGGCGGAGGAAGTTTTTGCTGCCACCCGAGACAACGAGGCTCACTTTAAAAAGCTGCTCGACGAGTATCCAGAGCTCGGAGAGTATTTAGCTAATCCTAGTTTTTTGCCCGAGGGAGGTTACGATCAGGATAAATCGCAGACTCTGCACGAGCTGCTAGCCGCTGCTGATCCTGAGCAGGCCCGGGCTGTATTTGAGAGCTATGCATATGGCAAGCTGCTGGAGTGGGAATACGGCTTCTCAGACGCTTCTTTTAATCCGACGGTGAATAACGCCGTCAACGAACACGGCGAGGTGGTCTTGCTAGACTTTGGTGACGCCTCAACAGATCCTGAAAAAATCGAGAAGGACATCGAGCAAAAACGTTGGCTAACCCAGTGGAGCTACGTTAACGATATTCCCGAGCCGCTTAAGCCTATATTTGCAGAGGTTATGGACTCGATTGTGACCAAAGAGGCGTTCGACGAAAACTGGGAGGCGATGCTTTATCGCGCATAGGCAGCAGGGCGCCCCATCGATGCAGTGCGCATCAATGGGGCGGTTAAGATGAGATTGCGCCTTGGCAGCGCGTGAGAGTGATGGTCTGGGGTAGCTTGGCGTAGCGGCCGGAGGGGTCGGGTGCCCACTGGTCGGCCTGGAGGTGCGTGCCGGTCGAGCTTGTGCCTGGGTGGCAGTGAAGGTCGTAGTAGAGCACCACAAGATGTTCGCCAGGGCTGGGGACGGGGAGGGGTGCTGGGCCGCAGCCGCCGTAGTGATCCGGTGCGGTTCCCTCAGGGCAGCGGTGGTTTGGGGCACGGTCGAGCGGGATGGACCAGGTGGCGTTGCTGGCGGGAGGTGGCGTGTCCGGGCCCATGATGAGACCCTTCCAGATACCGCTCACCACAATGGCTAGGCCAATAATGACGAGCCAGCGCCGCCAGCTGATGTGTTTGGTTCGTAGGGTGCGCCGATTCATGCCACTCCTCTCGTGGCTTGGTGCGTTCGGTGGATATAGGTTAGCATAGATAACGAAAACCGCCAGTTCGGCCGGACGAATCCGGCCGAACTGGCGGTGGTGGAGTTAGCGTACGCTCCTGAGGTCCTCCGAGGACTGCCGCTCGTCCTTGATGCGCTTGCGGAGCTGGGCGACGAGGTCGGCGGTGGTGGTGCTTGCGATGCGGCTCGCGAACTCGCCGTTCGGACCGCGCCAGTCTTCCGACGGCACGTTGTACTTGGTGGTGAGACCTTCGAGGCCGCTGGTGAGGGCGTCACAAATGCGCGTGACCACCTCGGGCTTGTTCACCAGCATGCCCGTCAAGGACTGACCCATGTAACCGTAGGCTCCGCTGTAGATGAAGCCCTTGAGCAGGCTCCACGACAGATGCAGATAGCGTCCCTGGGCGACGCGCTCGGCTTCGTCCAGATCGGGCTTCTCGAGCTCGGCGAGGCTGTGGATGACGTTGCGAGCCAGCCAGTCGGCCACCCACACGCCGGTGTCCTTGTTGGGCATGCCCATGCCGCCAGCCGAGGATGACGGGAGAGACTCCAGCGAGGCCCCGATGCCGAAGATGCCGTCGAAGTGGTCCCGCGCGGCCTCGCTGTACACCTCCCGAACGATGTCGGCGGGGAGGTATTTGGCGAGTTCGAAGTCGTAGAGCAACTCGCTTCGGAGCGCCTGCTCGAGGTCGGCCATGGCTGTCTTGAGCCACTCCTGGACCGCAGCCTTGCGGCGCTCGGTCCAGGCCGAGTAGTTTTCGTAGTCGGCCCCGGTTTCGTGGTCCGGATCGGCCGGCTCAGGGACCGGCTCGTAGGTGACCGTTTCGCCGCGGACGAGCCGCTCGAGGTTGGACCACACTGCGTCGCAGGTGTCGAAAACGGGCTCCTGGAGCACCTCCTGATTGGAGCCATCGTTCTCGAGCATGCCCTGCAAATGCAGGTCGGCTGCGGTCTGTTTCAGTACTTCGTCTTTGGTGGTGCAGCGGTGCAGACGCAGGTAGCAGATGGCTGCCAGTTCGGAACGCGCTGCGTGGGTCGCGAAGGGGGTGGTGGCGATCTCGAGCGCTCGGGCATCGAGGGCGCCGGTGTCCGTCGGCAAGCTGAGCTCGCCGCTGGTGTCTGTCACAGTGGTACCTCCGGGTCGTGGCTGGGTGGCCAGAAAGTAGACGCTGCATACTATACTATAAATATTTAATTATGTAAATAAATCGAACATAACCGCAATGACGTATGGGTATTTTGACTCTAGACTTTTGCCCCTTCTTGAGCCAAAATATCATGGTTTATTTCTTGCTGGAGGGTGAGAAAGAGCAGCGTCAGTGCGTCGAACCACGGCCATTAGCTTAATATGTGGCGGCTTGTTGGCCGGTGTAGCCCTGGGTCGGTTTGGGGTGTCGGTGGAGCCTTGGCTGGTGTTGGCGGCTTTCGTAGTGGCGCTGGCTTTGTGCCGGACGCGGTTTTTGATTCTCGTGCTCGTAGTTGTGGCATTGTTGGCCGGGATTTGGCGGACGCAGACCTATGTGCTGAGTCAGGCGAGCATAACTAATCTTATTGGCCAAAAAGTTGTGGCCGAGGGTGTCGTGATGGATGACGCCGGCTATGATCCGCGCGGCTTCATGGATTTTAAGCTGGGTGAGCTTAAGCTTAATGGCCGCGCGGTGCCCGGCCAGATCCAGGTGCATATGTACCAGACCAATATGCATCGTGGTTACCGCATCCATGCCGAAGGTAAGCTGCGGAGTGGGTTTGGGAATATGCCGGCCGAGCTGAGCTATCCTAAGCTGACTGTAACTTCGACGCAGCAAGACTGGCTGGAGCAGTTTCGCCAAAGGTTCTTTGTGGGCATGAAAACAGCCTTGCCGGAGCCGGTGGCGTCGTTTGGCTTAGGACTGCTTGTGGGCGTGCGGTCGCTCATCCCCAAGGATATGCAGGCGCAGTTGGCGCTCGTAGGCCTGAGCCACTTAGTGGCGGTATCAGGCTACAATCTGACCATTATTGTGGCGGCGGCGCACAAACTCCTGGAGCGGTTTGGTCGCGGTATCGCGGTCGCGGCCTCGTTGTGGCTGATTGGCGGGTTCTTGCTGGTGACCGGCGCGAGCGCGAGTATTGTCCGTGCTAGCCTGGTGTCGGTACTGGCATTGCTGGCGGCCTTTTATGGCCGCAAGTTTGACCCGCTGACGCTGATCCTCATTACAGCTGGCGCCACGGCTGCCTATTTGCCGGCGTTTTTATCCGACCTGGGATGGCTGCTGTCGTTTTTGGCGTTCTTTGGCATTATGGTGGTGTCGCCGGCCGTTGAGGCACGCTTGGGCCACCCTAAGAATATTTTCGTGAAGCTTTTTATAGAATCATCCACGGCTCAAGTTATGACGATTCCGCTGGTTCTGTACATGTTTGGCCAGCTGTCGATCGTGGCGCCGCTGACCAACTTGCTGGTGCTACCTATGGTGCCCTTGGCGATGTTGCTAAGCTTTGTCGGCGGTCTTGCCGGGATGCTCGTGCCGGCGTTCTCGGGTTGGCTGGCCTGGCCCGCGGATTTGCTGCTTAAGCTAATGCTGGCGATTGTGGACCAGTTTGCGCGGTTGCCGTGGGCTGGTACCACCTTCCGCATTAATGTGGTCGCCATGCTTGCCATGTACACCTGCATTATTGGGGTGACATTAGCACTCAAACGGGTAAACACTCAGGCGGGGCGGACCGAGGCCGGGTCGATGGTTGAAGCGTTGGCTAGCGGCGTAGTCGGCGCCAAAAATGACCGACCCCGTAGGGCCGGTCCTGAGCTTGGCTACAAGTGAAGTTTAGGCTTCTTTGAGCTCTTTGGCGCCGCTCAGACTGTGAGTGAGCGTTAATAACGCCACCACAAAGAACAGCAGCGTGTCGCTAGGATTGACCTTGACGAGGCCCAAGACTGAGCCTTTCTCGACGACGCTAACCACGGACAAAAGTGCATACACCACACCGGTGACCTGCACCCACAAGGCCACCTGCTTTTTGGCTTGCTTGAGGCACCAAATGCCGGTCAAGCCCGTAAGCAAGTAGAGCGCCACTTGCAATGGACTGTTCGAGAACTGACCTAGCAAGAGAACGTCTTTGTCTCCGGCCGGTGTTAGTGATGTGAGGTAGCCCAGGAAACCGAGCAGACTTAGGCCCACTCCGAGCATTAAGGCTGTGTGCTTAGACATTGGTGGATTACTCCTCCTTATATGATCAGGTTTGTCAACCTGTGCGCGTATCATAGTCTAAAGCATAACTATTTTCAATAGTTCTTCGGCGATATTTCCAAAAAGCTTATGCTATTTATGAAAAACTTTTATGACATATACCTAATGCTACTCTTTACGCTACCTTGAGCCCTTGCTAAACTACGGCTAATTCGCCGGAATGTCCGGCGTCTTGTACCGAGGAGGATCATGAAAACGCTCAGCGACATGGCCAAGGACCGGGGCAATACCATCGACAGGATAATTGAGCCGTTTGCCGTGGAGGCCCACGGCCGTCGCCACGAGATGGCCTGGATGGCAGTGAAAGCACCAACCAGTGAGCTGTTCTACCACCTGGAATGCAACTGTGGCAACTCGTTCTCGTTTTGCCCTCGACAGGCGATCCGTGATTGGCGCCGAGACGAAATTCGGCGGGAGCTGGCCGCGCGCGACCGCGATCGACGCCTGGACGGCGCGCTGGTGTACTTGTTTGGCGAGTTGGCCAAGCACCGGTTCATTGGCCAAGAAGAGGGCGTGGAATGCATTACAGCCGATCTGTTGCAGGCCGTGACAGCCATTCCGGCGGCTGATATGTGGCCCGGCTTGATGCAGTGGCTCAATAATGGCCGTCTGGTGCTGGACCTTGGCCAGGGCGATCGTTTCCGCCGTGGGCCGGCCTACTCCAGCAGCGAATACTAGAGCGCTGCCGTGGCCGTCGATTGGAAGCGGGTGCGCCAGGAAGTGGCGGCCCTCCCTGAGCTGGAAGCAGGTCGACCCGTTAGGATGGTGTGCGGCGGCACTTGCGGTGGAGCACTGGCACTGAGATTGTCGGTTTTTCGCTACCTCAAGAACCAGCAGGTTCGCTGTCCGCGCTGCAAGCACGTGGCGGGCTGTATGGAGCTAGCTTTCGTCTAGCGTCAGCATGGACGTTCGAGCCCTTCCGGCTCGGGCGTCCTTTTGCTATAATTCGACCCAGATATGAGCTCGGTGGACGCTTGGGCGCTGCCGGGCACTTGATACGTAGGAGAACTGACATGTCCGGACACTCAAAATGGGCTTCGATCAAGCACCAAAAAGCCATTAAAGATGCGCGACGCGGCGCCTCGTTTACCAAGTTTGCCAACCTTATTTCGGTGGCGGCTCGGGCGGGCGCTGATCCCGCGTCTAACTTTAAGCTGCGGCTGGCGGTAGATTCAGCCAAGAAAGCTGGCGTGCCAAACGCTAATATTGACCGAGCAATAAAGCGCGGGGCAGGTCTTGAGGGCGCCGCTAATTTTGAAGAAGTCATGTATGAAGGCTATGGCTCAGGGGGCGCGGCGATTTTGGTGGAGACGGCGACCGACAACCGGAACCGGACGGCAAGTGATGTGCGGAGTAGCTTTAGCAAGCACGGCGGCAGCCTGGGCACGACTGGCTCGGTGGCATACCAGTTTACCCAGCGCGGACTGATTGAGATGGTGGCTAGCGACTTGGACGTGGCAACGATGGACGCTATTGAGGCGGGCGCCGAAGATGTGGAAGAGGGTGAGGGCCGGCTAATTATCTATACCAAGCCTACGGAGCTGGACGCGGTGCGCAAAGCCCTGGCCGAGAAAAAATATGATATTGAGAAGGCTGAGCTGAGCTTTGAGCCAAATACCACGGTGCAGGTGGCTGATGAAGCCACAGCCCGCAAGCTGATGCGCCTGATGGATGCGCTGGATGAGCTTGATGACGTGACGGCTACCTATGCCAACTTCGATATTTCGCCTGAACTCATGGAGCAGCTAACCTAGACGTCGACATGACAAGACCCCCACGAGAGGCGGAGGCCTCGTCATCGGGGGTCGGGTAAGCTGGGAGCTTAATCTCCCAGCTCGGCGAAGAGCTGATTGTGGAGTCTGCTTTGCTGGAGTCTCTCGCGGTATCTGGTGAGTATCAGGGCGCGGCGGCTCTGACGAAACTGGCGGAACGGGTATATCACCAGAGCCATGCATCGGCGGAGGGCGGCGGAGTGGCCGGGCGCCACGGCCGTGGGGGACGTTAGCTGCGGGGTGTGCACGAGCTCTCCTGAGATTGGGTCTACGGGCCGGGTGGCAGCTCGCCAAACAGGCGAATGAGCCACCGGTAGCCGAATTTCCGGTTGTCGATGCGGTACTCGGCCCACTTAGCGAACCGCCGGTAGGGCGAGAGCCGTTCGGCGGGGCGTGGCGCCATGGAGGCCCAGCGTCCCAGTAGCATGTCGGCCAGGCCTCGCCGAACACGCAAGCGCGCGACCGGGAACACCTTGAGCAGAGCGAAAAATGCCACGACGGTGGCCAGGACACTGATACCCACCACCCACTTGACGGGCACAAACAGCGTCAGCAGTAGTGTCAGGGCGACGCAAGCATGCAAGACCGCCCGACGGCGGCGAATGATCGATTCCAATCTCACGGGGGTTCCTTTCAAGTGGGAAGTGCGGCTGCTGACAAGAAGTGCAGTAGCATGCCGTAAACTGATCTTGGTCCACGTTCGTAATCGGGATTCCGAGAGGTATTCGGATGTCAACGTGCATACTTTACCATAAAAGACAGATTGAATCAAGGCAGTACGGTCAGAAAGAATCGGTCTGCTAAGATAAGACCATGAGAATTTTGGGGGTTGATCCCGGCACGGCTACCACGGGTTTTGGCGTTATTGAGCACGAGCGCGGACAGTTTGCATTTGTAGACGCGGGGGTTATTACGACGCCAGCGGGACAGGAGATGCCCAAACGGCTGATTACGCTGCATGAGGAGCTGGCGCAGGTGGTCCGCGACACTCAGCCAGATCAGGCGGCGGTGGAGCTGCTATATTTTTCGACCAATGTTACGACGGCCATTAGTGTGGGCCAGGCGCGTGGAGTTATTTTATTAACGCTCGCCGAAGCCGGGTTAATTCCGGCCGAGTATACTCCAATGCAGATCAAGCAGGCCGTGACCGGCTATGGCGGCGCCAAGAAGCCTCAGATGCAAGAAATGGTGCGAGTGCTGCTGAAATTGCCCACTATCCCTAAGCCGGACGACGCGGCTGATGCGCTGGGCATTGCCATTACCCATGCCAATCAGGCTAAAACAGTGCCTCTTATCTGAGCGGCAAAGCTTGGATTTTTGACCTCGCTTCAAGCGAGTTTTTTTGATAAGCTTAAGGGGAATAAATATGACGCCGCCATAGGTCCTGAGGGCGGCATCCGTTTTGTGATTTAAGGAGCGGGAATCTATGGAGCAGACCTATGTTGTAGCGGGGTACTTTGCGAGTCGCGCAGCGGCTGGCCGAGCCTTGACCCTGCTCAATATAGGTCCAGCTAAACACCGGCTCGTTGGGTTCGGCAGCGCTTCGGCAGTGACTGAGCCGCTGGAGCGCTTGGCTTCGGCCTGGCTGCGACCGGACGAGTGGCTCCTTACAGTCCAGCTAGCGGAGCGCGAGGCGCGCCAGGTATTTGAGCTCCTGCAGCGGAGCGGCGAAGCTGTGCATGTGGGCTGGCTGTCGCCGGCCTTGACTCAATCGGTGCCGCCTGATGGTGCATCGCTGCGGGAGCGGTGGCAGTGGAGCTTGGGCGTCATCAGCTCGGTGTTAAAACGGCAGATCGATCAGGCTGAGCGTGGTGGATTAGCGCAGAAAGCGGCTCGCTGGGGCATTACCGAGGCTGACTATGAGAATAATTTGGCTGGTATCTCACTTATTGAGCACCGCTATATTCTTGATGGCTACACTGAGCGACTGCAAGCCCTCCTTAAGGGGACTCGTTACTTACAAAAGCTTCCGGTGGGCGAGGTGCAGGGTGTAGCGGTGCCATTGGTGTATCAGTTAGCGTACGAAGCCGAGCATGAGCTTAAGGGTAAGCTCAATGAAGATCGATTAAAACGCTGGTTGGGGCGTCGCTGCCAGGAGCTTGATTTACTACGTGGCGAGTTTAAAACCATTGAGCCAATGCTTGTGGTGACGCTGCTAGAGGATCTGGCGGTACAAATCGTGACCGAGCAGCGGCGCGAAGCTGAAGTGCGGCTGGCCCGGCTGGCGGCGGTCAGGATAGGTGAGATGCCGATGAACGATCTGGCGGCGTACTGGATTCACTTGCATCGAGTGGTGCCCGCCGCGAGTCGGTCACTGGCATCGCTCTTGGTGGAACTGCTGCGCGACACGCCGGTGCACCAGCAAGGTCTAGCACACTTGTGGGATGTGCCTTCGGGCGAGATGCTGGCCAAGCGATTGCGGCGTTTGCAGCGTCAGGATGCCGACCGGCTAGAGCGGTTTAACCGCGTAGTTACGAGCTTGCGGTTGTTGGCGCGAGCAGATTGGGCGCAGATTATCGAAGACATCAGTCCGGTAACAGCATTGCTGCGACAGGACCCCTCCGACCACTTTGCGCGCATGGATGGAGCTACGCGCTCGTGGTATGCCGACCGCGTGGCGGATATTGCCAAGTGGTCGGCCCATACTGAGCGTCAGGTAGCCACAGCCTTGGTGCGGCAAGCTGCGACTGGGACTGGCGTGGCTCGGCACATTGGGTATTATTTGATTGATGACGGTCGTCGCCAATTTGAGCGTCAGCTACGGACCCGGCTGCCGCATAATATTCGCTTCTCTGAGTGGGCACGTCGGCACCCGGCTGGGTGGTATTTGGGTCTCCTGTGGTTTCTTACTCTGGTTGGCGAAGCGATTTTTATCTGGATGGTGCTGGTGGCCGGGGTGAATCTGTCATGGTGGTTGGTGGCCCTGCTCGCAGTGGTGGCAGTTGTGCCCATGAGTCAACTGGGCGTGGAGATGGCCGTGTATATCACCACTCGGATTGCTCGGCCCCTGTCGCTGCCCAAGCTGCGTTTTCCGCGAGGGCTGCCAGCTAACAGCCAAGCTCTCGTGGTGGTGCCGCTCCTGTTGCGAGACGAAGCCTCGGTTCAGGGCTACCTAGAGCAACTGGAGGCGCATTATTTGGCTAACCCGGATGCCGGACTGGCCTTTGGGCTGCTAAGTGATTTTATGGATGCTCCGGCCGAAACTTTAGCCTCCGATCGGGGGGTTATGGAAGCGGCCACTGAAGGGTTGCAGGACTTGCAGCAGCGATACCCGCAAGCGCACTTTTTCTTGTTCCATCGCCCTCGTATGTTTAATGAGGCTGATAACGTTTGGATGGGGCAAGAACGCAAACGCGGTAAGCTCGAAGACTTTAACGACGTACTTATGAAGCATGGCCACACCGATTGGCTGCTGGTGGGCGAGGTAGCTCGGTTGCAGGCGGCGCGGTTTGTGATTACGCTGGACGAAGACACCGAATTGCCGCCGGGATCGGCCAAAAGGATGGCAGAGACGCTGGCCCATCCGCTCAATGAGCCCTTACTTGATACGTCGCGGCGGCGGTTGGAGCATGGTTATGGGATTATTCAGCCCCGCGTGTCGCCTAGCTTGGAAGCGAGCTACACTACCCGGCTGGCCAGGCTCCTGTATGGCCGGTCTGGGATTGATCCCTACATGGTGAGCTATAGTGACCTGTATCACGACTTGGCGCGGGATGCGATTTTTCACGGCAAAGGAATTTATGAAGCCCAGGCGTTTGATGTGGTTCTGGGCGGACGGCTGCCCGTTAATCGAGTGCTGTCGCACGATTTGCTAGAAGGGAGCTATCTGCGCGTAGGGCTCGCTACAGATATCATGTTGTTTGATACGCCGCCGGTGTCTGGTAGTGGCCTGTTGACCCGACAGCACCGCTGGGTGCGCGGTGATTGGCAAATTGCTGCTTGGTTGCGCCGTCGGGTGCCAAGTGCGCATGGCCCGGAAGCCAATCCTTTATCGCCGCTTAACCGCTGGAAGATTTTTGATAACTTGCGTCGTAGCTTGCTGCCGGTGGCCCAAATGGGATTACTGGTAGCCGGCATTGTACTTGGGGGCACGGTTGAGGTCATATTTATGACATTTGGGCTTTTGCCAAGCTTTATGCCGCTGGTGTTACAGCTACCTGGAGTGGTCAAAACCTTGGCATTGCTGCGGCGGCCGGACTTGGGCGCACTTGGACAAGTGGTGCTTGATAACTTAAATACCCTCATGCTCTTACCACGATATGCCTGGTTGTTGCTGGATGCGATTTTGCGAGTTTGGTACCGGTTGGCTGTATCGCACCGACGGCTGCTCGAGTGGCGAACGGCGGCGGATGCACGCCGCCGCAGTCCGTGGCTGGATCTGCAAACCATGACGCTGGCCATTGCTGCCGGTGGCGCCCTGGTGTTGGTTGGCCGATTCCGCCCTGGTGACGTATTGGCACTGGGCTTGCTTGGACTGTGGATGCTGGCGCCAGTGATTATGACCTGGCTTGATGGGCAACGTCGCGTTCGATCAGCCGCCCAGGACCTAACCCCGGCAGATCGCATCTTGCTCCGGCGGGTGGCGCTTCAGACCTGGCGTTATTTTGACGAACTGATGGTGAAATCAAACCACTTCTTGCCGCCTGACAACCTTCAGGTCACGCTTAAGCTTGAAACTGCTCAGCGCACCTCGCCGACCAACATTGGACTCGGATTACTGAGCTGGTTGGCGGCGCATGATTTGGGCTACGCTACCATCGACCAGGTTTTGGGTCGGCTACGCCCGGCACTCAAAACTCTGGGCCAGCTCGATACTTACCGAGGCCATATTTATAACTGGTATCGCACCGATACGCTGGAACCATTGTTGCCACGCTACGTCTCTATGGTGGACAGTGGTAACCTCATGGCCTCATTGTGGACACTTCGCCAAGGCTTGCTAGAGCTATCAAATGAGCCAATCGTGGCGGCTGAGGCTGCTTTAGGATGGGTGGACCTGGTGGCGGAGCTAGAGGCGCGATTGTCTCGATTGCCGCGGGATCTTATGCGTGAATTGACTGATCTGGCCAACCAAGCTCAACTCCAGCGCCACGACCCAGCCCAATTATTAGTGCGGCTTGAGGCCTTGGCCGGCGTAGTGCTGGCTCGGGCGACTGAGCTCCGCTCGGCTGCTGGTGAGCCAGAAAACTTTATGGTAGAACGGTTCATTCGACAGGCGGAATCCTGGCACACGTCCATGACGAGTTACCTCGACTGGCTGATGCAGCTGGCTGCGCCTCCGACGACAGTAGAGCGGCTCCTCTCATCGGAGTTTAGGCAGCGCCGGGATACTTGGCTGACCAGCGTACCTTCGCTAGCAGACCTAGCTGCCATGCGGCCGGAGCCGCGCCTCATTGAACGAGAGGCGCCTGAGGTCTTGGCTTGGTGGCACGGAGTAGAGCAGAGCCGGCGGTTGGCCATTGCTCAAGCCCAGGCGGCAATCGGCCGGATTGAAACGCTGGCGGCCACGGCTGGCCAGCTGGCCGATCGGATCGATATGCGATTTCTTTATGACGCCAAGCGCAAAACATTTCATATTGGCTACAACCTGGAAGAAGCCAAACTAGATAAATCTTTCTACGACCTGCTGGCTAGTGAGGCTCGCTTAGGATCGTTCACGGCTATTGCGGCCGGACAGGTGCCGGCCGAGCATTGGTGGGCGCTGGGCCGTAACTCGCGCCGGGCCGATGGTCAGCCTGTATTGCTATCGTGGAGCGGCACGATGTTTGAATATTTAATGCCCCGACTAATGATGCAGGCTTATCCGGGCACCCTGCTGCAGCAGGGCCTGCAGACCGCGGTGGCGGTGCAGCGGCGTTATGGCGAGCGACTGGATATTCCCTGGGGTATTTCGGAATCGGGTCACAGTGGACTCGACTACGACAACACCTACCAGTATCGTGCCTTTGGAGCACCGCCGTTGGGCATTCAACCTGGGCTGGCTGAGGGGGTGGTCGTGGCGCCGTATGCCTCGCTCTTGGCACTGGCGGTCGACCCGGTGGCTGCGGTGGCCAACTTGCGGCGGCTGGAGCGGCAAGGCTTGCGTGGCGACATGGGCTTCTTTGAGGCGGTGGATTATCGCCGCGCGGCCACGGCTTCTGGTGAGCGCGGCGTGGGCGTGTTTAACTACATGGCGCACCATCAAGCCATGGGCTTGCTGGCCGCGGCCAATGTTTTGGGCCAAGACCAGTTTACGCGCCGTTTCCATGCTGACGTACGGGTGCGGGCGGCTCGGACGCTTTTGCATGAGCGGCCCACCGCGCCAGGTAAGTCACGGCAGGATGTAAGCCTGCGGGGCCTGGCGCCACTTGGTACGCTGTCGTCTCGGCCGGTGGTTGAGTCGACAGCTCAGCTCACCGGGCCACTACCCCGAGCGCACGTACTCACCAACGGTACCTATACCACGATGATTACGACCACCGGCGGGGGATTTACCCGCTGGCGCAACATGGAGGTTAACCGCTGGACGGCTGATGCTCTCCATGACGAGCAAGGCACATACATGTATTTGCGTGAACCGGCCACCGACACGAGCTGGTCAGCAACGTTTGCTCCGACATTGCATGACGACGACAGCTACAGAGTAGGATTCAGGCCGGAAAAAGCGGTTTTTGAGCGAAAATATCAGAGCGTGCGTTCCAGCCAAGAAGTATACATCGTGCCGGACCATGATGTGGAGGTCCGGTGGCTGCGACTACGCAATGAAGCCACGACAGCGCGCGAACTGGAGGCGGTGAGCGTATTAGAGTTTGGCATGGCGCCACATGAAGCCCGGATCAATCACCCAGCGTTTAATAAGCTGTTTATTGGCACCGAGGCCTTGTCGGAGCAGGACGGCATCTTGGCTCACCGACGAGCGCGCGCGACCACTGATGAGCCGGTATGGGTGGCTCATCTGCTCGTGAACCTGACCCGGCCGGCCGCGCGCGCTACACTTCAGACCAACAAAGAAGATTTTCGGGGGCGTCTTAGTACATTGCGCCAGCCGGTGGGGTTGGCAGCTACTAGTGATCACATCCCACGTTACCCGCTTGACCCAATTGCGGCGGTGACGCAGCGGTTTGTGCTGGAGCCGGGCCGATCAGTGGAGCTGGCGGCATTAACGATTACGGCGGCTACACGCCAGGAGGTTATTCGACTAGCCAATCGCTACCGCCAGCGATCAGCCCTCAATCGGGCCCGCCAAGTGTCGTGGACGCTGCGGCAGGCCGAACTTCAGCGGCTTCAGATTACCGAGGCCGAGGCGCAAATTTTTCAGACATTGGCGTCGTACTTGTTGTATCCTAATCGTTATCTAAAGCAGGCGGCCAAGGGGTTGGTGGCAGGAGAGGCGGCCACAGTACGCTATGCTGATCTGCCGTATGGCCCAAGCGTTATTGTGGCGGTTGATGATCTGAGCGATCTTGGTCTAGCGCGCCAGATTGGACTCGCTCACAAGTACTTCATGGCGCGCGGCCTGCATTACCCGCTGGTATGGCTGGTTAAGCTCGAAGGTGAGGCTGGCCAGCGCCTAACCCGGCACCTAACCGAGCTAGCCGAAAGTCTTAACTGGCTAGGAGAGGCCGAAACCAAGGTGGATATTCGCATTTGGAATTTAGCGGAGCTGAGTGACGGAGTGCTGCAGGAGCTCATTAGCCGGGCTAGAATTGTGCTTGATGGATCTGATGGACCCCTTGGTGAGCAGCTTTTGAGTGTGGCGCCGCTTACGCGCGGCACTCAGCGTCCCCTGGTGGAGCCGGCCACGCCTCAGCCGCTGGCCCTGCCGGAGCATATTGAGTATCACAATGGCTTTGGGGGCTTCACGGACGGCGGGCATGCTTATACCATCATGACCTCAGCCGACACTACGCTTCCAGCGCCTTGGGCCAACGTGCTGGCTAACGCAACATTTGGCAGCCTAGTGACTGAGCGTGGCGGCGGTTTTAGCTGGGCGGGTAACAGTCAGCAGTTTCGGCTGACACCCTGGCAAAACGAGCCATTAACGGATTCGCCGGAAGAACTCATTTATGTGCACGACCTAGAGACGAACCGGGCTTGGGCTCCACAACCTGGCTACCACGGCAGCGGTCAAGCTCGGGTGACGCATGCGGCTGGTCGAACCGTTTTTGAGGGCGAGTATGATGGCCTGAGTTATCATTTGACCGTATTTGTGCCGGTTGGTTGGCGTGGCCCATCGAATGTGCGGGTGCAGCGCCTACGCTTAACGAATACATCGAACCGGGCTCGCCGGTTGCGCCTCACAAGCTATGCCGACTGGGTGCTGGGCGCTGATCGCGAGCATACGCAAGAAAAAATCATTACCGGTTGGGACGATGTGGATCAGGTAATTCTGGCGCAAAATCCAGCTCATGAAGATTATGGCTTCATGGTAGCATTTATGGCTCAAAACCGGGCCGTGGCCGACTTCACGACCGATCGAACCGAGTTCTTGGGGCCAGTGCGCGGTGATGAACTACCTCATGGACTCACGGCGGCTGAACTAACCGGACGAATTGGGACCGGCCTTGACCCGGTGGGGGTGCTGCGAAGTGAGGTGAACCTGGCGGCCGGAGCAGAAACTGAGCTTGATTATTACTTGGGTGCCGCCGCTAGCGCCGAGCAAGCGATTGCGGCAGTGCGCAAACTGCGCGAGGCCGGCAAGGTGACCACTGCGCTGGAAATGACCTCTAACTGGTGGGACGACACGCTCTCAGCTATCACCGTTAAGACGCCGGCGCGAGAGGTGGACATCATGCTCAACCAATGGCTGGTGTATCAGGTGATTAACGGCCGGATGTGGGGCCGCACGGGCTACTATCAGTCGAGCGGGGCCTTTGGTTTTCGTGATCAGCTCCAGGATGCCATGTCGCTAGTATATGCGCGGCCCGAGATGACACGAGAACAGATTCTCGCGGCGGCCGCGCATCAGTTTGCCGAAGGCGATGTGCAGCACTGGTGGATGCCCAATACGACCAGAGGGTTGCGCACGCGCATGACCGACGACCGACTTTGGCTGCCGCTGGTAGTGGCAAAGTATGTGTCGGTGACCGGCGATTATGATCTTTTGCAGGAGCAAGTACCGTACCTGGAGGCTCCACCGTTGGCGCCTGGACAGATGGAGTCATACAATGAGGCCCCCGTTAGTGCACAGCAGGGGAGTATTCTGGATCATTGTATTCGGGCGATTAACATCTCACTCACTCATGGCAGCCATCGATTGCCGCTCATGGGCGCAGGAGACTGGAACGATGGCCTAAACCGGGTCGGTATTGAGGGGCGGGGTGAGAGTGTTTGGCTTGGCTGGTTCACCATAACCGTGCTACATCAGTCGGCCGACCTGCTCGACCATCTGGGCCGGAGCCCCAAGCAAGCTGAGCGCTGGCGTGAAGCTGCCAAGGAATATACCGAGGCTATTGAGACCTCGGCCTGGGATGGCGACTGGTATCTGCGCGCCTACTATGATGACGGCGCGCCGCTGGGGAGTGCCGGCGACGCCGAGGCGCGCATCGATTCGCTATCTCAGAGCTGGGCCGTGATTGCCGGGACGGGTAACGCCCAGCGGCGCACTCGCGCCATCGACGCCGCGGTTCACCAGCTGGTAGATCACGAGGCCGGCATTATCAACCTGCTGACGCCCGCTTTCGACACCTCTAGCCACGACCCGGGCTACATCAAGGGCTATTTGCCAGGCACGCGTGAAAACGGCGGTCAGTATACCCATGCCGGCTTATGGCTCACCATGGCGCTGGCGCGGTTGGGTCGGGGCGAGGAAGCCACCGAACTCTTGCGGCTCATTAACCCCATCAACCATGGCGCTAGCCCGGAGCTGGTGGCGCGCTACCAGCTAGAGCCATATGTCATGGCTGGTGATGTCTACAGTCTGGCCGGCCAGTCAGGCAGGGGCGGCTGGAGCTGGTATACCGGTTCGGCCGGCTGGATGTACCAGGTTTGGATTGAAGAAGTGTTGGGCCTTCGTGTTCGGAACGGCAATCAGCTTGAAATGTCTCCCTGCATCGATCGGAGCTGGCCCGGCTTTACGCTGACATACCGCTACAAATCTACCACCTACACGATTGAGGTCACGAATCCGCACAACATTTGCCGCGGTGTGGCCGAGCAAGTCCTCGATGGCGACTATCAGCCGCGCGGCCCCATCACATTAGTAGATGACGGTGACGTCCATCGCCTGGAGGTGCGGCTCGGCTATTAGGTCTCGCCATGCGCTATAATATGTCTATGATAGATCTGTCAGATTTTCGCGATACATTGGTTCGTCTTAAGCTCACAGGTGAGCTCAATCGCAACACGCCCGAAGCCAACCGGCAGGCCATTCGAGAGATGTTGGCACAGAACGACTACTGGGAGCTAGAGGCTGAGCGTATTGCTGGTTTACAGCTAGGTTACGATGAAGTTGTAGAACTGATGGCGGCCAATCTGGGCATGACTCCGGCACGATTTGAGTCCGAGGAAGCTCCATTTATTGATCCTGAGCACACTGTGAGTCGGTTTATTACGGGCTATCATCGGCTGGAACGGGTGGCCAAAGTGGGCGGCAGTTTACTGTTTTCCACGGCCCATCCGGGCTCGCTTTTAAGCTTTTACCAAGCCTTAAGTCTGCATTTTTCTCAGCTAGGTGGACGAGTGATTCGTCTTCCTGAGCCCGTTCGCGCTCCCGAAAACCGTTGGCTAGATGATGTAAACGGTGTTATCGTATTGTCCGATGAAGGGAATCTGATGCACACGCATGCTAGTAGTGGTATGCGTGAGTTTATTGCCCAGGTTAAGCCCGACATTGTCATGAGTGATCATGCTTTTGCCGTCGCCGCTATGAACCTAAACCTTCCCACGGTGGCCATCTTTGACGTTGATGATCCTGCGGTGCCCATAATGGCGCAGCTCGATCCTGACCGTATGACCGCCATTCCCATGAATGATAACCAGACCAATGCCCGCAGCATACATGCAGCAGAGAGCCTAATTAGGACTATGGCCCATGACCGACCAACTAAACATCTTCACGCCCGAGCAGCTGGTCCAGCTTGAGTTAGATCTCATCAGTATCCTGCGTGGCCAGGGTATGCCGGTGGAGGAAATCAAACTCATTGGTCTTAAGGGTGCCGGGGATTTTTCCACCGTATTTACCATCATGATCGATGGTATTCACCACGTACTCAAGGTGTATCGCCGAGAAGAGTCGTTTGCACGTGAGATCCGGCATTTGCGCCGGCAGATTCCGCGGGATCGGTTGTTGTTTATTTGGCCGGCGCGAGCCAATCGGTTCAACTACTCCATTGTGGTTATTGAGGTGCCAGAGGGGCAGCAGCTGCATGAGCGTATGCTAACACCCATTGTGGCGGAGCGATTTGGTGACTGTCTTATTAACTTGCATTCCTTGCAGTATAAAAAACGGGTGACACTACCAGAAGTTACCCGCCTGTTTGATGAAGCTCGCCGCAATGCGGTAGTCCACGGGGATTTATTTCCCGAGCTTGGTTCGGCGCGCATCGAAGAGGTGATTACCGCCGCCCAAGCCTATGCCAAGCGGCATGCCAACATGCTTCGGGTGAGCAAAACTCGCACGCACAACGATCTGTGGTGGGCTAATGTGATCGTGGCCGAAGAAGATGTCTATTTGATCGACTGGGAAAATCTTGGTCGTGACGACTACGCCAAAGACTTGGCTTTTTTCCGCTTGTTTACCAACTACGAACGGACGGCTCCGCCGGTAAGCATGTGGGAGGGTGAGCCGGATAGTGTGTTGATTGATACGTTTATGGCCGATATTTTGCGGCGCTATCCAGAAGAGTTCAGTGATGAAACATTTTGGCAGCGCTATGGGCTGTATGCCGTGCAGCAAGGGAGCCTAATGTTTTCGCGCGCCTACTATGGCGATCGGCGCGGCGCGCGGCAGGCAGCCAACATCATGAAGACCGGCATCCGGCTATTCGAGGATTATTGTCTCGGTACTGAATAGCAATTGACTTTTAAGCATAAGTTATATATAATATAGCGCGGCATGGACACCTGTCCAAGCAGTAAACTTTCCAGCTCCCAGGAGGAGACATGGGTAACACCGCGGTTTTCGCGCACCACAAGACCGGTGCCGGACGTACCTACGGGTACTTCTGGATCGTGTTCCCCGAGCAGACGCCGGAACGCCTGTACGTGCGCGAGGACGACCCCACCAATGACCACGACGGGCAGGTGCGGGTCAGCGCCGACGGCAACAACTACGGCCAGCCCGGGCTGACGCCCTATGGTCGGCAGCTGTTCCAGCTTCTGTCGGCGCGCACCTCGCTGGAAGACCCGACCCCGCGCAACTACGAGATCTGGTCCGACAACCCGCACACCCGCATCCGGGTGCAGATCACGGCCGACTGGCAGCGAGTGACCCCGGAGCAGTGCGAAGCGGCCATCACCTACGCCACCGACGCGCTCGGCACGGTCTTCGGGCCGGCACTCAGCATCGAGAGCGGGCGCTACGCCGACATCTCCTGACCCTACGGAGTCCCACTGGGCCCAGCAGTTCGAGACATCCGTCTCGCGCTGCTGGGCCCTTCTTCGTTTTGGGATGCTGTTCATCGTTGATTTTTGAGTGTAAATAATATATAACATATCGCGACGCGGCAAACCTGCTTGCGTTGCAAAACTTTCTCGTCTCGGCAAGGAGACAAAAGATGTCACAGCTTTTGGTCCGACACGCTGATCACAAGGACGGCCGCGGCCAGATCATGCCCAACTACGGGTGGATCATGATCGAGCTGCCGTCCCGCGACTTCTACCTCCCGGAGGAGGACACGTACAATCGGCACGCGCGCGAGGTCCGAGTGTCCGTGGACGACTCCTGGGGGCTGATGGGTCTCACCGAGCTCGGCCACCGAATCTTCAACGTCGGAGTACTCCGCAGCATCGACCTGTTCGAGGTCTGGACTGGCGGTCACTTTGCCGACCACACCAGCTGCTTCCGTCTTCGCTGGCAGGCCCGACGTCCCGAGGACGTCAGCAAGCCGAAGATCCGGGCGATCTGGAACAGCACCCTGAGGGTGGCCCTCGCCGGTTATGGCCAAGTGGATGTCGGCGACCTCATGGAGCCCATCTCCTAATTCCTTCACCGAGCCCCACGGGCCCGGCAGTTCGAGACACTCGTCTCGCGCTGCCGGGCCTTCTTCACGTGGGCAGAGAACAAAGAAAGCCCGAAGGAGTGGGCAGATAGTCACTCCTTCGGGCTCTACCAGCCGCCGCGTTGCTAGTTGCTGCTAGTGCCGGTGGTGATTACAAACGGGCATGTGTTTTTGTAGCAGCCACCCCAGGGCTTCCATGTCATTGAGGCCAGCGGCGACAGCAAACTCATGCGTCCAAGTCTGGTCGTGGGCCGCGCTGAAAGTCGACAGATGATCGCCGTTGTTGGCTTCGCAAAGCTGGTCCCAGGCCTCGACCGCAACGGCCCGCTTAGTGCTGAGGTGCTCGGCTGCTTGTTGGACATATTGTGCAGCCTGGCCATAAGTGACTTTAGCAAGTGTGGCATATGCCTGCACTCGTGCTTCATGCCGAGCCATTGCTACCATTGCTACCATCTGCTCATCGGATGACCCTACAATTTCCATCACCCGGTAGTCGATGCTGGCTACCGGACTGCCCTCGACGGCCAAGCGAAGAACTTCGGACAGTGGGGTGATCTCGGAAGGTGCGCTCATAAAGGTTTAGCCCTTCTTAAAAGTCTCAAGTGAGCATGTAAGAAATACCATTTTCTGGTATGTAAGTAAATAATTCGGACCCTTCTTCCGCTTAAGCTTTTAAGTCGTTTCTAAACCACTTATAATTTGTAGTTGTCAGTTCACATCTGGAAGAAGGCGAGACGAGATATGTCCAACACTGTCAAAATCACCGACGCCACCTTCGCTGAGGAGGTGCTCGCAAGCGACAAACCGGTCCTGGTCGACTTCTGGGCTACTTGGTGCGGGCCGTGCAAGATGGTCGCACCGGTGCTCGAGGAGATCGCGGCCGAGAGCGGCGACAAGCTGAAGATCGCCAAGCTCGACATCGACGAGAACCCCGACACACCGCGCAGCTATCAGGTGATGTCCATTCCGACGCTGATCCTGTTCCAGGGTGGCAAGCCGGTCAAGCAGATCGTCGGCGCCAAGCCCAAGGCGGCCCTCTTGGCCGATCTGGCGGACGTGCTGTAGGCGCCTCATGCCTCGGCAGCGCTACAAAAGGCCGGAAGTTTTAACTTCCGGCCTTTGAGCTGTTCGCCTTTCGTTCGCATTCTATCTGCTACAATAGAGCCATGATTGCTACGCTGCATGGCAAAATCACCGAAAAATTCCCTGACAGCTTGGCGCTTGATGTCGGCGGCGTTGGCTATGAACTGTTTGTAACGGTAGATGAATGGGGGAGCGCTAAGTTGGGTGAATCTGCCTCGTTTTACGTCTACGAGCAAATCCGCGAAGATGCCCATAACCTGTATGGCTTTAGTGCATTGGCATCCAAACAGCTGTTTGCTCAATTGATTGGGGTAAATGGGGTGGGGCCCAAGCTGGCCATGCAGATCTTAAGCTCAGCCGGCGAGGTGCGGCTGCGTCAGGCCATCGCCAGCGGTGATCCAGCGCTGCTTAAAGGTGTTAGCGGGGTAGGGCCCAAGACGGCGCAGCGCGTTATGCTCGATCTCCGGGGTAAGGTCGAAGAAGGAGCCGTGGGCCTGGCGCCGGTCACGGATAGTACATACCAGGCGCTGGTGGCGCTAGGGTATACGCCCGCTCAGGCTACGGAAGCAGTCAATGCACTGCCGGCCGAGGTAACAGATGAGCAGGAGCGCATTAAGCTTGCGCTTAAGGGCGCGACTAAGAAATAAATGCTACCATTGCTCTCAGCGTCCAACGGCGCTAAGCCTCATGCCCTTCGATTGTTGGTAGGAGTAATCTGTGAGCTCGCAGCCCGGTGGCCCACTGCCCGGCGATCAAGAACCGCCCAGAAAGCCTCGGAAGACCGCTAATAACAAACGTCACACATTCACGCCGTTCGCACTTTTTGGCTTGGTGGCCGATGCGGCAGCGGTGCTTGGCGTCATCATTGGCCGATTTAATCTGGCCGTGAGCATTGGTGCCTTACTGGGTGTCGTGATTGGTACGAGTGTCCTTATTAGGCGCCGCAAAGCTCGTCTAGACCGCACGAGCTGGCTGGCCATCATAGGACTGGTAGTGGGGGCCGTGGTGCTCACTACCATGGTGCCACAGCTGCGGGCCGAAGTTGGGGGTCAACCCACAGCGGCATCTGGCACCTCGACACCTGGCACCTCGGCGCCGGCTCCGACTAGCGCTAGCGCTTCTACGAGCGTTTCGTCTTCCGCTGCCTCCACGAGCGAAACTCTTGAACCCTCGACTGGACAGTCTACCGCGCCCAAGTTACTTTACGCGGATTCGCCAACACTCAAGCTGTCGCAGGGGGTTGATTTTGAGAAAAACGGTGCCATTTCGTCAGGTATTTCTGGACCAAGCGGTGGTATCGATCTCTTTCTCACTAACCCCTACGGTGTACTAACACTGTACCCAAATGCCCTGAACAACAAGCTCGTCGCCAATACCTCTTCACAGGTCGAAACGGCCGAACATTGCGCTATTGTGCTCAAACAGGGACAGCCGGTTTCGTATACATACGTTATTGAGTCGCTCAGCTACTGTTTCTTGACGTCTGACGGGCACGTTGGCTTGCTTACTGTGTCTCGGGCGTTGCCAGATGCGGCACTAGTGAGGGTGCTCGTGTGGGATGCTAAGCTCAATTAGGCATCTGCACGGCTAGTGGCTCGGTGGGACAATTAGGTCTCACCGAGCCATTCCATACCTAAATATCCTCAAAGCCGCTTCGCCATCTGCTACACTCAAACCAGCGTTGAAGGAATGTATATGATTGATCACGACGGCCCTAGCGCCGAGCAATTACCGGACAGCCAAGAAATTACCCCCGAGGAGGCACTCGCTTACGAAACTGCTGCTTACGAGGCACTACGAGATCCACACGATGTGGGGCTTAAGTATCTTCGTCAGCCTAACCATATCCTGGAATCAGTTTATGCCTATGGCGACGGCGGAGAGGTTATGGTGCAGGCGCCCGAGCGAGGCTATGATTTTGTTCAGAATCCCATAGAGCCCGCCGACGCTGCCGATTTTTGCGTCCGCACCAGTGTCATCACCCCCATGTTTGAAGATGGCAATGGGGTGGTGACCGAGCGGCTAAGGGTTTATACGCACGACCTCGCCGACGAGCAAGCGTCGTTTTGTCAGGAAGAGTTGTTGATGCATGATGCACAAGGTAACGATATAACTCCTAATCAGCATTTGAATGAGCTCGACAAGAAGCCATTTACCAAAGCCGACCTCAAGAAGGTTACGGCCATTTTGAAAGGATTGACGCCGGAAGACTTGGTGTAGGGCGCGCAGGAGCGCTTTCCTGATACAATGGGGTTAATGGCTATAGAACGAATCGTTAACCCGGAAGTGGTCGAAGAGACCGAGAGCGTCGAAGAACAGGCGCTGGAGACGCTGCGGCCCAAGAGCTTTGCGAGCTATGTGGGGCAAGAACTGCTTAAGCAGAACTTGAGCCTGGCGATCGATGCCGCCAAGGTGCGCGAGGAGCCGGTTGATCATATCTTGCTGTATGGGCCGCCTGGATTGGGCAAGACAACCATGGCAGGCGTGATTGCGGCCGAGCTGGGAGCGGGACTGCGCGTCACGAGCGGCCCGGCAATCGAGCGAGCCGGGGATTTGGCGTCGCTATTAACCAACCTGGGTGATGGCGATGTGCTGTTTATCGACGAAATCCACCGCTTGCCCAAAACGGTGGAAGAAGTGCTGTATCCGGCCATGGAAGATTTTGGTTTGGACGTGATGCTGGGTAAGGGGCCGAGCGCCAAAAGCATCAGGCTGGATTTGCCGAAGTTTACGATTATTGGCGCTACCACGCGAGCGGGCAGCTTGAGCGCGCCGCTGCGGGATCGGTTTGGGCATGTGCACCGGCTGGAATTTTATGCGACCAACGAAATGATTCAGATTATTGAGCGCGCGGCGGGCATCTTGGGCGTGACACTTGATAGTGAGGCGGCGGCCGAGATCGCTTCGCGGGCGCGCTTGACGCCCCGCATTGCGAACCGCCTGCTTAAGCGGGTGCGCGATTATGCGCAGGTGAACCAGGTGGATACGATCACGCGCAAGGCGGCGCGTGAGGCTTTGCATCTGCTAGAGATCGATGATCTTGGCCTGGATACATCCGATCGGCGCCTGTTGAGCGCAATTATTGAGCATTATGCTGGTGGACCGGTCGGCGTGGAGACACTGGCGGCAATTTGCGCCGAAGAGCGCGCCACCATCGAGGATGTGTACGAGCCGTACCTGATGCAAATTGGCTTACTGGAGCGTACCCCGCGGGGCCGCAAGGTGACGGCCAAGGCTTATCGACACTTGGGAATTGAGCCACCGGCTATCTGAGATGGGCTCGAAAAGTTGAATAATAAGCAATTATATTATATAATGTAGCGGTCTGCCAAAACTACCCCACGATGGGTAGTCCGTTCTTTGTGTAGAAAAGAGTCCACGATGACCGACGCTCGAACGCGCCTCTACTCCGATGTGCCCAACGGCCATCTGGTGGAGTACGAAGGTGAGCAGTTCGTCATGCTCCGCAACTGGAGGTTCCCGGTGGCGGGCGGTGACTGGCAGCCGTTTGGCGGCCAGGCCATGGTCGATGACCTCGGCCCGGCTGAGCAGCCGGTAAACTGGTGGAGACGCTGGCGCCAGGCCTACCGTCACCGGCTGCTGCAGCTGCTCCTCACCGAGCACCCGCAGGTGCTTGGGATCTACGATGAGTCGTTCCTGCGGGTCGAGACCGATTGCTACATGCTTGGCTTCCGACCGCGCCACTTTCGGTCTGAACTGGCTGCACTCGAGGCCGAGAAGCTCGTCATTCGCCACGAATCCCTGCGCTATCGCCATCCCCAGTACGAGGCTACGAGCCTCGGTGTGGTGGCGGCGGCCCGAATGGGCCTGTGCAAGTACCCGTACATCTGAAAATGCGCCCCGCCGACCACTGGTCGGCGGGGCGCCTCGCTTTTTCTGGGTTTACTAGTTGCCGAATGGGTCCGTTTTGCCGAGGTCAGCTGGGGCTACATCGCCGGGCACCACGCGCAAGTCCTTAAGTACTTTAATGGTGGCCTTATCAAACACAATTTTAGGCTGCGTGGGTGTAGTGCTCGTTGTGGCCTCGGCCGGCTTCACATTGAAAGCCTGGTTAATGACCCAGCCGGTATAGCCGAATAGTACTACGAGGGCGAGCCCCACGAGTGACGGGCCAAATTGACGCCCGAGCTTAATGAGGGCAGTAGGGTTAAGTTTAAGGCTAAGATTCATGTTCATAGATTATGGCTTCACGTAGGCATTTACTGTCATGGCGTAGACAATGGGCTTGGTTTTGTCGGCTCGACTTACCGACAGAGTGGTGACATTGGTAAAACGGTTAAGGGTTTCAACCTTAGTTAAAAAGGTTTGCAATTGGGCAAAAGAGCCCTGAACCTGGAAGTTGATTGGCAGCGCCAGCACTCCACCCACGGCAACGGTCTGCGAAGTGTTGGTGGGGAGGCCAATGGGGCTGGCAAAACTAATGCTTGCGATGGTGAGGCCGGATTCACTTGCGATACGCTGCAGCTGAGCCAAAATCTCGGTCTGGTTTTTGCTCCGTGGCAGCGCGTCATCGATAAGCGGCAATATCGGCACAATGTCGTGAGCGTACTGGGTTTTGATGCGGCTAACATACTGGCTCTGCTCGTCCGCCGCGGCTTGCTCGGCTAGCTGAGTGGCTAGCTTGTCGCTGGTAGCCTTAACGTTGGTGAGGGCAAAATAATACCCGACACCGCCAATGGCGAGCAGCCCGGCAATGATACCGATCAAAACATAGAAAAACTGTTTGGGTTTCATTTGGCCTGGCCTTTCTTGAAGGCAATGACAACGCTAGAAGTAAAGCCGGTGTTGGTACTGGTAATGTTTTCCAGGTCCACGCCGCTGATGCGAGGCGAGCCGGCGACGGCATTACGGAAAGCCAGCATAGCCTCGTAGCTGTTACCGGTGACGGTAATACGGACGGGCTTGGTGTCGTCGCCAGTGAGCGTGATGCTGTCGATTGAGACGCCCTTGGGGAGTACCTTGGCGAGGTCACTTAGCAGGAGCGAGAAGCGGGTTTGCGAGGCCTGGATGGCCTTAACGGCAGTGAGGCGGTCGGCAGCCTCCTTGGCGAGCTTCATATCCGGCGCAGACTTGGCAATATCTTGCTGCTGGGCGGCTACGGTTTTAGCCAGATTGTCGGCCTGCTGGTTGAGGAGAAAAATACTAGCGCCAAAAATAGCTCCCAGGGCCACCAGCACGGTTACAAGGGTGCGCAAGTATCGCAGGGCGGCCTGGTTGAGCTTGGCGTAGCGGATTTGCTCTTTTTGAACCGGTGGCAGCAGGTTGATCATAGCTCACCCTCAAGTCGGGCCAAGCCAATGGCGGTGGTATACATGGGCGCCTCTAGCTTGGAAACGGCTTGGATGTGCTTGAGCTCAAGGCCGGCCCAAGGATCAGCAATAGAAGTTGGCGCGCCGAGGTGCTCGCTCAAAAAATCTACGAGACCCGGCATGCTGGCGCTACCGCCGGCCAAGATAATCTGCTCCACGGCGCGATTGTCCTTGCTGCGGTCGGTGTAATACTTGATGACGCGCTTCATCTCGCTGCAGATCGTTTCTAGCGTAGTCATGAGCGACTCTTTGATCTTGGGCTGGAGGCCCGAGGCCGCAATGCCATATTTAAACTTAATCTCGTTGGCCTGATCATGAGTGATGCCCAGATCTTTCATGAGCTGGGTCGTGATGCTGTCGCCGCCCAAGGCGATGGTGTCGGTTAGGCGAACAACCTTGTCCTTAATGGCGAGGTCAATTGACTCAGAGCCCATGTCGGCAATGAGCGTCACTTTGTCCGATTTGCCGCTCGGGAGTAGAGCGCGGGTGACGGCCGTGAGGCTGGACTCAATAAATGCTACCTCAAGACTCATGAGCTCAAACAATTTGATGTATGAATCTACGATGGCTCGGGGCGCGGCGATCATTAGCACTTGAATATGCTCATCCTGACGCTCAATCACTTCGTAATCGATGTAGAGGTCGGGCAGCGGTACGGGTACGTATTGTTCAGCTTCAAGCCGAACGGCGGCGTCCAGATCGGCCGGATCCATGGGTGGTAGCTCAAGCTCGCGGGTAAAGGTTTTGGCGACCGGTAGACCCGTAATGACGCGGCGTGCGGTGATATGCCCATAGCTCATTTGCTTGAGGAGGGGGCGAAGCGCTTCGGCAATCTCCTGGGGATCTACAATAATGCCTTCCACAATGGTGCCAGCCGGGAAGGTGGCGTACCCGTAGCCGAGTACCTCCATAGCCTTTCCAGTTGGCCGTAACTGGATCATCTTGGCCGTACGAGTGCCAAGATCGAAGCCAAACAACGGTTCATCTTTATAAACGAGGGGAGCGCGCATCCCTTACCTAACCGTAAGCATTATCACTAATTGTAGCATGGTCAGCCCAGAGGTTAAAATGTGGAACGGCTCAGACGCGTGAATCACGCGAACAGTACAATGTATGTCTTTCCACCGGTATAATGAGATTCATAAGCCGTTAAGCGATAGGAGGCATCATGCCACAAGTTCACTACAAGACTCGAGACGAAGCCTTTGAGCAGCTAAACCGGATTGTTGGTCGGTGGATCGATGAGAATGGCGGAGAGGACACCTATGAGTGGATGGGCGGTCATAACTTTATGATTCATCGCGTTGGCTCGGGGGCTAGTCAAGGCCTTGAGATAATCGGCTACGATGAAGCCACCGGCCAGCTCAAATCGCACTTTTATGCCAGCGACCGCGACATGTTAGATAACGGCGGTCGGCCAATTACCTATATCTATAATTTTCAAAACGAAGATTACGAAGTGGCTCTAGATGGCATGCCAGACCGTCATGGCAGCTTCGTGGGCAAGCTAACCGATAACGACACCGTAATTACGGGAGAGTGGGACTGGATCCAGAACGGTGAGCATATGGGCTACAAGGCAATAACCCGTAAGCAGTAAAGGACGACTCGGTATGGCACAAGAGTACATTGAGGTTCGCGGCGCCCGCGAAAACAACCTCAAAGACGTGAGTCTAAAAATCCCGAAGCGCCAGATTACTATTTTTACGGGCGTGTCAGGCTCAGGTAAAAGCTCGCTAGTGTTTGACACCATTGCGGCCGAATCCCAGCGTTTGCTCAATGAAAACTTTAGCATGTTTGTGCGTAACTTCCTGCCTCGCATCAGCCAGCCTGAGGCCGACGCCATTAAAAACTTGAGTATGGCCGTCATTGTCGACCAAAAGCCGTTAGGCGGTGGCTCACACTCTACCGTCGGCACTGTTACCGATATCGCTACCGCGCTGCGACTGCTGTTTTCGCGCTTTGGCCAGCCGCACGTTGGTTACGCCAATATGTTCTCGTTTAACGACCCATCCGGCATGTGCCCAAACTGTAACGGCGTTGGCCAAAAGCTTGGTCTTGATATGGAAATGGCCTTCGACATGAGCAAATCGATTAATGAAGGCGCCTTACGGTTGCCTGATTACGCCGGCACGAATAGTTGGTACCTCAAAATCGTGCTGCAATCGGGTTTGTTTGATAACGACAAAAAACTCAAGGAGTTTAGCGCCAAAGAGCTTGACGACTTGTACCACGCCAAACCGGTCAAGGTTGATCTTGGCGCCGGCATGAAGCTCAACTATGAGGGTGTGGTCGATAAATTCGTTCGCAAATACATCATCGAGCATGATTATCGCACCATGTCCGAGCGCACCCAAAAAGCTGTGGGGCCATTCGTAACCATGGGTCCGTGCGAGCTGTGTCATGGCGCCCGCCTCAGTCAGAAGGCACTGGCCAGTAAAATTGGCGGCTACAATATTGCTGATCTTACCGCCATGCAAGTCGATAAGCTGCTTGAGGTGGTAAAAAAGCTCGAAACCAGCGATAACCGCGCGCTCATTAAGACGGTGCACGAGCGCCTCTCGAATTTGATTGAGATTGGTCTTAGCTATCTCACCCTTGATCGTCCTACCGATACGTTGTCGGGCGGCGAATCCCAGCGCGTGAAACTCGTAAAGCACCTCAATGGCAGCTTAGTTGATGTCATGTACATCTTTGACGAGCCCAGCATTGGCCTGCATCCGCGCGATGTCCACCGCCTCAACGAGCTTCTGGCTAAGCTCCGCAACCAAGGCAACACTGTCATTGTTGTGGAGCACGATCCGGATGTCATCAAGGCCGCCGACCACATCGTGGATATTGGCCCACGCGCCGGCACGAATGGTGGCCAGGTGGTGTTTGAGGGCAGCTATTCTGAGCTCCTAAAGTCGGGCACTCTTACCGGTGAGCATCTCAAGGATAAAGCTGAGATCAAGTCTGAATTCCGCCGGCCCACCGGCCAGCTTGCTCTCACGGATGCGCACGCCAACAACCTACAGCACATTGATGTCAGTATCCCAACCGGCGTTTTCACGGTGGTTACTGGCGTATCCGGCTCGGGCAAAAGCTCGCTCATCCACCAGGTGTTTCTCAAGCACCAGCCTGATGCTATCGTGGTCGACCAGTCGGCCGTGGGGGTTTCCAACCGCTCCAACCCTGCCACCTATATCGGCATTTTTGACGCCGTTCGCAAAGCCTTCGCCAAGGCCAATAAGGTCGACGCCGGCCTGTTTAGTTTTAATTCCAAGGGGGCCTGTGACAATTGCAAAGGCGCTGGTTTTCTCACTCAAAACCTGGGCTTTCTTGACGACGCCAAAACACCGTGCGACGTCTGTGGCGGCAAGCGATTCAAAGACGAAGTGCTGGCTTACCAATACCAAGGTAAGTCCATCACCGAAGTGCTCGATCTGACCATGGCCGAGGCCCACGACTTCTTTGATCTGCCCGAAATTGCGTCCACTCTGGCCGCGCTCAACGAAGTGGGCCTGGAGTACCTCACTCTTGGCCAGCCACTGAGTACATTGTCGGGTGGTGAGTGTCAGCGTATCAAGCTGGCCGGTGAGCTCCACAAAAAAGGCAGCATTTATGTCCTTGATGAGCCTACTACTGGGCTGCATATGTCCGATATCCAGCGCCTGAACGGCCTCATCGATCGGTTGGTAGACGAGGGCAACACCGTTATCACTATTGAGCACAATACCGGCGTGATTGCGCGCGCCGACTGGATTATCGATCTGGGCCCTGAGGGCGGCGACAAGGGCGGCCAAATTATGTTTACCGGCACCCCGGCCGAGCTACTAAAGGACAAGCGGGCTCTCATTGCCCAATATTTGTAGTGTAATGAGCATGACAATAATTACGAAATACAAGTCCGCCAGCCCACAGGGCAAAGCCTTCGTTTGGCTGTCCATCATTGTCGGTGGTGTTTTTATCGCCGTCTACGCTAGCCAGCTCACCATGATTCTGTCGCTGGACCCTCGCTCCGGCACCTGTCTGCATGACAGCATGATGCAGCCCATCTGTCGGCACCCCTGGAGCAGTTCAATAGAGTGGAGCCTCATGATAATGATCGTATTTGGCTGGCCGCTCCTAATTACATGGCTCGTAGTGGGCTTAATGGCCGCCAGACGACTAAAGGCGCCCAAAAACCAACACTACCCAGACTAGGCCTGGGTCTAGTCTATGGTTTATGGGTTATACAGCTGCTCGCGCCAGTTCAAGATACTGTAGTTACCAGTGGTAGGGTATTGGGGCGGGGGAGCATAGATAAGGTTGGTGTCGAAATCCGTTTCAGTGGTAGCATAGCCGGCCGTTACTGCGTTTGAGCCATTAACCCAGGTAAATGTCCAGTAGTCGTACGAAGCGATGGCGCCAAATGTAGTTATTTTGGTTTTCACTGGGGCGTTACTATCTACCCACACGTGGCCTTTTTGGGCTAGGAAGGCGCCATCAATTTCGATAGTGCTGGGCGCGTAATCTGCGATATGAATGTCCTTTTGGGCGATGAAACCAAGCGCGCTAGAGCCATCTTTTTGTTTATAGGTAATATTGCCGACGATATTAATACTGGCGTTGGTTGCGGCATTGTCAGGCAGGCGGGATGCCACGACGGTCATGCGGCCTGGCCAGTTGGCGCCCTCCACCCAGACACTGTCGGAGACGAAGAAAATCCCGTTGCCGGGGGCCGGCTTGTTGTAGAGATAGGTTTTGTTAAGCCCGGAGCCGTTTTCGCTATTAACTTTGTATACATCAATAGTGCCGTCACTACGCAAATTTAGGTAATAACCCTGCCCGTTGGACTTGGCAAGATACTGGCCGCCGGATTGAGCGGCAGTTGATAACGACTGTAAATCGGTAGTTACTTTGGCGAAGTCGATGCTTGGTACGGGATACTGCCACTGGCTTTGAGGGCCTCCTGTACCCCAGACGCCATTGTGGGTGGTGCCGTCACCGCCAAATTGAGGCGTAGGTTTGTAGGTGGAGCTAGCAGAATAGACTGGGCCATTATTGGTGCCATCAAAGTGGACGCCTACATTAGAATGAACCGGCCCAGTTGTGCTTTCATTACTGCCGAACCAGACTTCTGTGGCCGTAAGAAGCACGTAGCTGGCAAATGAGGGCTGGCCGATTTGTGCCAGAACGGTGCGTGCACCTGCCATGTGGGGCACACGGCCCACCGAGCGAATAGTGGTAATAGTCGAGCCATTGGTGGGTGGAGTAATAGTGAGCTCGTAGGTGCCCACCAGGTTGCCGTCATTATCGTAGTAATTATGAGTATATGGGCCGTATGGGGCAGTAGCGGGGGTCGTGCCGCCGTCTTTGTAGTCGGCCGGATTATGAGCCAAATGCCAGAGGTAATAGTTGACGCCGGCTTCGGCTACATCTAAAGCGGCAGCTTGGCGTTGCTCAAATTGGGTGAATCGCGCGTTGTTAATCAGTACCTGGGCGCCGATACTTCCCAGCATCGACAGAACCAGACCAACTACCAGGGCTGTAAGCATGATGTAGCCGGATTGTTCTCGTGGATGTCTCATAGGTTAGTCTTTAAGTTACGAAGTGTTACCCGGGTGCTTAAGGAAATCGGTACTGGTACTTGCTTGGCCTTAGGATTGGCTGAAACGAAAATGCCAACATTTTTAACCTGACCAGTAAGAAAAGCTCCTGAGAGCTGATTGCCTGCATCGTCGTAATAGGTGAAGAGTGGTTTGCCACCCATGGCAAGGTCGATGCGAGTGGTAGTTATGACCTCACTGGCCGGGTCATAGATGTAGTTTGGAGCTGTACCGGATGGGGGCGTGACGCCAATGTTGAGATTGGTGCCCTGGATAAAGTAGCGAATCTTTTTGATGGTGGTGTCTTGGGGCGAGAAGTAGCCGTAAACCGTGAGAGTGTTCGGCTGGGCGGTGTCGACAATATTGGCGCCGCGAATAACCTTGGCAATGCGGTTAGACAAAGTATTGAGCTCAATCGAAGTATTTGACTGCGCTTCAAGGTATGTGTACGAAGACAGGCCCTTAATGGCGAAAGTGGACAGGGGCACCGCAATGGCGCCCGTGATGACGATGACAACGATAAGCTCAAGAAGACTGTAGCCATGCTCATTACGGAGTGACACTGAAGCCTCCCGTCTGCGTAGCGCTGTCGCCATTCTTGGTTACGGCTACATCCCAAGCCCCGGTCGATGCACCTGTGAGATTGAGAGTGCCGGTAATTTTGGTGGTGGTAGTGGTGAGTCCTGTGGCCTGGATATCGCTTTGGCCGGATTGTTTCAGTGAGACACTGGCGCCGCTGAGGTTGGTGCCAGTAAGGGTGAAGCTGAGGTTGGTGGTGCCGGTTTGGGTGGCAATCGGTGTCATGGTGCTTATGGTTGGGTAGCTTGATGAGGTGCTTAAGACAAGGTTGATCGTCGCG
>Ga0070666_10000239_pt1 | contig 37286 bp, 33 predicted proteins | sample KBSS23metaG_FD_64677 | JGI IMG/M metagenome (GOLD analysis project Ga0070666, IMG submission 64677) | Switchgrass rhizosphere microbial communities from Kellogg Biological Station, Michigan, USA - KBS S2-3 metaG | ecosystem: Host-associated > Plants > Roots > Rhizosphere > Soil ... | reverse complement strand
GCCGCTCATGCGTGCGAGTGCGTCGTGGTACGCGCCCGGCTCGCGGTTCGCGGAAGCGCGGCGCAACGCGCGCGTGATCGAGGTGAGCTCGGGCAATTCCATCGTGCCTTCGACCTGCGAATGGCTCGACAGGATTTGCTCGATGAGAGTGGAACCCGCGCGCGGCAGGCCGACGATGAAGATCGGCTCGGGCGAGGACGAACCCTGACCGGCACGCGCGGCAAAAAAATCCGGGGCGTACATCTGCTTCGCGCGCGCGAGCCGAGCCGAAGTGTCATCGGCGCGATACGGCGCGAGCTTGAGGCGCAGCGCGTTGCCGGCGGCATAGTGGGCAAACGACGTGGCGTAGTCGGCGCGGTCTTCGAGCGCCTTGCCGAGAGCGAAGTCTAGGTGCAACCTGTTTTCGTCGCCGAGCGAAGTATTCGCGAGCGCTGAGCGCATCGCCGCAATTTCCTCGTCGCCGAAGCGGAACGTCTTGAGATTGGCTAGGCTCCAGTAGGCCTCGCCGAAGCCGCGATCGAGCCGGGTGCACTCTCGATACGCGGCGATCGCGCGCTCGGTGTGGCCTTCGGTTTTCAGCGCATGGCCGTAACTGAGCCACGCATGCACCTGCCCTGGATGCTCGCGCAGCAATTCGGCGTAGATGTCGATCGCGGTGGCGTACTCGCCGATACGACAGAGCACGGCGGCCTTGAGGTTGCGGTATTGCGGATTGGCCGGATCGTCGCGCAGCAGCGCTTCGAGTTCGGCGATGGCCTCGATCGGCCGGTTCGCACGATGCAGGACGATAGCATGATTGTGCCGCGCCTCGCGGAAGCCGGGTGCGAGTTCGAGGCAGCGCGCGAGCAGGTTCTCTGCGTCCTCGATGCGGTCGACGCGCACGGCGAGCTCGGCAAGCATGCGGATCGCAACGACGTCGGTGGGCGCCTCGCGCAATTGCGCACGCAAGCGAGCCTCGGCTTCGGGGATGCGATTGGCGGCGAGCGCTGCCGCGGCTTGCATCAGCGCTGGATCGTGAACGCTGTGGCTGACGTGTTCGAGATAGGCGTTGGCGGCTGCCGCGCTGTCACCGGCCGCGAGCAGACGGTCGCCGAGCTGACGCCAGATCTGCGGTTCGGTCGGCGTGCGTCGTGCCGCTGCGCGCAGGGCAACAAGATCGGAACGGATGCTGCTGTCGATACCGCAGTCGAGCATACGGCGCCTGGACGATGGACATTGCGCAAGCTCCGCTCCACCGGAGCGGAGCGGCGAGGGTTTCGCCGCTCCGCGAGCGAGTTTGCAACAAGTCCGTCATATCCGCCACTGCCGTCTGTGGCGGACGTCGCGTTACCAGTGCAACGTCGCCTTGCCGTAGACGAACGCGCCGTTGAAGCCGAACGGCGAGTAGTTCGAGTACGGCAACTGACCGTTCTGCGAGTTGGCGTAGATCGTTGCATCCGGATAGACGTTGGTCACGTTGTCCGCGCCCAGAGTGAAATCCCAGCGGTCGAGATGGTAGGTGCCCGAGACATTGAGCAGCCACTTCGCGCCGTAGGTCTGGTCGAGCGCCGCGTTGCTTGCGTTGAGCACGGTGACGTCGCCGTAGCGGGTCACGTCGCCGTGCAGGGTCAGGTTCCAGAAGCTCCAGTCGGCGCCGAACACGTATTTGTCTTTCGGCGAGCCCAGGGTGATGCGGCCGACTTCGTCGCGCGTCACGCGCGCGAGAACGAGGCCGTTCTGCTGCAGTATCGCCGGGTTCGGCTGGATATAGAGGACGTCGGTCTTGTTATGGTTGGCCGCAAGGCTGAGGTTGAGCGTGCCGGCCGAATCGAGGTCGAGCCTGTAGTTGGCGACCGCGTCGACGCCGCGCGTGCGCGTGTTCACCGCGTTGGTGAAGTAGCGGCCGCCCTGCACGCCGGGATAACCGTTCGCCTGCAGATAGTTGCTGACCGCCGTGCCGGTCAAATTGCCGGAGAGCACGATGCGATGATCGACGGTGATCTGATACGCATCGATCGTCGCCGAGAACGCATCGGTCGGCTGCAGCACGAGTCCCACGCTGTAATTGCGCGACTTCTCGGCTTTGAGCGGTTCGGCGCCGAGCGCGATCGCGGCCGGATCGGAAACCGGGAAGGTGCGCACCTGCTGCAACTGGTTGCCGCTGGGTGTCGACACGAGGTTGGTCGCGGTCGAGGAAAAATACTCCTGGGCCAGCGACGGCGCACGGAAACCATTCGACGCGGTCGCGCGCACGGCGACCGCATCGACGATCTGGTAGCGCGCGGAAAGCTTGCCCGACAGCGCGCTGCCGAAGTCGCTGTAGTCCTCGTAACGGCCGGCGAGGCCGGCGGAGAGCTTGTCGGTGAAATTCGTCTCGAGATCGAAATACACCGCGTAGCTGTGCCGGCTGTGCGAGCCGGCGTCGTTCGGCGTGAAGCCGGGATACACCTGCGCGCCGGTGCCGAAGTACGAGGCCGGGTCGCCCGCGCTGACCGAGTAATTCTCGTGGCGGTATTCGCCGCCAAAGGCCACGGTCACGGCGTTGGGCAGGAAGCCGAATGTCACGTCCTTGCTTAAGTCCGCGTTCAACGCGCCCTGTTCGCTTTGCAGGATGCCGTCGAAGAAGTACGTCGGACTCGTCGGCCCGATGCTGGTGTTGAGGCTGTGCGCGGTGTCGATCGCGATGCGGCTGTAGCCGTAATCGGCGCTGAGGTCGTAGTGCCAGCCGTCGGCGACCGTGCCACGCAGGCCGGCGACGCCTTGGCGGTCCTGCGCGTGCACCAGTTCGAGCGGCAGATAGCCGTTCGGATAGATCGAAAGGATGTTGTTGCTCGCACCGGCTGCGCGGAAGAAACCGTTCGAGGTCGAATTCAGATTGCGGGCGCCGCCAAAGGCATAGAGCGTGGCGGCATCGGACAGTTTGTACTGGCCGTTGAAGGAAAATTCCGGTTGCTCGATCTGCGGGTCGCCATAGCGCTGCGCCACGACGCCGAGCGGCGGCTGACTCGCGCTCGGCGTGCCGAGGTAGGGGCCCGCGCGATTCGACCAGTCGTTGCTGTTGTATTGCGCGGCGAGGTGGATCCAGCCGCTGTCGCCGAGCTTGAAACCGCCGTCGCCGCCCGCAAGCAACTGGGCGCCGTCGCCGGCGCTGTATTCGCCGGTTTGCAGCGATGCGCTGCCGTGTTCGCTGCCGCTCTTGAGCACGATGTTGACGACGCCGGCGATCGCATCCGATCCGTACTGGGCGGACGCGCCGTCGCGCAGCACTTCGACGCGCTCGACCGCACTCAGCGGAATCTGGTTCAGATCGAATGGCGCCGAGCCGCGGCCCTGGCTGCCGTTGACGTTGACCAGCGCCGAAGTGTGCCAGCGCTTGCCGTTGACGAGGACGAGGGTCTGGTCGGGTGAGAGGCCGCGCAGCTGCACCGGGCGTACCGCGTCGGTGCCGTCGGTCAGCGACGGATTGGGGAAATTCAGCGATGGCACCGCGCGCGACAGCGCCGCGGTGAGCTGGGCCGCGCCGGTCGCCTGCAGCGCTTCGGGGGTGATGATGTCGATCGGCGAGAGCGATTCGGCCACCGTGCGGTTCTGTACCTTGGTGCCGGTGACGATGATCGTCTCCATTGCCTTCGTTTCCTTGGGCGCCTCTGCGAGAGCCTGCTGGGCGGTCGCATTGGTAACGATACCAACAGCAAACACGGCAAGCGCGGCGGGAATAGGGCTTCTGTTCATGGGCATTACTTCTCTGGCTAGCGGTATTTCGACGCAAGTATTTGTTACAATTGGGTTAAAGCTAATGTTGCATCGCGGCAATGTCAAATATCCTTTGCTTCTAAGCGAAGGTTGTTTGGCAAGTCCGCGGCCTCTTGATAAACGCCCAATCGACCCGATACTTCGCCGCTGCGCGAGTCGAGCCGGCTCGGCGGTCTCGTCATCATCGAACCTGCGGAAGACCCGATGCCCATCTACGAATTCGAATGTGCTGCCTGCGGCAACCGTTTCGACCGCCTGCAGAAGCTCAGCGACCCCGATCCGACCGTGTGCCCACACTGTGGTGCCGAGCGCGTCTCGCGCCGTCTTACCGCACCTGCGTTCCGTTTGAGCGGAAGCGGCTGGTACGAAACCGATTTCAAAAAGGACGGCGACAAGAAGCGCAATCTCGCCGGCAAGGATGAAGCGCCTAAAGCCGCTGCGGAGCCGGCCAAGCCCGACGCGGCAAAGGTCGCCGCCGCTCCCGCGGCGGCGAAGTCGCCGGCAGCGAAAGGCGACTCGGCGGCGTAGTGCGGCATGCAATGAACGTGTGCTGATCGGTTGCCGACCGCAGACTAAACACTGTTCGCGACGAGGCATTGCGCACATTGCCGCTCGAGTCGCATGGGGTACACTCGTCCTCACTCAACAAGAGAGAGGGAGAGCGTCATGTTGATCCGCATTTTCGTTGCAATCCTCGTCGTCGCGGCCGGTTTGCTGCCCGCCGCTTCGTTGCATGCGCAGTACGGAGGCTACGGCCCGGGTCCGGGCGAGGCCATCGAGTGCAAGAGCAGCGGCTACAACTATCAGCGTTGCCCGGTGCCGTGGCGCGACGCGCAGATCGTGCGCCAGTTGTCCGACACGCAATGTCGTCGCGGACAGAGCTGGGGTTTTGACCGCCGCGGCGGGTTCATCTGGGTCGATCGCGGCTGCCAGGCGCGCTTTGTCGCCGCCGGTGGCGGTTATCCGGGGCAGGGACCGGGTCCGGGTCCGTGGCAGCCCGGTCCAGGCTGGGATCAGCGTTTTTCGGTCCGTTGTGAGAGCAACGACGGGCGCAACAATTTCTGCCAGGTCGACGTCGGCGCACGCGGGCGCGTGTACCTGGAGCGCCAGGAATCCAGTACTCCGTGCCGGGAAGGCCAGAACTGGGGCTGGAACCGTGGTGGCGTCTGGGTCGCACAGGGTTGTCGCGGCGTGTTCACGGTCGATCGGCGCTGGTAGCGCGACTGCTTCGTCGAAAACACCCGCCGCTGGCGGGTGTTTTCGTTTGCAGTGCAGCAAAAACCCTCGTAGCATGCCGGGCTCGTTTCGCGCGGTGTCTCCGCGAGACTTGAAATTTGGGATTCCTGGTGGAGTAGGTTTTGGGCATGCGCACGCATTATTGCGGCCTCGTCGACGAGGCCCTTGTCGGTTCCGAAGTCACGCTTTGCGGCTGGGCGGACACGCGCCGCGATCACGGCGGAGTGATCTTCATCGATCTGCGCGATCATGAAGGCATCGTCCAGGTCGTCATCGAGCCGGAGAATGCGAAGGCCTTCGGCGTGGCAGAACAAGTCCGTTATGAATTCTGCCTGCGCATCACCGGCAAGGTACGCGCGCGTCCGGCGGCGCAGGTCAATGATCGCCTGAAGACCGGAAGGATCGAAGTCGTTGCCGACAAGGTCGAGGTGCTCAACGCCGCGGCTCCCCTGCCGTTCATGCTCGACGACACACCGGGCGAAGACGCCCGCCTGCGTTACCGCTATCTCGACATCCGCCGCCCCGACATGCAGCGCAAGCTGCGCATGCGCACCAAGCTCGTCGCCGCGCTGCGCCGCTATCTCGATGCGCGCGGTTTCCAGGACATCGAAACCCCGATCCTGACCAAAGCCACGCCCGAAGGCGCGCGCGACTACCTCGTGCCTTCGCGTGTGCATCCGACCGAATTCTTCGCCCTGCCGCAGTCGCCGCAGTTGTTCAAGCAGCTGCTGATGATGGCCGGCATGGACCGCTACTACCAGATCGCGCGCTGCTTCCGCGACGAAGACCTGCGCGCCGACCGCCAGCCCGAATTCACCCAGCTCGACATGGAGTTCGCCTTCGTCGAAGAGCGCGACGTGCAGGACACGGTCGAGGCGATGATCTGCGAGGTGTTCAAAGAGGTCGTCGGCGTCGAATTGGCGAAGCCGTTCCCGCGCATGACCTACGCCGAGGCGATGCGCCTGTATGGCTCGGACAAGCCCGACCTGCGCATTCCGCTGCAGCTCGTCGATATCGCGGAGCAGGTCAAGCATGTCGATTTCAAAGTGTTCGCGGGCCCGGCCAACGACGCCGGTGGCCGCGTCGTCGCGCTGCGCCTGCCGGACGGTGCCGCACAGCCGCGCAAGTATCTCGACGAGCTCGGCGTCTACGTCACGCGCTACGGCGCGAAGGGCCTTGCCTGGATCCGTGTTGACGACATCGCGAAAGGCCGCGACGGCCTGACGTCGCCGATCACGAAGTTCCTCGATGACAAGGCGATCGACGGCATCTTCAAGGCCGTCGCTGCGCAGGACGGCGACGTGATCTTCTTCGGCGCCGGCCCGTACAAGACGGTCAGCGACTATATGGGCGCGCTGCGTCTCAAGGTCGGCAAGGACAACGGCTTCGTCGAGAACGCGTGGAAGCCGCTCTGGGTCACCGATTTCCCGATGTTCGAGTACGACGCGGAAGCCAAGCGCTACGTCGCCCTGCATCATCCGTTCACTGCGCCGAACATCGACGACATTGCCGATCTCAATGCGAACGCCGCGACGGCGCTGTCGCGCGGCTACGATATGGTGCTCAACGGCAACGAGATCGGCGGCGGTTCGATCCGTATCCATCGTCCGGAAATGCAGTCGGCCGTGTTCGAATTGCTCGGCATCGGCGCCGAGGAAGCGGAAGCCAAGTTCGGATTTCTGCTCGAAGCGCTCAAGTACGGCGCGCCGCCGCACGGCGGCATCGCGTTCGGCATCGACCGCATCGCGGCGCTGATGGCTGGTACCGAATCGATCCGCGACGTCATCGCATTCCCGAAAACCGCGAGCGCGCAGGACCTGCTCACCGGCGCACCGTCGAACGTAGCCGAAGCGCAGCTGCAGGAATTGCATGTACGCACGGTGAAACCTGTAAAGGCTTGAACAACGGAAACGTGGAGCAGCGGGGCAGGGGCCGTATGGACGAACACGTCATCCTCGTGCACGGATTGTGGATGCGTGCATTCACCCTGGCGGCGCTGCATCGCCGGCTCGAGCGCGAAGGCTACAAAGTACACTTTTTCGACTACGCCAGCGTGCTCAGCGAGCACGATGCGAGCATCGACAAGCTGGTCGAGTTGGTGCGTTCGATCGAGGTGACGGACGATCCTCCGGGCAGAATCCATTTCGTCTGCCACAGCCTCGGCGGCTTGATGGCGCTGCGCGCGCTGCGCAAACTGCCCGATCTAGCGCCCGGCTGCGTGGTCTGCATCGGTTCGCCGCTGCGCGGCAGCGCGATCGCGCGCAGTGTTGCGCAGTTGCCGGGCGGGTCGTTCTTCATCGGCAAGAACCTCAGTGTGCTGCTAGAAGGCTTCGAGCGCTGGAGCGGCAAGCGCCCGGTCGGCGCGATCGCTGGGCGCCTGCCGTTCGGCCTCGGCCTCGTTTTCGGCGCGCTGCCGATGCCGCATGATGGCACGGTCAGTGTCGAGGAGACGCAATTGCCGGGTTTGACCGATCACATCGTCGTGCCGGCCACGCACACAGGCCTGCTGTTCTCAGATGAGGCTGCGGCACAGACTGTCGCGTTTTTGCGCAACAAACGCTTTCATCACGCTGCGGCAGCGTAAAATGGCGGCCATGAGCGCGGGCTCGACAATTCGCATCCTCGGCATCGACCCCGGCTCGCAGCGCACCGGTGTGGGCATCGTTGACATCGACGCGGCTGGACGCACGACGCACGTGTTTCACACCGCGCTGAACCTGCTCGGCAACGACGACTTCCCGCTGCGCCTCAAGCAGATTTTCGACGAGTTGCGCGACATCGTGCTCGCCCACCGGCCGCATGAGGTCGCGATCGAGCGCGTGTTCATGGCGCGCAATCCCGACTCTGCGCTCAAGCTAGGCCAGGCACGCGGTGCGGCGATCTGCGCCGTGGTCGCGCACGGTCTGAGCGTCGCCGAATATTCGGCCAAGGAAATCAAGCAGTCGGTGGTCGGTGGTGGCGGCGCGGAGAAACGCCAGGTGCAGCACATGGTCAGCATGCTCTTGAACATCGACCGCAAATTGCAGGCCGACGCGGCCGATGCGCTCGCGATCGCGCTCACCCATGCGCACGCGCGTGCGAGCGCGCAGCGCCTGCGCGCCGGGGTGACCCTTGCAACGCGTACACGCGGCACCACATCGTCGTGGCGGAGTTTCCGATGATCGGACGCCTGCGCGGAATCCTCGCTTCGAAGCAACCGCCGTGGCTGGTCATCGACGTCGGCGGCGTCGGCTACGAAGTCGAGGCGCCGATGTCGACGGTGTTCGACCTGCCCGAGACCGGGCGCGAGGTCGCGCTCTACGTGCACTACGCGGCCAAGGAAGACACAGTGTCGCTGTACGGTTTCCTGCGCGAGGCCGAGCGCGTGTTGTTCCGCACGATCCAAAAAGTGTCGGGCATCGGCGCGAAGACGGCGCTCGCCGTGCTCTCGGGCGTATCGACCGACGAATTTGCGCGTCTGGTCCAGTCGGGCGACGTGCAATCTCTGACGCGTATTCCGGGCATCGGTAAGAAGACCGCCGAGCGCATCATCGTCGAGCTGCGCGATCGCGTCGACGGCATGGCGCTGGCGCTGCCCACGGGCGCGGCGAACGCGCCGAAGGATCCGCAGGCCGAAGCCGCAAGCGCGCTGCAGCAGCTCGGCTACAAGCCGGTTGAAGCTGCACGCCTGGTCAAGGAAACCTTCGCCACCGGCGACGATGCCGAGGCGATCATCCGCAAGGCGCTCAAGGCGGCGCTGCGCTGAAAGCGCTTCAAGGAAACCGCATGCAACCCAACGCACAGACGCTCACCGGTTCCGCGCGCAGCAAAGCGCTCGCTGCGCTTGCGCTCGGCGCGCTCGGCGTCGTCTACGGCGACATCGGCACCTCTCCGCTGTACGCGGTGCAGGTCACCTTCGGCGAACAGGGCATACCGGTCAGCCCCGAGAACGTGCTCGGCGTGCTCTCGTTGATCTTCTGGTCGCTGATCCTCGTCGTCTCGCTCAAATATGTCGTCTTCATCATGCGCGCGGACAACAAGGGCGAGGGCGGCATCATGGCGCTGATGGCGCTGGCCCAGCGCGGCGCGCACGGCAATGCGCGTCTGCGCCGCGTCATCGTCGTGCTCGGCCTGTTCGGCGCCTCGCTGTTCTACGGCGATGGCGTAATCACGCCAGCGGTGTCGATCCTGTCAGCCGTCGAAGGCGTCAAAGTCGCCGCCCCGGCGCTCGACCGTTTCATCGTGCCGATCACGCTGGTCATCGTGATCGCACTGTTCGCCGTGCAGAAGCGCGGCACCGCGACCATGGGCGCAATGTTCGGCCCGATCATGATGCTCTGGTTCGCCACGCTCGCCGCGCTCGGTCTGTTTCAGGTCGTGCAACAGCCGCAGGTACTGTACGCGCTCAATCCCTGGCACGCGGTCGTGTTCTTTCACGACAATGGCGCGCATGCGTTCCTCGCCTTGGGCGGTGTCGTGCTCTGCCTGACCGGTGCTGAGGCGCTCTATGCCGACATGGGGCATTTCGGCAAGCGGCCGATCCGCATCGCCTGGTTCGGCTACGTTTCGCCCGCGCTCGTGATCAACTATTTCGGCCAGGGCGCACTGCTCATGCACCAGCCGACCGCGGTATCCAATCCGTTCTTTTTGATGGTGCCCGAAGGGCTGCTCTATCCGATGATCGCGCTGGCGACGGTGGCGACGATCATCGCCTCCCAAGCGGTGATCACCGGCGCTTTCTCGATGACGCGCGAGGCGATCCAGCTCGGCTTCGCGCCGCGCATGGCGATCAAGCACACCTCGAAGGAAACCCAGGGCCAGATCTTCCTGCCCTGGGTCAACAGCATCCTCATGCTCCTTATCCTCGGCGCCGTGGTCGGATTCCGCTCGTCGGAAAATCTCGCTGCGGCCTACGGCATCGCCGTGACCGGCACGATGGCGATCACGACCTGCCTCGCGCTAGTCGTCGCGCGGCGCCTGTGGGGATGGAACCGAGTGCTGGTCGTCTTCGCCGGTGTGATTTTCCTCATCATCGACGTCGCCTTCTTCAGCGCCAACGCGATCAAGATCGAGCACGGCGGCTGGTTCCCGCTCGTGCTCGGCCTGTGCTCGTTCCTGATCATGAGCACTTGGCGCAAGGGGCGCGAGCTGGTGCTGCGCGAGTTGCGCCAGGGCGGCCTCGCGCTTGAGCCCTTTATCGAAAGCGTGACCGCGCACCCGCCGCTACGCGTGCCCGGCACGGCCGTGTTTCTCACCGCGAACGTCAACTCCGTGCCGAACGCGATGCTGCACAACCTGAAGCACAACAAGGTGCTGCACGAGCGCAATATTCTGATGACGGTGGAGACGCTCGACACGCCCGTGGCCGAATACGGCGAGCGCACCGAGATCACCGCGCTCGGTCATGAGTTTTATCGCGTCGTGCTGCGCTACGGTTTCGCCGAAGATCCGGACATCCCGATGTCGATGCAGAACTGCGAAGCCAAGGGCCTCGGCTTCGACATGATGGACACGACGTTCTTCTTGAGCCGGGAAAACGTGATTGCATCAGCCGGCGCGCGAGGCATGCCGATGTGGCGCGACAAGCTGTTCGCCTTCCTCACCCGCAATGCGAGCCCGGCGACGGCGTTCTTCCGCATCCCCGGCAATCGCATGATCGAGCTGGGTACACAGGTAGAGATTTGAGCCCGGCCCACTGGCGCACAAGCGTTCCTGCCATAATTGCCGCATGAACGATTCCCGCCTGATTTCCTCGACATCCACGCGCGAGGACGAGCTGCTCGAAGCGTCGATCCGACCGCAGAAACTGTCCGAATACCTCGGCCAGCAGGCGGTGCGCGAGCAACTCGGCATCTACATCGAGGCGGCGAAACGGCGTGGCGAGGCGCTCGATCACGTGCTGATCTTCGGGCCGCCCGGGCTGGGCAAGACCACGCTCTCGCATGTGATCGCGAACGAACTCGGTGTCAACCTGCGCTCGACCTCGGGGCCGGTGATCGAACGCGCCGGCGATCTCGCCGCGCTGCTCACCAACCTGCAGTCGCGCGACGTGCTGTTCGTCGACGAAATCCATCGTCTGTCGCCGGTGGTCGAGGAAATCCTCTACCCGGCGATGGAGGACAACCAGATCGACATCATGATCGGCGAGGGCCCGGCCGCGCGCTCGATCAAGCTCGACCTGCCGCCGTTCACCCTGATCGGTGCGACCACGCGCGCGGGCATGCTGACCAATCCGCTGCGCGACCGTTTCGGTATCGTCCAGCGCCTCGAGTTCTACACCCCGGACGAGCTCGCCGCGATCGTGCGCCGCTCGGCCAAGATCCTCGCCATCGCCTGCGCCGACGATGGCGCGGTGGAAATCGCGAACCGCTCGCGTGGAACGCCGCGCATCGCCAACCGCCTGCTGCGACGCGTGCGCGATTTCGCCGAGGTAAGGGCCGACGGGCACATCACGCGCGAAGTCGCGATCGCGGCGATGCAGATGCTCAAGGTCGACGACGCCGGTTTCGATGCGCTCGACCGGCGTCTGCTCGGCACGATCATCGATCATTTCGACGGCGGTCCGGTCGGGGTCGAATCGCTCGCCGCCGCGCTCAGCGAGGAGCGCGGCACGATCGAGGACGTGCTCGAACCGTTCCTGATCCAACAGGGCTATCTGATGCGCACCGCGCGCGGGCGCATGGTCACGCGCAAGGCGTATCTGCATCTGGGATTGAAGGCGCCGAAGCGTCTGCCGCAGCCCGAAGACCTGTTCGACGGCAGCGAGGCCGAATCCGGCGAATGAGCGCGAACGACGCAGCGGGGGTGCCGGTCTTTTCCTGGCCCGTGCGCATCTACTGGGAAGACACCGACGCCGGCGGCGTCGTCTACTACGCCAACTACCTGCGCTTTCTCGAACGCGCGCGCACGGAATGGCTGCGCAGCCTCGACATCGACCAGTCGCAGGTGCGTGACGAGCATGGCGTGGTCTTCGTCGTGCGCGAGGTGGCGATCGAATATCTCGCGCCGGCAAAACTCGACGATGAGCTCGAATCCCGCATCGATGCGGTCGAGCGCCGTTCAGCTTCGATGACTTTTGCACAACGTATACTTCGCCGCATCGACGGCGCCGTGCTGGTGACGGCGCAAGTGCGCGTCGCCTGCGTCGCCGCCGACGGTTTCAAGCCGCAACGCATCCCCGAATCCCTGTTCCTCCGATAACGAAAAATATCGACATGCCCGCCGCTCCCAGTGGTCTGAACATCATCGACCTCGTGCTCAATGCGAGCATCTTCGTCAAGCTCGTGATGCTGCTGCTTCTGATCTTTTCCTTCATGTCCTGGGTGATCATCTTCCGCAAGCGGGCGATGCTCAACCGGGCGATGTCGGGCGCGGACGATTTCGAGGAGCGCTTCTGGTCGGGCGCCGACCTCGCCGGTCTGTTCCGCGAAGTCACCTCGAACGGCACGACGACCGGCATCGAAAGCATTTTCGAAGCGGGCTTCCGCGAGTTCGCGCGCCTGCGTCAGCGCGGTCGCCTCGACGCGCGCACGATCCTCGAAGGCGCGCAACGCGGCATGCGCGTGGCCGAGTCGCGCGAGCTCGATCGGCTCGAACAGAACGTCGAGTTCCTCGCCAACGTCGGCTCGATCAGCCCCTATGTCGGCCTGCTCGGCACGGTCGCTGGCATCATGGTCGCCTTCGTCGGTTTGGCCAATATGAAGGAGGCGACGATCGCCACGGTCGCGCCCGGCATCGCCGAGGCGCTGATCGCGACCGCGATGGGCCTGATCGCCGCGATCCCCGCGGTCTGGGCCTACAACCGTTTCCAGACCAAGATCGAGCGCCTGTCGACGCGCTTCGACACCTTCGTCGAGGAGTTCTCCTCGATCCTGCAACGCCAGGTCCACGCCGACGACGGCGCCTGACCCCGCGCCGCAGCGAATCCCGTTCAAGCCATCATGCGCACGCGCAAGAAACGCAAGCTCAAAGCCGAGATCAACGTCGTTCCGTACATCGACGTGATGCTCGTGCTGCTGATCATCTTCATGGTGACGGCGCCGCTGCTCAACCTCGGTGTCGACATCAAGCTGCCGCAGTCGACCGCGAAAGCCGTGTCCGTGCCGAAAGAGCCCATTCTCATCGGCGTCGACAAAGACGGAAAGTTCTATCTGACCAAGAGCGGCTCGTCGCGCGAGGAGATGTCGGCTGACGACATCGTCAAGCAGGTCGCCGCGATCGTGCGTCAGAACCCGGATGTTCCGGTGCTGTTCGGTGCGGACGCGCGCGTGCCGTACGGGCAGGCCTATCAGATTCTTCCGGGACTGCAGGCGGCCGGTGTGACCAAGGTCGGGCTGATGAGTCAGCCGCTGCAGGATTCCAAGTAGCGATAGGCCGCATCGCAACCGAACCATGGAAAGCCAAAGCGACAAGGTGCGCGCCTACCTGTATGCACTGCTCGTGCATCTGGGTGTGTTCGTCTTGCTGTTCATCGGCCTGTTCTGGGCGACGCCGCAGGCGATGCCGCTGCTGCAGGGGCCGGTGATTGAAGCCACGATCGTCGGCAAGCCCGGCGCACCGAAGCCGACGCCGCCGAGCAAGACGCCGCCCGCGCCGCCGAAGGAAGAAACCGCGCCGCCACCCGCGCCGAAGCCGGCGCCGCCGCCTCCGCCGCAGCCGGAGAAGACGCCGCCGCCGACCGTGCAGAAGAACGACAACCGCGACCAGGAAAAGATCGCCGAGATGGCGCAGATCAAGGCCGAACAGGCGAAGAAGGCGGAAGAGGAAAAGGTCAAGCAGAAGCAGATCGAGTTGCAGCAGGAAAAGGAACGCAAGGAAGCCGAGGCGAAGGAGAAGCAGGAGCAGATCCAGAAACAGCTCGAGGAAATCCGCAAGGAGCGCGCGGCCAACGACAAGAAACTCAAGCTCGCGCAGCAGAAAATGCAGCAGCTCGACGACCTGCAGAAACAGCAATCCGCGCCCAAGCCGGTGAAGGCGCCGGCCGCCGACGTGCCCGAGGCCGCCGAGGCGCGCACCGGCATGAACGGCAACGATACGAGCCTGCTCGCCGAATACAGTTCAGCAATCGTCAAGGTCGTGACTGATAATTGGAATCGCCCGGATACGACACCGAGCGGGGTGCGTTGCACGATCACGATCACGCAGATTCCCGGCGGTGCGGTGATCGATGCGACGATCGGCTCGCCGTGCAATGCCGACATGATTACGCAGAATTCGATCAAGCAGGCCGTGACCAAGGCGCAGCCGTTGCCGTACAAGGGCTACGAAAGCGTCTTCCAGCGCAAAATCACCTTCATCTTCAAGTACGACGGAACCTGACCATGCATACGCGATTTATCACCCGGCTAGCCGCCCTCGCATTGGCGATCTGCGCGGCGCCGTTGTTCGCGCAAAGCCTGACGCTCGAAATCCCCAACGGCAACGCTTCGGCGATTCCGGTCGCGGTCGTGCCGTTCGCTACGCAGACCGGCGCGCCCGGGGACACGAGCGTTTCCGACATCGTCGGCAACGATCTCAACCGTTGCGGCCAGTTCCGCGCTTTGCCGAAGGCCGACATTGTGGAATCTCCCGCGCGAGGTAGCGAGATCAAGTTCCCGACCTGGCGCTTGCTCAAGCAGGACTACATCGTCGTCGGCCGCGTCGTCGACTCGGGCGCGGGTGAGGTCAAGGTCGAATTCGAGCTGTACACGGTCGGTGACCAGAAGAACCTTCTCAGCTCGGCGATTGCGGGCCAGCGCAGCGACATTCGCGGCGTCGCCCATCGCGTCGCCGATGCGGTCTACGAGAAGATCACTGGCGTACGCGGCGCGTTCGACACGCGCATCGCCTACGTCACCGCGAAAGGCACCGGCAATAATGCCTCTTATGCACTGATGGTCGCCGATTCGGACGGTTACGGCCCACAGCAAGTCGTCACCTCGCGCCAGCCGTTGCTGTCACCGGCGTGGTCGCCGGACGGACGCAAGCTCGCCTACGAATCGTTCGAGCGCGGCTCCTCGGCGATCTACATCCAGGATATCGGCACCGGCGCGCGCGAAGTCGTTTCCGCGCGCAAGGGCATCAACGGTGCGCCGGCGTTCTCGCCCGACGGATCCCGACTCGCGCTGAGCCTGTCGAACGGCGTCAACCCGGACATCTACGTCATGGATCTCGGCAGTCGTGCATTGACCCAGATCACGCGCAACTACGCGATCGACACCGAGCCGGTGTGGGCGCCGGACGGTGCGACGATCTATTTCACCTCCGATCGCGGCGGCAAGCCGCAGATCTACCAGGTCGCCGCAGGCGGTGGTGGCGAGTCGCGAGTGACCTTCACCGGCGACCAGAATGCCAAGGCCACGATCAGCTGGGATGGCAAGAAAATCGCCATGTCGCAGGGCAATAAAAACATGTATCATATCGCTGTTTTGGATCGCGCTTCGGGCAGCAACACGCCGATTTCGACGGGGAATTTCGACGAATCGCCGAGTTTCGCGCCGAACGCGAGCATGCTTCTGTACGCCGCGACCGAGGGATCGCGCGACGTACTCTACGCTGTGTCGGCGGACGGTCGCGTTCGCCAACGGCTGGTTCTGGCCGACGGGGATGTACGCACGCCGGCGTGGGGACCTTACCGTCAGCGTGGACAATAAGCGGGTTGCAAAACCGCATCGGCACAGGATGTGCCGACGAACCGAGCGCGAAAGCGATCGGTTCGACAAACGTGGCGCGGCTGTGCCGCGACCGTTTGTTTGCAAACCGAGGCAGGATGCCTGGTTTTGCAATCGATAATAAATTCCTCGACCTGGATGTTGAGATACCGAACTACTCCCTAAAAGCCAACCACTGAGGCAATGACAATGAAAAACTTGCGCGTTCTCCTGACCACCGTTGCTGCGACTGCGGCTCTCGCCGCTTGCTCGGGCAAGAAAGCCGTCAAGCCGCCCCCGCCGCCGGTCGACAATGGTGGTGTCACGACCGCCCCGGCCCAGTCCGGCCCGTACAGCGGTCCGGAAGCCCTCGACAAAGATTCCTGCCTGCGTCAGCGCGTAATCTACTTCGATCTGGACAAGACCGAGATCCATTCGGAGTTCCAGGCGCAGATCGCCTGCCACGCCGCTTACCTGCGCCAGTTCCCGGGCGCGAAGGTCACGCTGGAAGGCAACGCCGACGAGCGCGGCACGCGTGATTACAACCAGGGCCTCGGCGAGCGTCGCGGCAACTCCGTGTCGAGCGCGGTGGCCGCTGCCGGTGCATCGACCAGCCAGCTCAACGTCGTCAGCTACGGCGAAGAGAAGCCGGTCTGCCGCGAGCACAACGAAGAATGCTGGCAGAAGAACCGTCGCGTCGAGATCGTCTACACCTCGAAGCAGTAATCGCGGAACCAGTCTCGAGGCGCGCAGGTCGAAGCACCGGCGCGCCTTTTTCTTTTTTGATCGGACGAAACCATGTCCAACATGTCGACCCGTTTCCTCTGTGCGGCTCTTGTGGCCATCGCGGCATTCGCCGCTCCTGCGCATGCCCAGCGCGAAAGTCTCGCCGAGCGCGTCGCCCGGCTCGAGCAGCAGCAGGGCGGCGGCCAGGGTAGTGTCGAGCTGGTCAACCAGATCAATGCGCTGCAGTCGCAGGTACAGCAACTGCAGGGCCAGAACGAAGAGCTCAAGCATCAGCTCGAGCAGCTCAAGCAACAGGTCCGCGACCAGGCCATCGATGCCGATTCGCGCCTGAGCAAACTCGAGGGCAAGCCGGCCGGTAGCGGCTCGGGCACAGTCGCGCCGGGAACGACCGCGAACACGAATGTAGCTCCGCCGGACGTGCAGCTCGGCGGCGGTGCCACGACCGCGTCGAACAACAACACCGCGCCGCCGCCTGCGGCGCAGCAAGCTCCTTCCGCGTCGCCGGCCAATCCGGCCGACGAGAAGGCCGCGTATGACCAGGCCTTCGCTGCGCTCAAGGATGGCCGCTACGCCGAATCGGCGAAGATGTTCCAGGGCTTTCTCGCCCAGTATCCGAATGGTGATCTCGCGCCGAACGCCTACTACTGGCTCGGCGAGTCGTACTACGTGACCCAGAATTATCCAATCTCGCTTGACGCGTTCAACAAGCTGCTCGCGCAGTACCCGAACAGCCAGAAGGCGTCCGCCGCGCTGCTCAAGGTCGGTTATTGCCAGTACGAACTCAAGCAGTGGGACCAGGCTGAGACGACGCTCAATCAGGTCGTCGCCAAGTATCCCGGTACGCAGGAAGCGAACCTTGCCCAAGGTCGCCTGCGCGCGCTCAAGATGGAACGAAGATAATTTTTGCGATCGTCCTTGGTCGCGAAAATCAAAAAGCAGCCATCCATGGCTGCACTTTTCAAAAAAATGCCCGATTCCTCCGCGCGCCTGCGCATCACCGAAATCTTCCACTCGCTGCAGGGCGAGGCGCGTGCGGTCGGCTGGCCGACGGTGTTCGTGCGCCTGACCGGTTGCCCGCTGCGCTGTGTCTGGTGCGACACCGAGTATTCGTTCCACGGCGGCGAATGGCGCGACATCGGCGACATCATCGCGGAAGTGAAAAAGTATAAAGCGCGGCATGTCTGCGTCACCGGCGGCGAGCCGCTCGCACAGAAGCGCTGTCTCGATCTGTTGCGCCACCTCTGCGACGAGGGCTTCGAGGTGTCGTTGGAAACTTCGGGTGCGCTCGACGTCTCCGAGGTCGATGCGCGCGTCAGCCGTGTCGTCGACGTCAAGGCGCCGGGTTCGGGTGAATCCGCACGCAACCTGTGGAGCAATCTCGATGTGCTCGGTGCGCATGACCAGATCAAGTTCGTGCTCGCTGATCGCGCCGACTACGATTGGGCGCTCGACGTACTCGACCAACGCGATCTGACCGCGCGTTGTGAAGTGCTGTTTTCGCCCGTAGCCGGCAAGCTCGCACCGCGCGACCTCGCCGACTGGATAATCGCCGACGGCCGTTCCGTGCGCATGCAGGTGCAATTGCATAAGCTCCTCTGGGGCGATGTTCCCGGACACTGAAGGGAACCTCTAAAAACCTACTGCGCTCGACAATTTGCGCGCGGGCGTGCTCGGAATCCTCATGTACTGATATGTACAGTCCGGTTCTTGCGCTCCGGCGTTGCACCCGATCTTATCTAGAATCCGCTCTTCGCTCGCTAGGGTTTTTAGAGGCTCCCTGAATAATGATCGTTGCCCCGGCAGGGAATGCCGGGGCCCAGACTGCACGGATGCCCGCAATGGCGAACCGAAACATGTCCAGCTCCAGCAAACGCGCCGTCGTCCTCGTCTCGGGCGGCATGGATTCCGCCGTCACACTCGCGATCGCGCGTGCGCAGGGCTACGCCTGCTATGCGCTCAGCGTCGAGTACGGCCAGCGCCATGCTTCGGAACTGGCCGCCGCGCAGCGCGTCGCCGCACGCTACGCGGTCGCGCACAAGACCGTGAGCGTCGACTTGCGCAGCATCGGCGGCTCCGCGTTGACCGATGACATCGCCGTGCCACAGGATACCGATCAAAGCGGGGGCGGCGGGGGCATCCCGGTCACTTACGTGCCGGCGCGCAACACGATCATGCTGTCGCTCGCGCTCGGCTGGGCCGAAGTGCTCGGCGCGCAGGACATCTTCTGCGGCGTCAACGCGGTCGACTACTCGGGTTATCCCGACTGCCGGCCCGAGTTCATCAAGGCGTTCGAGCATCTCGCCAACCTCGCCACCAAGGCCGGCGTCGAGGGCGCGAAGCTCAGCGTGCACGCGCCGCTGATCCGCCTGTCCAAGGCCGACATCGTGCGCCGCGGCAACGAACTCGGCGTCGATTTCGCCACCACTGTATCGTGTTACCAGGCCGACGACGACGGCCGCGCCTGCGGCCACTGCGACGCCTGCCGCCTGCGCGCGCTCGGCTTCGCTGAAGCGGGTGTCGCGGACCGTACGCGCTACCGCTGAGACATTCCGACGGCTTGCTGCGTGCCTCCGGAAGTAGTTTTCCTTGATGATTTTCCACGTGGCCACTAAACTTCGCGGCCCGCATTCGTGCGGCGTCCTTGCGTGTCGCTTCATGGGCCGTTAGCTCAGCCGGTAGAGCAGCGGACTTTTAATCCGTTGGTCGCAGGTTCGACTCCTGCACGGCCCACCATACCGTCGCACATGCGGAGCATTTAGCCGCTGCAATGCCAGAAAAGCCCGCCGTGTCGCGGGCTTTTCCATTTCGTTGGTCGCTGGAGATGGGAAGAGGGGCCGTATCCGCCCCGTAAAATGACCACATCTCCGTTTTTGCATCGGGACGACTAACGAACGGCAGGAGAGCCAGAAGCCAGGCCTAGGGCAACTTTCGAATTACCTGCACCTAACGCCAAATCGAGTGCCTACGTGCCAGCCTAACGTCGCACGTGAACGGCAGCAGGGGGCCTGCGAATCAGGCTGGGAGGCGTCGGCTCAAAGGGAAAGCTAAGCGTCACTTTGTCAGTGCTCCTCATAGATGCCGTACTTCGGGAATAGTAAGCCAGTACAGTAGCCTTCAATAGCTCCCCGCTCTCGATGTCTGGCTTGTTCGATCCACTTGGCTTGATAGCGTGGTCCCGCAATTCTCGAAAAATTGCGATGTGTCAGGAGATTCGAGCTCAACCCTATCCGTCGGGCAGGGCGTCGGTCGACAACGGCGTGCGATATGTGGATGTCGGTGCGCAGGCGGAAACCCGCGATGCGGCAGGCCGCAGGGCCGCTTGCGCGATCCAGCCCTGTATCACAATACGCGTCTGCTCCGTGATCTCGAACTGCACGGGGCGCTGGGTCTTCTGCTGTAGGACGATGGCCCTTCGCGCTACGGAGTCGTCATGCGCGATATCGTGTACGCGTATTTTGACGAGATCGCAGGCGCGCAACTTACTGTCGATCGCCAAATTAAATAATGCCAGATCGCGGATGGCGATGAAGGAGCTCAGCATGTGCCCATTCGCAGCAGGCGGTGTTCGACCCAATGCGGACGAGCCAGCTCAATGATCGTCGGCTTCTGCAAGGGTCCAAGCGAGTGCGAGCAGCGACATGCCGGCCATTATCGACAGCATGATGATGCTCGAGTTGGACCATTCGCCGACGAGCCATCCATGCCACGCCGCTCGCCACAGCGGCGAGGTGAACAGGCTCAACGAGCACATGGCGGCTCCGACGAGAACGCCCGCCGCGAGCGGCCATGCCGATGGACGGCGGCGGCGTGACAGTTGTTGCATCACGCGATCGCAAAAACCGTCGTCGGCTATGGGACCGTCGAACGACTGCCGAAGCAGTGCATCGATGTCGTCGTCGTGTATGGAGTTCATGGAATTCGCTCCTCGCCGGCGGCGTCGTGCCACGCCGCCAGCCATGTCTTGAGTTTTGCCTTGCCACGCGTCGCATGGGTCTTTACCGTGCCCAGCGGCATCGCCAGGACATACGCCGCTTCTTCGTGACTCAGGCCAAGTTGCGCACAGTGCAGCAACACGGTCTGTTCCGCAGTCGACAGATGTCGCATGGCGCGCGCCAGATCCAGTCGCAAATCCATCGCCTGTACGGGCGTGGGCAGGTGCTCCATCTCATCGTCCTGCGCACGACGTGCCGCCCATGACTTTGTGCGGCACGCCTGCAGAAAGCAGCCGTAAGCGATGCGATGCAGCCATGTTGAAAAACGCGCTTCATTGCGGAACTGGCCAAGCTTGCGCCACGCAAGCAGGAATGTCTCTTGCGCCAGGTCGTCGGCCGCGGCCTCGTCGCTCTGTAGAAGGCGGCGCAATTGTGCCCGCACCATACCTTGATTGCGACGTACCAGTTGTTCGAACGCACGGCGGTCGTCGCCCAGCAGGGCACGAGCCACCAGTATCTGATCGATGCGCGCCTCGGCGGCGCTGTCAGCCATTTACATCACCGCGCCGGTTCAACCACCAGCTGGCGAGGTAACCCAGTCCTGTCATCAGCGGCAACAAGCCCAGGCCCCAAAGCTCACCGATGCTGTGTCCGTTGTCGAGCTGGCCCGGCAATGCGAGCAGCGTCAGCATCAGTCCGATGCCGCCGCTGATGAGCACCAAGGCGCGACGGCGTTCGGAATAAGCGATCTGCGGCTCGATCAGCAGTTGCGTTGGGAGCTCCACGCCTTTGTCGGCCAATTGCAACAGAGTTTGGTAACGCGCTTGTGTTTGCTGGTAGCGGTAGCGCATGACCATGAGGACGATCAGTACTGGGGCCGCCATCACGACCAGAGGAATGAGCAGAAAAAAATCCATTGTCGTACTCCAGAAGATAGTTGGGGAAAGTCCGACCAGTAGTGACTGATCGGACGGCTTTCGAACTCTCAGGGTTTCGCGCTTCCGGCAGCGAGCAGGTCGGCAATGTGCTCGGCGAGCATCCACGTTTGCAAGGGTCCTTCATTGCTCGTCAGCGCGACGGCAGCGTTCGCGTTCCAGACCACCTGCAGGTTCGCCGTCGTGCCTTCGATACCTCCGGCGTGCCCGCGAACTGGACTGCCGTGCGAGAGACGATCGCCGAATCCGGCGGCTTCGCCCCCGGGGCCGGCCGGTACTTCGTCGGCGAACATCTTTGCAAGAGTCGCCGCTTTGACTAGCCTGCCATTGCGCAGGGCGTCGGCAAAAAGCAGCAGGTCGGTATTGTTGGAGTAGCCCCCGCCCGCAGGGCCGCCCTTGAGTTGAATTTTTGACCAGTCCATCTTCCAGGTGCTCGAAAACATGCCGTCGTGGTAGTAGCCGACGGACAGCTTGGGCGTGATCTCATCCAAGCGGTCGAAGCCGCTGGCGTGCATTCCGGCAGGCGCGAACACATGCCGCTGGATGTAGCTGTAGTAGTCCTCATGAGAGACGTTTTCGATGATGCGGCCGAGCAGCATGAAGCCCGCATTGCTGTAGTTCCATTCTTTGCCGGGCTCGCTCACCTTCGGCTGCCGGGCGATGAGGTCCAGATAGTCGACCGGATCGATGAAGTGTTCGCGGTTCCCGAAGTACTCCGGAACGAAGATGTCGCTGAGACCCGACGTGTTGTGCAGGAGTTGCCAGACGGTGATCTTCTTCGCGGCGTTGTGGTCCGGGTACTCCGGCGCCGCTTGGGCCAGGGTGGTGTCCCAGGACAGCTTGCCCGCTTCGACGAGCTGGGCGATCGCCACCGCGGTGAACGTTTTGCCGATCGACCCGATATGGAACGTGGTCTGCCGATCGACCGGCACGGCAAAACGACGGTCGGCCTGGCCGCGGCATTCGTCGAAGATGGTTTTGGCGTGGTCGGTGACTGTTACACAACCGGAGAAATCCTCGGTGCGCACGAGGCGATCGAGCTTGTCGTGGATCAGCCGCGCCAGCTCCGCGTGCGATACCGCCTTCTGCGGCCAGTCGGCATACAGTGCCGGATCATCCATTGGTACGAGATGCGCCTGTGCCAGCTGGCTTGGCTTGGCTGGGTCGGCGGTAATGAAAAACAGGCCAAATTGACCGGTGCGCCGCGCCTTGATCACCATTTGAAGAAGGCCGGGCTGACGTGGGTCGGTGCGTGCATCGAACAGATCGATGCCACCGCTATCGCGCGCCGCCGAGCCGAGGTTCGCGACAAAATCCGCTTTATCGTCTTGAGGGACCGATGCGGACAGAGCACCGGGAGCCCACCGCTGGATCTGCATGGGACTGTCGGTGTTGATGTGGTGGATCAATTGCGCGCCCAGCTGACCCACGGGTGTGTCAGGCAGGGTAACGGCCGCGGTCGCCGTGATGCCCGGAACAGGGCAAAGGAACGCGCCCAAAGCCAACAGGGCGGAGACCACCGGCCCTCTAGGTGTAAACGCGCTAAACGGATTCAGAAGATTCATCGGTGGCATCCTTGTGTCTATCCCATGCATCCACCCGTCGGCGGATGGTCTGTTGATCCGAAAGGACTGCTGATTCGCAGTACTCACGGCATTCGGGCATTGGATGCGTCGATGACTTGAAATGGATTCAGCGTGGAGCGTTCACCGGATCGCTAGGTGTCCGCTTTTGGCCGGCCGCTTGTGGCCGTAAGGGGGCAGGGTGATTAGCGAACCTTATCGCGTGTAGAGTAGGGAGCTACTCATTGAGGCCGTGCGAAGAGCGCAAAAATGCGTTGGAGCGATCGATGGGGCGCATGGACACAGGCCCCAGCGGGCTATCGATCTGCACGCACGGTCTGCATTGCGCTCGGAATGCTTGTCAGTTCTTGGGAGACAAGTCGAAGTATGCTTTTGTCCGAACTATCCTGCCAGAAAGCGCTGCGAAGTTGCGCATCGCAGACAACTGCTCTTCGACATGTGTAGAGTGGTAATTGCCCTTTGGGCTCCTGACTTCGGCACGAAATGGTCATGGACGCTGTAGACGCGCGAGCGCGAGCAAACCGCAGGTAATTAAAAAAAAATTATCATCCGCTTCTCGGACGCTGGTGCATGCTTCCAACCCGTGTCATCTTTGGATGATGGAAGCCGTGAACGTTCTCCTCTTGAAACTGCGCAAGTTGCTGCACAGTCGCGGCAGGACTCGGGACGAGGCCGACGAGGCGATCCAGGAAGCCTTCCTCCGATTGCAGCGGTACCGGCAAGATCGACACGTGCAGGAGCCCGAGGCCTTTCTCGTGCGTACGGTCATCAACGTGGTCGCGGACGACGGTCGCCGGCGGTCGCGGTGGCGCCCGGCCTCGCTCGCGGAAGTGGAGACGCTGCGGTTTTCGGAAGCGGGCTCGGCGCCGGACGATGTGGTTCTCGGACAGCAGAGGTTGCGCAGCCTGCGTGCCGGTCTAGATCAATTGAGTCCGCGTACACGTGAGATATTTTTGCTGCATCGTGTTGAGGGCTACAGTCACGCTCAGATCGCGGCACGCATGGGAGTTACCGTTAGTGCGGTGGAGAAGCAGGTGGCGAAGGCGGTCTTGTTCTTGACCGAGTGGATGGATCGTATATGAGCGAACGAAAGACTCCATTTCGCCCATCGCGTGCCGCCTATGCCGAAGCTGCAGCATGGTTGGTCCAATTGCATGGGGCCGGTCGAGATGCCGAGCTTGAAGCAGACTTTCGCGCGTGGCTCAAAGCGGGTTCCGGCGATCACGCTGCTGCCTTTGAGCGGGTGACTGAGGTCTGGGATAAGGCCGGGGAGGTCGATATTCGCGGCCTGGCGCGTGTTACTTCTCGGGCTGCTTTCGAAAGGAAACAGCCGCGTTGGCGTGTGGCGGCGGCAGCGATGGTCCTGAGTGTTCTCGGGTTGGGCGTGTTCCTGCTTTCGCCACATGACATGGAATACACGACGGGCATAGGCGAACAGCGCACCGTTCGCCTGAGCGATGGCACACGTCTTTCCTTGAACCAAGACAGCGCTGTCGATGTGGACTACGACGGCCGCCGGCGCATCGTGCGTTTGTCGCGCGGGGAGGTTTTGTTCGAAGTGGCGCATGACGTACAGCACCCATTTGTCGTAATGGCCGGGGATCGCACCGTGACAGCGCTGGGCACGTCATTCGTTGTTCGCAAGGAATCCGACGAAATGGATGTGACACTGCTGGAAGGCAAGGTCAGCGTGGCTTCGTTGATGGCCGTGCGAGCCTCAGGAGCCTTCGAGAAAGAGCAGGGCGAGATCACGCTCAAGCCCGGTCAGTACTTGCGCGTGCGTGCGGGCGAGCGACCGCAACTGGACGTTCGGCGCGCGGATGCCGCGACTGCTTGGCGTCGCGGCGAAGTGATTCTCGATGGCACTCCGCTCGGTGAAGCCGTTGCAGAGATGAATCGTTATGACCCGCATCGTTTGGAAATCGACGACGCTGATCTCGGACAAGTTCGGGTCAGCGGTATCTACCGCACCGGAGATAACCTCGATTTCGCCCGATCCGTTGCCTCGATATACGGGCTCAAGGTGAAAGAGGAAGCCAGCCATATACGTTTGACGAAGGACTGAACGATACGGCGCTGCCGAGTAGCCTATCGATTCCATGAAAATATTTTTCCGTTCCACTGAGGGTTGGGTGGGGTCAATCGTCTACGTCACATCGGATCACCACGGAGGATCGGGGAAACCATGTGGCGTCATCTTGATCGAAGGTTTGCGCTCGCCTTAGCAAGCGCGCTGCTGTCGGCCGTCTCGCAAGAGCTCCCTGCGCAGAACCCGCTCGCGCACGAGCAGTCCGCAACCGCATCATTGATTTACGATTTCGACTTGCCGGAACAGCCTTTGGCCACCACCCTGCGCGACATCGGGCAGCGGACCGACACGAACGTTTTGTTCGAATCCGGCATCGTCAAGGGATTGCGTGCTCCGGCGCTGCATGGACGGTTCGGCGCCCAGCAAGCGCTGGAGCAGGTGCTCCAAGGCACGAACCTTCAGGCCCGACGTACTTCAGCTCGTTCCATTGTGGTGCAGTTGATCCGCCCGCCAACTGCCAAATCGAAAAATGACGCCGGCACGGAAGGCAACATCACGGCGCCGTCACGGCAAGGCAATTCAGCGGATGGGAGTGGCGAGAAAGGCGAAGCGCACGCAGCCGCCTCCGCATCAGAGGCGCGGGCCTCACCAGCGACGGATGGTCCTCAGTCCGGCAACAAGGCAGGCGCACCCGCAGAGGGCAGCAACAAACCGTCTCTGATGGGAGCCGTCCAGGTGATCGGCTATCGCACCAGTGCGGCGACCAGCGCGACCGGCGTCGTGACCGAGATCATCAACACGCCGATCTCGATTTCCGCGCTCAATTCACAGTTTCTCGAGGACACCGGTTCCTCTCAGCTCATGGATGCGATCGGTGCGCTCACCGGCGTGACCGGGCAGAACAACAGCGGCGAGGTCGGCACGAATTTCGGCGTGCGCGGATATGCGGTGACGCCGCAGGTCGACGGCTTCGATTCTCTTTCGATCGCAGGCGGGCTTGGCTCCGCCATCGGCGTCGATCGTGTCGAGGTACTCAAAGGCCCATCGGCCGTGTTCAATGGCAACGTCCCGCCGGGCGGCTCGATCAACATCATCTACAAGAAGCCTTCGTTCACGCCGCAGGCGTATTTCGAAGGCGAGTACGGCAGCTGGGCCTATCGCAGCGGTGAATTCTTTTCGACCGGGCCCGTAGGCGATCACTTCGCCTATCTCGTCGATGTGTACGCGAAGAACGCCAATGGCTGGGTCGACTGGACCGGCCAGAACGAGCGCACCTACATCCTCGGCCTCACCTGGAGGCCGATCAACGACCTCAGTGTCAACTTCAACTACCGCAACACCAAGAAAAAGGATCAGGTCTCGACGCTGCCGGTCAGCCATCCGGGCTTCATCGGCTCGGGTGTTCCCCAGGATACGTATCTCGACAACTGGGTCGCGCAGAACTACGGCGCCAACGAGCCGCCGCAGACGATCACGGCCGAGCAATATCTCCCTCGCGGTGCGCGCGACAATGTGCTCGGGCCGCAGAACTACAACAACGAGCTGGCGCGCTTCTGGAGTACAGAAATCAACTACACGGTCAACGATCACATCCAGATCCGCGACAGCTTCGGCCACGCCGATTTCAGTTGGGGATTTCTTTCCCTGTTGCAGAGCGGCGCCAAGGTGCTCGGACCGGACGGCAATGTCAGCACGTTCGGTCTTGCCTCCGGCTTCTTCAACGGCAAGCAGGCGGGGTCCGGGTGGGAGAACAAGCTCGAAGCGGCTTTTTCGTTCGACACTGGCCCAATCAACCATTCGTTGCTCGTCGGCTTTCAGGCGTCCTATTCGTCGCTGGACTACGCCCGCTTCTGGGTCTATCCCTTGCCGCCAGTAAATGCGCAGGGCCTGCCATGGAATTTCTTCCGCGACGGGCCGTTGATGCTCGGAGACCAGAACGCGATCCTGCACGCGCTTTCTCCCACGCCCAATCTCATAAACTACAAGGACACGGGGCACGCGAACACGCATGCCTACTATGCGGCCGAGCAGATGTCGATGTTCGACGACCGCCTGCATGTTCTGCTCGGCGTGCGCTACACCAAGACCAAGGGCGAAGTCATCAAGGACATGGAATTGGCGTCGAGCGAGACGACCCCGCAGATCGGCATCCTGGGCAAACCGTTTGCTCCGGATTCGTTCTTTGCCGATACCGCATTCTTCGCCAACTACTCCAAGTCGTTCACGCCGTCGGGCATTGTCCAGCCGGGGACCGCCGAGTTGGTCCCGCCGCAGAAAGGCACCGGCAAGGAATTCGGAGTGAAGACGGCTTGGCTCAACGGCGCGGTGACGAGCACGATTTCCGTCTTCCGCGACGACCTCAGCAATATCGCCACGCCGGACTATTCGCACATGGGCGAGAACGGTGGCCTGATCGAATACAACCTCGGCGGCGTCGGCCGCGCGCAGGGTTTCGAGGCCGAGGTCACCTGGCTGCCGAACGAGAATTGGCAATTGTCGGCGAACTTCACCGATTTGCCAGTGGCGAAGTACCTGGACTATCCCGGCGTGCCGGCGGAGATCGGCGCGCGCTTCGGTTCAACGCCGCGCCAGGCAGCCAATCTCACGGCCAAATACATTTTCAAGGAAGGTCCGCTACAGGGCCTCAGCCTCGGCGGATGGGTGCATGCGCAAACGTCCACGACCGGCGTACTCGGGGGAGACTGGCATTACGACGTGCGCATCCCCGGCCTCGCCCAGGTGTCGGCATTTGCCGGTTACGAATGGAACCGTCTGGATTTCCGCTTCAACATCGACAACCTGACTGATCGCGGCGGCTATGTGATGAACAATGCGTTCCGCCCACAGTCGCCGCGCTCGTATTTCCTGACGGTGAAATACAAGCTGTGAGACGTTCAGACTTTTTCGCACAGACTGCGCAAATGGTGAACGGAAACCGGCGATTGTTCTTGCGGCAGATCGGGTGGACCGCATTCGCCGCGGGCTGCGACGGTGTGTTTCCCGGCATCGCTTTCGCCGCGGCCGCGCCAGAAGCGCGCGGTGTTCCTTCGGCCGCGGTGAACGCGTTCCTCGACGCCGCGGCGGCGGGCGCGTTCGAACTGCACAGCCTCGTTGTCATGCGCGCGGGCATGCCGGCGGTGCGCGCGTGGTGGGCGCCGTACCGCGCGCAAGCACCGCACAGTTTGTATTCGCTGAGCAAGAGCTTCACCTCGACGGCGGTCGGGTTTGCCGTCGCGGCGGGCAAGTTGAAACTGACGGACAAGGTCGTCGACTTTTTCCCGGAGCAGAAACCTGCGCAGGTCAGCGAAAATCTCGCCGCGCTGAACGTCGAACATCTGCTGACGATGTCGGTCGGGCAGGCAGGCGACGCCGCGCCCGTCATCACCCATGAGCAGGATTGGGTCAAGACGTTCCTTGCCCTGCCGATCCAGTCTCCACCCGGCAGCGTATTTCTCTACAACAGCGCCGCTACCTACATGCTGTCGGCGATCGTGCAGAAGCTGACCGGCGAGCGCGTCGTCGACTATCTGCGGACGCACCTGTTCGATCCGCTAGGACTTCCACCGATGCGTTGGTCGGAATGTCCGCGCGGCATCAACACCGGCGGCTGGGGGCTTAGCGCGACGACCGACGCGATCTCGAAATTCGGCCAGTTCTATCTGCAGAAGGGCCGCTGGAATGGCAAGCAACTGCTGCCGCGCGAGTGGATCGAGCAGGCGACGAGCTTCAAGATCCAGCCGCCGCCCGGACCGGGGCAGGATCTCGCTCAGCTCAAAAAGGACAGTGACTGGCACCAGGGCTATGCCTACCAGTTCTGGCGCTGCCGCCACGATGCGTTTCGCGGCGACGGCGCATTCGGCCAGTTCTGCATCGTCATCCCGGCGCTCGACGCGGTCGTCGCGATCACGAGCCGCACGCTCGACATGCAGGGAGTGATCAATCTCGTCTGGGAACATCTGCTGCCCAGCCTGCGTGAGGCAGCGCAGCCCGTCGATCGCGCCGCATCCGATCACTTGCGTACGCGGCTCGCGGGATTGGCTCTGGCACTGCCCGAAGGCTCGGCCGCCTCGCCGCAGGCGGTCGCGCATCGCGACTTTGCGATCGAATCGAACGCGCTCGGCGTGCGCGGGCTGACGATCGCGTTCGATAGCGGCCGTTGCCGTCTCGGCTTCGATACCGGCGGCAAACTCCACACGATCGACTGCGGCATTGGCCGTTGGCGCGACGGTGAGACCGAACTGCCCGGCACGCCGCCCGAGTGGACCGAAGTGGTTGGCACGTACGTGAATCCGCGCCATCCCGCGAAGATCGCCGCGGCGGGAGCGTGGAAGGATGCGAATACATTCCAGATGCGCTGGCGCTATTACGAGACTCCGCACCTCGACGAGGTGTCGCTGCATTTTTCCGACGATGGCGTCGAAGTGAGTTTCCTCAACAGTCTCACGCAAATGGCCGCTGCCGTGCATCCGGAAACACGGCCGGTGTTGAAAGGCAAGGCAAGGTCCTGACGATGCCATCTGTTACTGCGGAAGCGGCGGCGCGCGGCGAGTACGACGTCATCGTCGTCGGCTCCGGTGCCGGTGGCGGGCAGGCGGCCTACACGCTGACGATGAACGGCGCGCACGTGCTTATGCTCGAGGCAGGGCGCAACTACGATCCGCAGCGCGAGACCGCGATGTTCCAGACGCCGGAGATGGCGCCGTTGCGCGGCACCGGCACACCAGAGAAGCCATTTGGTTTCTACGACGCCACCGTCGACGGTGGCTGGCAAGTTCCGGGCGAACCGTACACGCAGGCGAGCGCGGAAAAATCGCAGCGCTTCGAGTGGTGGCGCGCACGCATGCTCGGCGGCCGCACGAATCACTGGGGCCGCATCGCGCTGCGCAACGGCCCTTACGATTTCAAACCGTACTCGCGCGACGGGCTCGGCTTCGACTGGCCCATTTCCTACGAGGACATGGCGCCGTACTATGACAAGGTCGAGATGCTCGTCGGCGTCTACGGCTCGAACCAGGGTCTGGAGAACACACCGGATTCGCCCGATGGCTGCCTGCTGCCGCCGCCGAAGCCGATCGTCAGCGACCTGCTCGTGCAGAAGCATTCGGCGAAACTCGGTTTTCCGACGATTGCCTGTCACCGCGCCGTGCTTACTGCGCCGCTCGATTGGAAGAACTCGCCGGCGAAGCTGCATCCGGGCAACGCCGTTGCGCAAGACATTATCGCGCGCGACATGCGCAAACGTTCGCCCTGTTTCTGGACAACACCGTGCGGGCAGGGCTGCTCGATTCGCGCCAACTACCAGTCGACGACGGTGCATCTGCCGCCGGCGCTGGAAACAGGCAAGCTCGACATCCTCTGCGATGCGATGGTGGCGGAAGTCCTGCTTGCGAAGGACGGTCGCGCCGCGGGCGTGCGCTTCGTAGACAAGCGCTCCGGCGCGTCACGCGAGGTGCGTGCGCGAGTTGTTGTGCTCGCTGCGAGCGCATGCGAGACCGTGCGCATCCTGCTCAATTCGAAGTCCGTGCGATTTCCGCAGGGACTGGCCAATTCGAGCGGCAAGGTCGGCAAGTACCTCATGGATACCGTCGGCAGCGATCTTGCCGGGCAGATTCCGCTGCTCGAGAACCTGCCGCCGCACAACGAGGAAGGCACCTCCGGCTTGCATATGTACGTGCCGTGGTGGGGATACAAGATGCAGAAGGCCGGCAAACTGCCGTTCGCCCGCGGCTACCACATCGAATTCATCGGCGGCCGGCGCATGCCGGACCCCGGCACGGCGGCAGGCCTCGAATGGCTGACCGGCGGCAGCTATGGCACGAAATTCAAGGAGGATGCACGCCGCTACTATGGCTCGATGATCTATTTCGCCGGCCGCGGCGAGATGATCCCGAACGAGCAGTCGTATTGCGAAATCGATCCGCAGGTAAAGGACAAATGGGGAATCCCCGTGCTGCGCTTCCACTGGCAGTGGTCCGAGCACGAAATCCGCCAAGCGCGACACATGCAGAAAACCTTCGCCGACCTGATCGAGTCGATGGGCGGGCGCGTGAAGGGGCAGTCTCAGACCGACGGCGACGGCGCCATCCATCCGGGCGGCGGCATCATTCACGAGGTCGGCGGCGCGCTGATGGGCGAGGATCCCGGCAAGTCCGTGCTCAATAAATGGTGCCAGGCCTGGGACGTGAAGAACCTGTTCATGGCGGATGGCGCGCCGTTTCCCTCCAACGCGGACAAGAATCCAACCTTGACCATCATGGCCAATGCTTGGCGCGTCGCCGACCACATCCTCGACCGCATGCAGCGGAAGGAGCTTTGAGTGGACAGGCGCACGAGCATCCGATGGATGTTGACCGCGGCGACGTCGCTGCCGCTCGGTGGCATGTCGGGATTGTTTTCTACCGCCTACGGTGCCCCCGGCAAGGTTGCAGCCGTTTCGTACGGCCCGGACCCGGATCTGCTCAAGATCTACCATCCGGGCGATCTATGGCCGCTGACGTTCACGCCCGCTCAGCGCCAACTGGCAACGGTGCTTTGCGACGTGATCATCCCCGCCGATGCTTCGTCGCCGAGCGCGTCGTCGGTGGGTGTGGTCGATTTCGTTGACGAGTGGATTAGCGCGCCATACGAGCGTCAGCAGGAAGATCGCAAGCTTGTGCTCGAAGGCTTCGCCTGGTTCGACGCAGAATCCTCGCGCCGCTTTTCGAAGTCGACGACAGCATTGAGCGCCGCGCAATTGCACGCCATCTGCGACGACATTTGTCTTGTCCTTCGCGCGAAGGCGGATCTGCTCGAGGCGGCGCACTTCTTCGCGCGCTATCGCGATCTCACCGCCGCTGGTTTCTACACCACGCCGCAGGGTCGCAAGGATCTGCAGTACGTCGGCAACATGCCGTTGCCGCAATTCGACGGTCCGCCGCCGGAAGTTCTCAAGAAGGTAGGTCTCGCGTGAACGAACGATTTCGCCTGTCCCGTCGTCACTGGCTGACGACGATGGCCGGAGCAGCAGCCGCGGCGGCGGCGCACGCGCAGCCCACGTGGGCTGCCGCGACCAAAGGTGCAGCGCCTACGCATGCGCCGTTGAAATGGGTTCCCGGATTGCAATTGTATACATTGGGACTCAAGGACAGCGATGATCTCGGCGCCGTCTTCAACGCACTCGCGGCGATCGGTTATCGCGAGGTCGAGTTCCCCGGCAACTACGGCAAGTCAGCGGCCGACCTGCGCAAGATGCTCGATGACGCTCGCCTCGAGGCTCCCGCCGCGCACATTGCACCGCGCGCGACTAACGGCATGTGGAATTTCGACGACCTGCCGAAATTCGCCGCGGACCTGAAAATGCTCGGCGCGAAATATGCGGTCGTGCCGATCCCATACATGCCCGACCGCATCTACGACGTGTTGCAGCACCCGCCAGCCGGCTTCAACGAAGAGGCGGTGTCGAAATTGTTTTCGACGCTCGACGCCGACGACTGGAAACGCACCGCGGACTTCCTCAACGAGAAAGGCACCGCGCTCGGCAAGTTTGGCGTGAAACTGGCTTACCACAATCACGGCATGGACTTCGCGCCGCTGCCGCGCGACACGAACGGCTACCGCATCCTCGTCGAACGCACTGATCCGAAGATACTCGATTTCGAGCTCGACATCGGCTGGGCTGTTTCGGCGAAGCAGGACGTCGGCGCCTTGTTCAAGCTGCTCGGCGACCGGCTGAAGCTGTTGCACCTCAAGGACACGAAGCGCCCGAGCAACGCGCTGATGGATCTGGCGTCGACCGACATCGGCACCGGCATCGTCAAATGGGGTGACATGGTCGAACTGATGCGGCAAAGCAAAGTCGAACACGCCTTCGTCGAGCAGGAAACGCCGTTCCCGACCACGCCGATGGATGCGGTGAAAAACGACTATCACTTCCTCACTCATTTGTTCGCCGGAGAAAAATCGTGATCCGTTCCATTTTGAGGACGACGTGCACACTCACCCTCGCCATGCTTGCCGGCTGCGGTTCGCAAAACGATGCGGTGTCTCCGCCGGCGGCGCAAACCGCTGCGCCCACCGCTGCCGCGCCTGTCGCAGAGACGCCGGGCAGCATCGTCGAAGTGAAACCGTACGGCGATATCGATCAATCGATCCGCGATCTCGGCGCCGAAGCATTGCGCGTGCGCTATCGCTCCACCTCGAGCGACGGCCAGCACACCGTTGTCACGGGCGCGCTGTTCATCCCAGCCGGCACGCCGCCGGCGGACGGCTGGCCCGTGCTCTCGCATGCGCACGGCACCACCGGCGTGACCAACGATTGCGGCCCGTCGGGTTCGCCGAATATGTACGGCATGGTGGTGATGGTGGCTGGCTATCTGAAGGCTGGTTATGCCGTCGCGTTCACCGATTACCAGGGGCTCGGTGGCGGCGGCAAGCATGTTTATCTCGACAACAAGAGCGAAGGCTACAACGTCATCGACGCGGTGCGGGCGCTGCGCAACGCGAAGCCCGGCGTGATCTCCGATCGTTGGGTCGCCGTTGGCGGATCGCAGGGCGGCGGAGCATCGTGGTCAGCGGCCGAACAGGCGCCGGTATATGCACCCGAATTGCACCTTCTCGGCGCGGTCAATGCCGTGCCGGCCGCCAACATTTCCGGCTATGCGCAGATGGCGGAAGACAAGGCCATGACGCCAGTGCAGAGCGCCGCGTACGTGGCGATGCTGATCACCCAGGCGTGGGCGCATCCGGACTTCGACGTCGAGCAGTACCGCCGCGGTTCGGTGAAGACGAATTGGGACGTGCTCGGAAGCTGCAAGGACCTCGCCGCGCGCAGCGCTGCCGCGCTGCAGATGAAGCCGGATGAGCTGAAGCCGGCGACGCACGAGGCGACGCTGAAACTGCAGGCCAACCTGCAGGCCCTGGCCGTGCCACAGCGCAAGGCCGATGCGCCGATGCTCGTCATCTACGTTGGCAAGGACGAATACATCAACTCGGCCTGGACGAAGAAAGCAATCGAGGATGCCTGCAAGCTCGGCACGAAGATCGATGCCGATTTCCAGGAAGACAAAAGCCACGGCACTTTCGACGGATCGCACATCCTCGACTGGTTGCACGACCGGCTCGAAGGCAAGCCGCTGGCGAAGTCCTGCTGAGCCCGTGGCTCGAGAACGAGAGATCCGCGAGAGAACGATGAATCCAAGAACACGCATGGTACGAAGCGCCGTCATCGGTGCACTGTTGGCCGCGATGGCAGCGGTCCACGCCGAAGAGGAGAATCCGCCGACCGGTTTCACCGACACGCCGCGCTTGCCGAACAGTCAATGGCGCGTGCACGACGACAATCGCCCGCGTCCGCGCATCGTCGCGCCGGGCACGTCTGCGATGAACGAGCATTCCGGGAATCCGCCGTCGGACGCGATAGTTCTGTTCGACGGCAGGAATCTCGATGCATGGCAATCCGACAAAGGCGGACCGGCAGGCTGGAAGGTCGAGCACGGCTACATGGAGGTCGTCGGCGGGAGCGGGGAGATCGCCACCAAGCAGAAATTTGGCGATTACCAACTGCACGTCGAGTTCGCCGAACCGTCGCCTGCCACCGGCAAGAGCCAGGAGCGCGGCAACAGCGGCGTGTTCCTCGCCGGGTTGTACGAAGTGCAGATCCTCGACAGCTACGACAACTACACCTATGCCGACGGCCAAGCTTCGGCGATCTACGGGCAATCGCCGCCGCTTGTAAACGCGTCGCGGCCACCCGGCGAGTGGCAGACTTACGACATCGTCTTCAACACGCCGCGGTTCGCCGATGGCAAGGTGAAGAGTAGCGGTTTCGTCACCGTGTTCCACAACGGCGTCGTCACGCAGAACCACACGCCGCTGCTCGGGCCGTCCGCGCACCATGCCTTGCCCGTATGGAAGCCGCACGACCTGCTGATGCCGCTGAAACTGCAGGACCACCATATGCCGGTGCGCTTCCGCAACATCTGGATCCGCCCGATCGCTGATCAGTGATGGGCGCAGCGTGACAACTTCCTTGGGGCGGTGCATGCGAAGATGCACTAGAGGCATCATTCGCGTCACCGAATATGCTCCAACTATTTCTCGGGGCTACGTACCAGGTTCGGCAGACAAGTGTATGCAATCTCGCGGGGACGCGGGCACGAAGTCGCTTGGTCGCTCACAGGAACCGCTGTCCGGTACCGGCGCCGGCAAGGAGACTACATGGCACTGCGTTATGCGCTTGCGGGAAACGAAACGTATTGGTACTCGCTGCACATCGGCCAGTTGCTGCATACCGCACTCGACGGCCGGAGCCGCAACGAGATCGTTGGCAGCGATGGACGGCGGCATTCGTATGCTGAATTCGGGCGGCGCGTGCACAAGCTTGCGCATGTTCTGAAGTCACTCGGCGTCGACAGCGGCGACGTTGTCGCCGTCATGGACTGGGACAGCCACCGTTATCAAGAATGCTATTTCGCGATCCCGATGCTCGGTGCGATTCTGCAGACCGTCAACGTGCGTCTGTCGCCCGAACAGATCGTCTACACGCTCGAGGACACGCAGGCGAAGACGCTGCTCTTCCACGCCGACTTCGCCCCGCTCGTGGAGCAGCTCGCGCAGCGCATCCCGGGATTGCAAAGATTCGTGTTGCTGCATGACGGCGTCGCAGCGGAGACGCACCGAATCGTCGCCGGCGAATACGAGTCCCTGCTGGCCGCGGCAGACGACGAATTCCCGTTCGAAGACATCGACGAGAACGTGCTCGCGACGACGTTCCACACGACCGGCACGACCGGGCAGCCCAAAGCGGTCGCGTTCACGCATCGTCAACTCGTGCTGCATGCGCTGTCGTTCGCGGCAGCACTGGGCACGCAACCCGCGGGCCTTGGACTCAGTCGCGGCGACGTCTACATGCCGATGACGCCGATGTTCCACGTGCATGCCTGGGGCGTTCCCTATGTGGCGACCATGCTCGGGCTCAAACAGGTCTATCCAGGCAAGTACGAGCCCGCGCGCCTGCTCGCGCTGCGCCGCGCCGAGCGCGTGACGTTTTCGCATTGCGTGCCGACGATCCTGCAAATGCTGCTCGATGCATTTCGCCCAGAAGACGAAGCGGCGGCGGATTGGCGCCTTATCGTCGGTGGTTCGATTGTGCCGCGTGCGCTGCTGCGCGCCGCTCGCGCGAAGGGCATCCGCGTCTTCACGGGCTACGGTATGTCGGAAACCTGTCCCGTACTGACGCTCGCGCGCTCGCTGTTGCCGGAGGGCGAATCACGCGACATCGAACTGTGCAGCGCGGGGCACGCGATACCGCTGGTGCAATTGCGCGTCGTCGACGAGGCGATGCAGCCTGTACCTGCCGACGGTGCCGCGCAGGGCGAACTGGTCGCGCGCGCGCCGTGGCTTACTGCATCGTATGCGAACGATGCGAATGCCACGCGTACATTGTGGCGTGGAGGCTGGCTGCACACGCAAGACGTCGCGACTGTGTCGAGCGACGGTCGCCTGACGATTCGCGACCGTCTCAAGGACGTGATCAAAACTGGCGGCGAATGGATTTCCTCGTGCGAGATGGAGGATCTCGCGATGCGTCATCCCGATGTCGCGATAGCGTCGTTTATTGGCGTGGCCGACGCGCGCTGGGGCGAGCGCCCCGTCGCATTCATCGTGGCGAAGAAGGCTACAGTTGTTGATCTAGCTACGCTGCACGAATACCTGCAGGTTTACGTCGACAACGGCGAAATCAGCCGTTATGCGCTGCCCGACGAGGTGATTCTGATCGACGAGTTGCCACGTACGAGCGTCGGCAAGATAGATAAGAAGCGTTTGCGAGAGATCATTGCCCAGCGTAAGAGTGCGGCTGGAAGCTGACGAACTTTACGGAACTGCCCGATATTCATCAAGGATCCCGATTGGGGAGGCTTATCACCAGTAGGAAGGGCAGTTATCGACCCGGAGCTGCCGTAGGAAAGCGGCAGCCTATAGCCTGCGGAGTCGCACGAACGCTGTTGCGCCGAGTAGTCCGACCAGCATAAGCAGCGCCCAGCGATCGAGCGTTGGCGCAGGAGTGGCGTCTGCGCCAACAACAGACGATCGCGTGCTTTCGCTGTTACGGCCAGAAATTTCCCTGATATCCGCAATTATTTTCCCTGCTACCAAACGAGCCGGGCGAAAGTACTCCTGCCCGAAATGGTGTCATACCTGACCTACAGGGCGATCCGGTGACGGCAGAGGTGCCGTTTTCGTGAAAAAATTCCCTGTCAATTTCCCTGTTAACGGGAATTTCGACCGGAGACAGGTTCGAGGCGGACTGCACCCACCACCAATCAGTCGCACATGCGGAGCATTTAGCCGCTTCAAAGCCAGAAAAGCCCGCCGTGTCGCGGGCTTTTCCATTTTCGTTGGTCGCAGGAGACGGAAAAGGAGGGCATTTGCCGCGTCAAACAAGGGTCGTGTCTTCGTTTTTGCATCGGACGACCAACGGGCATCTGCGCTCGGCCCGCGGTCGGTGG